>Ga0247727_10001324_pt1 | contig 59225 bp, 51 predicted proteins | sample WisWelCaveWW1625_FD_202498 | JGI IMG/M metagenome (GOLD analysis project Ga0247727, IMG submission 202498) | Biofilm microbial communities from Wishing Well Cave, Virginia, United States - WW16-25 | ecosystem: Environmental > Aquatic > Deep subsurface > Groundwater > Cave microbial mat | place...
GGCGCGGCGGTGAGCCGGGACGCCGCGGTAGCGGAGTTTGACAGCGATGAACTCATTGCGAGTGGCCGGGAAAGGAACCTCGGCGAACGGACGAGCTTACATTTTTCTGGCGATCCTCGTTGCGGGAGTGTCCGGGTCTGCCGCAGCCGCCGACCTCAAGGACATGGTCGGGAAGTGGCGCTGGCAGGATTTCACCATCGAGGTGGCCGCGTGCAAGGGCGACAACATCTGTGCCAAGGTCGCGGCCGGACCCAAGAACGTCGGGCTCGACGTGTTCGCCTCCAAGCTGACGGCGAAGGACGGCGACTGGTTCGGGCAGATCACCCACCCCGAGACCAAGGAAACCTACAACACCAGGTTCCAGCAGAAGGGCAAGGACCGCTGGCAGCTCGACGGCTGCACCGCGGCAAGGGTCTGCCTCACCGGCGAGTTCGTGCGCGTCAAATGACGGGGTGTGTCCTGAGCGGCATTGCGCGGCGATGCCAACAGATGGTCGTCCGCCGGGCTGCCCGCTCCTCCCCAAACAGCTGACGGTCGAGGGCCGGCAGGTGCGTGCCAGGAACAGACCCTCGCATGGAAATTATGACGTGTGCGGGCGGCGGCATGCAACGCCCGCTTCGACGAAATCGCGGCCAGCGTGGGATTGGCACCGCAGGCAAGTTGCGAAAACCTGGACTGAACCGGCGGGCCTAGCGGTCGCAAGGGCCCGCGCGCGGACACCGACAGTCAGCGCTGAGCGTTCGGTCGGAGTCTCCAGATCGCACGCGCAATCCCGTAAATCGCATACAGCAGGATCGCGTAGGCCGGAAATCCAATCAGCCAGAAATTGATGTCGCCTCCTTCCTGCGTCACCAATGTGGCCAGTACGGCAATGATGGCCGGCAGCCACCAGGGCCATCGCACGATCGCTGCGACCAAGGCGATGATGAGGGCGACGACCAGCACCGCGATGTCGAAGGGGCTGTCCACCATCAAATAGAGGTAGATGATAAACATCAGTGTGCACCTAATGTCGAATGCCACTCAGTCAGCTGGTATCGCGGTTATTGTACAACCTGAGGCCCTCGGTCGCCATCGGTCGGAGGCAGAGAGCCGGGCCAGTAGCAGCGCGTGGCCCTTCGTCACGCTCTGCCGCTCGCGCGCGGTCCGACATCGTCTCTTGCTCCACAGTAAGCCGACCGGCCTCACACGCACCAGGGCCGGCCAAATCACCAAATCCTGGCTAGGTAGGCACCTTGCTGTGCCGGCGCGCCACCCACAGGCAGATCGCCCCCAGCACGGCGAGCCCCAGCCCGACCTGCCAGAACGGCACCAGGATAAACTGGAACTTCGCGGGATCGCCGAGATTGAAGCTCGGACTGCGCCCCATAACGCTCATCATCACGCTCGTGCCGAGCACGACGAGGCCGACGACGCACAGGACGGCGCCAAGCCACAGCAATACCCTTCGCATCGGTCCCTCCCCTCGGCGGAGATGCTGTGCCGGCTATCGGCGCAGCTCGAACGAAGCCGACCCCTTGTCGCTCGTCAACCGCACAGTTTGCCTGTTGCCGCCCACGGTCACGAAAATCATGCCGGAAATGCCGTACTCGTTGTTGTGGAACCTGCCCTGATAGCTGTTGCCGCCGACTTGGCGTACGGTCGCGGTCTGCGTCGCCCGTCCCGACGCGGTCGCGCACGTGGCGGTCAGGTAGTAGGACGTCCCCGATTCCCGGCGGTATTGCGCGCGGCACTCGGCTCTCTCCCTGCCGCCGGCAGCGAACGACACCGATCCACCGCCGCGCCAGGAGCCCTCTAGCCCCGCCGTTTGAGCGCCGGCCGGATGCGAGGCCGCCAGGCCGGCAGTCAGCAGCAGGATGGCGAGCCCGGCCGCTCGCATCCCGCGAAGAGCCACGTTTTCAAGTCGCATGGAGCCACCTCCGCCCAATCGCCGGTGCGCCCCTCGCCGCCGGCAGCATAACCCGGAGCCGAGAGGTTCGTTATCACTTTCCGTTCGACGCGCTTGAATCTCGCTTCCGGTCGGAGGCGCCGCGGCGTGGACATCGCCGCAGTCGGGTGCAAAGATCGCAGCCGGTGTCGACAAGGTTGGATCAGGGAGGCTGCAAGATGCTCACACTCTATTACGCGCCGGGTGCCTGCTCGATGGCCGCCCACATCACGCTCGAGGAAGCCGGCGAGAAGTACGAGCCCAAGCGCGTCGACCTCGCCAAGGGCGAGCAGCGCACGGAAGCCTACCTCAAGATCCACCCACTGGGCCGCGTCCCGGCCCTTCGACTCGACAACGGCGATCCGCTGACCGAGAACACCGCCATCCTGCCCTACCTCGGCAAGCGCTATAAGCTTTGGCCCACTGACCCGCTGGCCGAGGCGCGCGCGCTCTCGCTGATCGGATTTTTCGCAACCAACGTGCACCCCGCGCACGGGCACATCTCGCGGCCCGAGCGCTACGCCACCGACAAGGCCCACTTTCCCGACATCCAGGCGCAGGGACGCAAGATGTTCCACGACTACCTGAAGCAGACCGACGCCATGCTGGCCGGCCGGCAGTGGCTCTCCGAGCAGTACTCCGTGCTCGATCCGTATGCCTTCACCTTCTACACCTGGGGCGTGCGCCGCGAGCTGCCCGTGGCGGAGTTGAAGAACTATACCGCCCACAAGGATCGCATGCTGGCCCGCCCGGCGGTGCAGCGCGTGGTGGAGGACGAGAAGATCAAGGTGTGAGCCGTGGATTCCCTCTCCCCGCTTGCGGGGAGAGGGCTAGGGCCTGGCCCGGCGAAGGCCGGGCTGAGGGGCAGCCAGGAGTCCTGAGGTCCGCCGAGAGGGAACAGATGCACCACGCAACCCAGGTCGCCCTCACGCGCCGGGTCATCGACTTCGTCGAGCGCGGCACCACCGAGCTGGCGGATGCCCCGTTTCTCAACCCCGTCTCCACCTACACTTGCCCAAAGCAGGCCGCGCGCGAGCAGCAGATGTTCTTCCGGGAACAACCGCTGTTCTTCGGCTTGAGCTGTGAGCTGCCCAACCCCGGCGACTACCGCGCCGACGACCTCTCCGGCGTGCCGATCCTTGCGGTGCGCGGCAACGACGGCGGTCTGCGCGCCTTCCTCAACGTGTGCCGGCATCGCGGCGCCAAGGTTGCCACCGGCTCTGGCTCGGGGAAGCGCCTGTTCGTGTGCCCGTATCACGCCTGGACCTACGACCTCGACGGCCGGCTGACGCGGCTCAGCCCCGACTTCGGCTTTCCCGGGCTCACCTGCGCCGAGCGCAGCCTCGTGCCGCTGCCCGTTGCGGAGAAGCACGGCTTGATCTTTGTGCAGGCCACGCCCGGCGGCGAGATCGACGTGGATGCGCTGCTGAGCGGACTCGGCCCCGAATTCGCCTCCTATGGCTTCGCGGGCTACAGCCACTTCACCACGCAGACGTTGGCCAAGGACATGAACTGGAAGCTGGTGATCGACACGTTCCTGGAGACCTGGCACGTGGCGACGCTGCACAAGGCCACCATCGCGTCGATCTTCCAGCCCAACGTCAACGCCTTCGACGCCTTCGGCCGCAACGGCCGGCTGATCATTCCGCGCCGCTCTCTCATGGAGAGCAAGGGCAGGCCCGAGAGCAGCTGGGACCTGCTGGCCGGCAGCGCCATCGTCTACTCGCTGTTTCCCAACGCGCTGCTTGTCTGGCAGGGCGCTCACCTGGAGACCTGGCGCACCTTCCCCGTCGGCGGCGCGACGACCAAGTGCATCGCCGAAGCGGCCCTCTTCACGCCCCAGCCCGCTGTCACCGACAAGGAGAAACGGCACTGGGAGCGCAACATGGACCTCCTCATGCGCACGGTCGATGTCGAGGACTTCCCCGTCTGCCTCGACATCCAGCGCGGCTTTGCGTCGGGCGCACAAACCCACATCACCTTCGGCCGCAACGAGCCGGCCTTGGGCCACTACCACCGCAGCATTCAGCAGGCGGTGGGGCCAAGCGTAGGGCGGTAGCGGAGCCCCCGCGCGCCTCGCTACCCTCGGGGAGGACGTGAGGCCGTGACGTACGGTCGCGTGGATTCGAACCCACGACCCTTAGGGTTGTGACCTAATGCTCTACCACTGAGCTTGTCGTCTTGGAGAAGCTCAAGGGAAACGAACCCTCGACCTCCCGGTTGTCCGGGCGCTCCACCACTGAGCCATAGCCTCGGCTTTTCCTGACGATCGCGGAACACATCACCGCGAAGCTGCGCCACCGCTTGGAGCAGGGCTGGCGCTTCGAGGCGCCCAAGCGCCTCATCGCTGGGTTCGACGGAAGACGCTAGCCTGTTGCGTTGTGTGCCGTGCGCTTGCGCTGCGCCCGCGAACGCGGATCTCGCTGGATTGGAGGTTCTTGATGGTGGTTGGGATGGTCAGGCCAGTTCTGTTGGCGCTTCTTGCATTCGTCACCGCGGCGGCAGCGGCCGCGCAGGACTTGGCCGCGGGATCATCGTGGAAGAACCGGCGAGGCTCGATTCTTAGGATCGAGACTGTCGATACGAGCGGGGCGTTCAAGGGGACGTTTGAGAAGAAAGGAGGGGCGTTGGGATGCCAGGGTAGCTTCGACGTCGGGGGAACCGTGGTCAAGGCGCATGTCATCTTCTACGTGACCTTCAAGAATACCACCCGGAACTGCAATATGGTGACGGTCTGGCGCGGATCGGTCAGGGGCTCCCGCCTATCCGCACGATGGGACCTCGCGCATACGAACACAAAGACGGGACGCCTTCGCTTCTACAAGGGCAGCGACGTCTTCAGTCGCATGTAGCAGCGAGCTTGAGGGACGAGGGGCGAGGTGCTCGACGGAGGTGTCCACGGACCTCAGGTGGAGCCGTGACTCACCAAGTCGCGCGTCGATTGAAGCATTGAGCCGCTTCCACTCAGGATGCCCAACGTCTCCTGCCCTCACCCAAGGAACGTTCTAAACCTTTCCAAGACCTCCCCAGGCGCCTCCTCGGCCAGATAGTGGCCGCTGTTGACTGCACCGCCAGTCACCTCGCCGGTGCAATACTGCCGCCAGATCGCCGGCGCGTCGTACCACCGGCCAATTTTGCCTTTTGCTCCCCACAATACCAGCAGCGGGCATTGGATCTTGGCGCCGGCTGCGCGCGAGGCGCGGTCGTGCTCCAGATCGATGCTGGCGGCGGCACGGTAGTCCTCGCACATGCCGCGGATCATGTCGGGGTTGCGCACCGCGGCGAGATAGTCGACCAGCGCATCCGGGTGGAAGGGGCTGCCGGCGCCTTTGGGCTCGCGCGTCGTGTGGGTCTTGAACCAGGTCTCGGGCGCCGCGTTGATCAGGACCTCCGGGAACGGATGGGGCTGGGCGAACCAGAACCAATGGTAGTAGCCGAGCGCGAAACTCATGTCGGTGCGCTCGAAGTGCTCGATGGTTGGCACGATGTCGAGCACGGCGAGCTTCTCCACCCGGTCCGGATGGTCGAGCGCCAGGCGGTGCGCCACGCGTGCACCGCGATCGTGGCCGCCGATTGCAAAGCGGCGGTGGCCGAAGCGCTCCATGACCTCGACCATGTCGCGTGCCATCACCGTCTTGGCGTAGGGCGCGTGATCGGCCGTTGCCGCCGGCTTTAGTGATTGGCCGTAGCCGCGCAAGTCGGGGCAGATGACCGTGAAGCGCTTGGCGAGCTCGGGCGCCACGGCGTGCCACATGGCATGCGTCTGCGGGTTGCCGTGGAGCAACAGCAGGGGCGGGCCGGAGCCGCCGCGGCGCACCCTGATTTGGCCGTCCGTGACGTCGACGTGCTCGAGCTCGAAGCCTGGGAAGAACATCGGGGCGCACTCCCTCGTTCGCGTTTGGGCAGCCTGCCCAAAGCGTGGCCACCCGTAGGCAATCCAGCAAATCGCTTGGGTCCGGCGACGGGCCACGTTACAATCGCTGCGCAACATCAGTACAGAGTGCCCTTATCCTCCAATGCGACAGTCCACCCTCGTTCATCCCGGCCGCATCAAGGCTCGACCTCCCCATGCAGCGCCGGGTCAGACTATCGGCCTGCTCGGCGGCTCATTCAATCCACCCCATGCCGCGCATCGGCTCATCAGCGAAACCGCGCTCAAGCGCCTGGGGCTCGACAAGGTCTGGTGGATCGTGTCGCCCGGGAATCCGCTCAAGAGGCGCGTGCATACGGCACCGCTCCCGGAACGGATGCAGCTGTGCCGCAGCATTGCCACCAATCCGCACATCGTCGTCACCGACTTCGAGGCCGACCTGCCCACGCCCTATACGGCGTCGACCCTGGCCTTCCTGAAGGCCCGCAGCCCGCTGGTGCGCTTCGTGTGGATCATGGGCGCCGACAATCTCGCCAACTTCGACCGCTGGGAGCGCTGGCGCGAGATCTTTACCACGGTGCCGGTGGTGATCGTGGACCGGCCGGGCTGGCGCCTCAAGGCACTGGCTTCAAAGGCGGCGCGCGCGTTTGCCAAGAGCAGGCGGCCCGAGACCGATGCGGCTGTGCTGGCTCAGACGCCCCCGCCGGCGTGGACGTTCCTGACCGGACCCCTCTCGCACGCCTCCTCGACCGCGATCCGAAACAGGGCGAAAACATCGCAGCAGCCCGTTGCCAGAAAGGCACAGCCGCCCGATGGGCTGCCTTGGAGGAAGGCCAAGGCCGAGCCCGTCGAGGCGACGATACAGCCGCTGGCAGCGCCGACCGTGGCGCCCCGGGGGACTTGAAAAAGCCGAGACCGAAGGGTTATCTTTCTCATAGCGAATCTCGCCTTGCCGCGAGGTTCGCAGTTGCGTCCTTGGCACGTTCTTGCGCAGTAGCCTTGGGCGCCCCCCCGCCCGCAAAGGGTTTGATGAGAGAAGGATACCCAGCGAAAGATGCCACGCGCACTTGAGGGTGCTCGTAAGAGCACGCCTCCGGCCGAGCTCGTGTCCCGGCACGGCTCGGAAGCCCTGCTTACCCATGTTCTGGCCTGGCTCGACGATGCCAAAGCCGAGAACGTGGTGACGATCGACATTAAGGAGAAATCGTCGATCGGGGACTACATGGTGATCGCCTCCGGCCGATCGGACCGGCACGTTGGAGCGGTTGCCGAGCAGGTGCAGCGCAAGCTGAAGGACGAAGGCTTCGGCCGGGCTCGCATCGAGGGTCAGCCGCAGTGCGACTGGGTGCTGATCGACATCGGCGATATCATCGTGCACGTGTTCCGGCCCGAGGTGCGCGAGTTCTACAACCTCGAAAAGATGTGGTCGGCCGAGCGCCCGAGCGACGCGCTCATCACGCACTAGCCGAGTTCGTCCGATGCGGCTGATCGTTGCTGCGGTCGGCCGGCTGAAGGACGGGCCAGAGCGCGCCCTGCTCGAGAAGTACCGCGACCGCCTTGCGCCGCTGGCCAAGCGCCTCGGGCTTGCTCCGGTCGCTTGGCACGAGACCGGCGAAAGCCGCGCCGGCGATGCTGCCAAGCGCCGCGACGAGGAAGGCGCGGCGCTGCTGCGGCTCGTGCGCGAGGCCGAGTTCGTCATCGCGCTCGACGAGCGCGGCCGGGCGCTCACCAGCGAGGCTTTTGCCAGAGCTCTGGCCAAGGCGCGCGACGGTGGCGCCAAGGCGGCCGGCATCGTCGTCGGTGGTCCCGACGGGCTGAGCGACGCCGTGCGTGCCGCTGCCCATCTCCGGCTCTCGCTCGGTGCCGTCACGCTGCCGCACGGGCTCGCCCGCATCGTGCTGGCCGAGCAACTCTACCGCGCCGCGACGATCCTCAGCGGCCATCCCTATCATCGCGCCTGAGTGCGACGTACGCCCGGGATGCCTGGGATGCGCAAGACGTCTTGCCAAGCGGACGAGCAAAGTGGACCCTGCAATCCGGAAACGCCGGGGGAGCGACGGTCATGAAGTTCGGGATCTTCTACGAGCTGCAGCTGCCCAAGCCCTGGGGTCCCGACGACGAGCGCCGATTGGTGCAGGACGCGCTCGCCCAGGTTGAGCTCGCCGACCGGCTGGGCCTCGACTACGCCTGGGCGGTGGAGCACCACTTCCTCGAGGAATACTCGCACTGCTCGGCCTCCGAGGTGTTCCTGGCGGCCGCCGCGGCGCGCACCAGCCGCATCAGGCTGGGGCACGGCATCCGCCAGGTGATCGCCAACTACAACCATCCCGCCCGCACGGCCGAGGCCGTTGCCATGCTGGACCTCGTCTCCAACGGGCGGGCGGAGCTTGGCATCGGCGAGGGCGCGACCCGGCTGGAGCTCGGCGGCTTCGGCATTCCGGCCAAGCAGAAGCGCGCCATGGCCCTGGAGGCCGCCGAGCAGATCGCCAACATGATGGTGATGACGCCGTATCCCGGTTTCGAGGGCCGCTCCTTCAGGATGCCGTGCCGCAACGTCCTGCCCAAGCCGGTGCAGAAGCCGCACCCGCCGATGTGGATGGCCTGCACCAACCGCGACACCATCAAGGTGGCCGCGAGCCGAGGATTGGGCGCGCTGGCCTTCTCCTTCATCGACGAGGCGGAGGCACGCAGCTGGAGCCAAATCTACTACGACATCATCAAGAGCGACGCCTGCGTGCCGCTGGGACACAGCGTCAACGCCAACATCGCCATGGTCTCGGCCTTCTCGCTGCATGCGGACAGGGAGGAGGCGGCCCGGCGCGGGCAGGAGGGCTTCGAGTTCTTCCGCTTCGCCATCTCGGCCCTCGTCACCAACGATACCGTGCCCGGCCGCTCGCGACTGTTCGAGACGTTCCAGAAGGAGCGGGATGGGGCAGCCATGCTCGACGCTAACCCGGCGCGCGCAGAAAGCCTGGCGAGCGCGTTCCAGGGCTCGCGCGGCATCGGCACGGCCGCCGATTTCCGCGAGCACGCCCGCACCTTCGAGGCGGCCGGTGTCGACCAGATCATCCTGCTGCAGCAGGCCGGCCGGAACCGGCACGAGCATATCTGCGGGTCACTCGAGCTGCTGGGCCGCGAGGTGCTGCCCGAGTTCGCAGCGAAAGCCGCAGAACGGGAGCGGCGCAAGGCCGAGGAGCTGGCGCCCTTCATCGAGAAGGCGCTGGCGCGCAAGCAGCGCATGCCGCCGCTGGCGGACGCCGACATTCCCGTGGTGCGGGCCTCGGTTGCCAAGCCGGTGGTCAACCAGTCCAGTGTCGCGTAGGCAAGAGGACATGATGGGACCACTAGCAGGCATCAGGGTCGTCGATCTGAGCTCGATGCTGTCCGGGCCGTGGGCGACGATGATCCTCGCCGACCAGGGCGCCGATGTCATCAAGGTGGAGGAGCCGGCGCAGGGCGACCACACCCGCTCGCTCAGCAATCGCTACAGGGGGTTCTCGGCCAACTTTCTCAACATCAACCGCAACAAGCGCTCCATTACCCTCGACCTCAAGAACAGCGAAGGCCGCGACCTCCTGAAGCGACTCGCCGCCACCGCGGACGTGCTCGTGCAGAATTTCCGGCCGGGGGTGGTGGAGCGGCTCGGCATCGATGAGGCCGCCATCCGGGCGGTCGCCCCCAACATCGTCTACGTCTCGATCAGCGGCTTCGGCGAGACGGGGCCCTACGCGAAGAAGCCGACCTACGATCCGATCGTTCAGGCACTGTCGGGCCTCACCAGCGTGCAGGGTGGCTCGGACGCGGGGCGCCCGCGCCTCATTCGCACGGTCCTGCCCGACAAGCTGACCGCGGTAACGGCGGCGCAGGCAATTGCCGCGGCGCTTGTTGCCCGCCTGAAGCACGGCACGGGCCAGCATGTCCGGCTTTCCATGCTCGACGCCGTGGTCGCTTTCCTGTGGGCCTCCGACATGAGCGCGCAGACATTTGTCGGGCAGAAGGTGGACTTCCGAACTGCCGCGAGCTTCATCGATCTGATCTACGAGACGCGCAACGGCTTCATGACGGTCGCCGTGATGACCAACAAGGAGTGGGTCGCGCTGACACGGGCGCTCGACCGCCCGCAATGGCTCGACGATGAGCGCTTCAAGACGCCCTCGCTGCGCGACCAGAACATCGACGCGCGCCTACAGATGACCCAGGAGGTCCTGAAGCAGCGCACCACCGAGGAGTGGCTGGAGCGGCTCGAAGCCGAGGGCGTGCCGTGCGCGCCGGTGCTGACGCGCGACCAGGTCATTGCCCATCCGCAGGTGCTGGCGAGCAAGATTCTCATGGAAAGCGACCACCCGGTCGTGGGCCGCATCCGGCAAACGCGGGCTGCGGCGCGGTTTTCCGAGACTCCCACGGAGCTTCGTCGCGGCGCTCCGCGTCTCGGCGAGCACAATGGCGAAGTCCTGGGCGAGCTTGGGCTCTCCTCCCCAGAAATCGACGTGCTGCGTGCTCGCGGGATCATCGGCGGCGACAAGAGCGCAGCATGACCGAAGGCGCGCGACTTTACGCTCCGGCGACAGCTCGCAATCGCGAACCGATCCTGAAGGCGCTCCAGCGCCATCTGCCGTCGCGCGGGCTGGTTCTGGAGGTGGCGAGCGGCTCCGGCGAACATGTGGTGCATTTCGCCCAGTCGTTCCCGGATCTCATGTTTCAGCCGAGCGATCCGGACCCGTACGCCCGCGCCAGCATCGATGCCTGGCGTGCCGAGCTCGCCCTGCCCAACGTCCGCCCCGCGATCACACTCGACGCCACGGCGGAGGCCTGGCTGATCGAGGCGGCGGACGCCGTGCTGTGCATCAACATGATCCACATCGCGCCCTGGGCCGCAGCCGTTGGCCTGGTGCGCGGCGCCGCTCGCGTGCTCCCGTCGGGCGGCGTGCTCTATCTCTACGGCCCATTCCGTCGCGAGGGACGCCACACCGCTCCCAGCAACGAGGCCTTCGACCGCAGCCTTCGCTTGCAGGACCCGGACTGGGGCGTACGTGACCTCGAAGTTGTCGCCGAGCTTGCTGGGGCGCAGGGCTTCGCGCAGCCGGTCATCGAGCAAATGCCCGCCAACAACTTGTCTGTCGTCCTCCGGCAGCGCGCAAAGTGATCAGCCGAGTTGCGATCGCGGCCCTCGACAACGTGGGCATCGTCACTAGACTGGCGCCGCGTTGGAGCCAAACGGCATCGGGGGCAGCTCGAAGCATGAAAGACCTGGACAACATGAGCGCCTCGATGCGCCGCCTGGAAGACCGGCGCTTCATCACCGGCACAGGCAAGTTCATCGAGGACGTGAACCTTCCGGGCCAGGCGCATGCAGCGATCCTGCGGTCGAACCGTGCCCACGCCAGGATTTCCGGCATAGACGTGAGCAGGGCGCGGGCAGCGCAGGGCGTGCTGCTCGTCGTCGCCGGCAAGGACTGGGTTGCGGCCGGGCACGGGCCCATCCCGACCAAGACGCCGGTGCGAACCAGGCGCGACGGGTCACCCTTCAACGAGCCCAAGCGGCATTGCCTTGCCGTCGACGTCGTGCATCACGTCGGCGAGCCTGTCGTACTGCTGGTCGCCGAGACCAGGGCGCTGGCTGAGGAGGCTCTCGAGCTGATCGAGATCGACTACCAAGATTTGCCTTCAGTGACCCATCAAACGGCAGCGCTGGGCGATGGTGCACCGCAGCTCTGGCCCGAGGCCCCAGGCAACCTCTGCCTCGACTACGAGCTGGGCAACAAGGACGCAGTGGCGGAAGCCTTCGCCAAGGCCGACCACGTCGTCACGCTCGACATCGTCAACAACCGCCTCACCGGCGTGCCGATGGAGCCGCGCGGCGTTGTGGCCGCCTACGACAAGGCCACCGACACCTACACGCTGTGGAACTCCTCGCAGAACATCCACGCCAACCGCGAAATCATCGCCCAGCAGATCCTCAACATTCCCATTGCCAAGGTGCGCCATGTGGCGCCCGATGTCGGCGGCGGCTTCGGCGCCAAGAACCCCGTATATCCCGAGCCGTCGCTGCTGCTCTACGCCACCAGGCAGCTGGGCCGGCCCGTGAAGTGGGTGGCGACGCGCTCGGAAGCCTTCCTGAGCGACGCGCACGGCCGGGACCAGGTGTCGAAGGCGTCGCTGGCGCTGGCCAAGGATGGCATCTTCCTGGCGCTGAAGGTCGAGACGGTGGGCAATCTCGGAGCCTGGTGCGGCACCATGGGACCGTTCACGCCGACCGCGGGCTCGGCGCGCACCCAAGGAGGGCCGTACGCCTTGCCCGCGATGCTCTATGTCGCCAAGGCGGCCTTCACCAACACGCCGCAGACCGACCCCTACCGCGGCGCGGGCCGGCCCGAGGCGTCGTTCCACATCGAGCGCATCGTCGAGCATGCAGCGCGCACGCTCGGCCTCGACCGCATGGAGGTCCGCCGCAAGAACCTCATCCGCCAGAATGCCCTGCCCTGGAAGACGCCGATGGGGCTGTCGATCGACTCGGGCAACTTTCCTGCGCTGTTCGAGCGCGCTCTCGGGCTCGCCGACTACGACGGCTTTCCGCGGCGGGCCGCGGAGGCCAAGGCGCGCGGGATGCGGCGCGGCATCGCCGTGGCGCCTTACCTGGAATGCACCGGCGGCCAGTCCAAGGAAGAAGCGAAGGTGACGTTCGGGGCGAGAGGACGCGTTACACTGGCCGTCGGCAGCCACTCGACCGGCATGGGGCACGAGACCTCGCTGTCGCAGGTCCTCGCCGCTAGGCTCGGCTTGCCGATCGACACGATCCAGTTCCAGCAGGGCGATACGGCCGTCACCAAGACCGGCGGCGGGCATGGAGGCTCGCGCGGGATGGAGGTCGGCGGCAACGCGGTGCTGAAGGCAGCCGACGAGATCGTCGCCAATGCGCGGGCGATTGCCGCGCACCTGCTCAATTCGCGCACCGATGACATCGAGCATACCCAGGGCCGATTCAACGACATCAAGACCGGGCAGTCGTTGACCCTCGGCGAGATCGCGATCGCCGCTGCTGACGCGAGCCGCCTTCCACCCGGCATGCCGGTGGGCGCGCTTAACACCACCGCTGTCTACGAGCGCGAGGCCATCACCATCCCCAACGGCTGCCACGCCGCTGAGATCGAGGTGGACCCCGAGACCGGCGTCGTGAAGGTGGTGGGGTTCTGGGCGGTCGACGACTTCGGCAAGATCGTCAATCCGATGCTGGCCGACGGCCAGGTGATGGGCGGGGTGGTGCAGGGCCTCGGCCAGGCGCTCCTCGAGGAGGTCGCCTACGACGCCGATAGCGGCCAGCCTCTGACCGGCTCGCTGATGGACTACGCGCTGCCGCGCGCCGACCAGGTGCCGCCGATCGTCGTCGAGTACGACGAGAGCTCGCCCACCAACCGCAATCCGCTGGGCGTCAAGGGCGCCGGCGAGGCCGGCTGCTGCGGCGCCCCGCCGGCGATCGTCAACGCCGTGCTCGACGCTCTCGCCGAGTACGGCGTCACCCATCTCGACATGCCGCTCACGCCGCAGAAGGTGTGGCGGGCGATCAACGGAATTCGGAGCTAGCGTGGTGACGCAACCGAGTGAGCACACCGGAGCGGCCAGCGAGCCAGGGTCCAGCTGGCAGGACCAGGTGTACGACCTGCTGCAGCGGCACAATGTAACGCAGTTCGCCTATGTGCCCGACGCCGGGCACAAGCGGCTGATCGAGCGCTCGCTGGCCGACGCGGGCGTCCACTCGGTGGCGCTGACCACCGAGGAGGAAGGCGTGGCGCTGCTCGCCGGCGCCGACCTGGGCGGCGCGCGCGGCGTGCTCCTGATGCAAAGTAGCGGGGTCGGCAACTGCATCAACATGCTGTCGCTGATCAAAGGCGGCGGTTTCCCGTTCCTGACGCTGGTCAGCATGCGCGGCGACTTCGGCGAGGGCAACCCGTGGCAGTTCCCGATGGGCCAGGCAACCCAGCCGGTGCTGGAGGCCATGGGCGTGATCTGCCTGCGCGCCGACACCCCGGAGGAGGCGCTGGCCACGGTCGGCGCCGCGCTGACCATGGCGTTCCAGGCCGGCAATGCCGTGGCGGTGCTGTTCACACAGAAGCTGTTGGGTGCCAAGAAGTTCTGAGGGGACGGCAATGGCAATGCAACCCGACGCCGCCTCCGTGGCAGAGTCTATGGGGCTCGGCTTCGTGCTCGATCGCCTGCAGGCGGTGCCGGCTCTGATCGGGCGGCACGAGGACTTCCTGATCGTCGCCGGCCTTGCCGGCACCTCGCGCGACGTTGCCGCCCTCACCGGCGACGGTGCGCACACCTACAGCATGGCGGGTGCCATGGGCGGGGCTTGCATGATTGGCCTCGGCCTGGCGCCGGCGCGGCCCGACCGGCGCGTGCTGGTCGTCACCGGCGACGGCGAGCTGCTCATGAACATCGGCTCGCTGGCGGCCATCGGCGTCGTGAACCCAGCCAACCTCTCGATCGTGTGCGTCGATAACGGCCACTACGGCGAGACCGGCTATCAGAAGAGCCACACCAGCCTCGGGGTGGACCTGGAGAAGGTCGCATCGGGCTCCGGCATCAAGCGCTCGCTCACGATCCAAACGGAGGCCGAGATTGCCGGCGGCGCCCGCCTGATCCGCGAGGGCAACGGCACGGCGTTCGTGCTGCTGCGCGTGAAACCGACCGAGCCGCCCGACTACAAACGCGACCTGAACCCTGCCACATGCCGCGTGCGCTTCCGAACGGCGTGCCATTCGTAGGTTGGGTCGAGCGTCAGCGATGACCCAACAGGAATCGGCACCTTCGCTCTGTGTTGGGTCTGCGCTCCGCTTGACCCAACCTACTCGCCTGCACGCTTTGCGCCCAGCATCCTTGCGCATTGTTCCAGAATGCCTGAAGGTCAGGCCGAGGAGCCGGACTGACGGGAAAGCGCCGCCATGCCCATCGCCATCCGCCAGATCGGCGCCGTGTTCGCAGGCGAGGTCTCCGGCATCGACACCGCCAAGCCGGTGACGCCCGAGACGTGGCCGCCGTCGAGTCCGGCATGGACCGCTACGCGGTGCTGGTGTTTCGCGACCAGAAGCTCAGCGACGAGCAGCAGATGGCCTTCAGCCTCAACTTCGGCGCGCTGGAAAACCCGCGCGGCAGCAACATCACCAAGCTGGAGGACCGGCGGTTGGCCGTCGGCATGAACGACGTCTCCAACCTCGACAAGGAGCACAGGCCGCTTGCCCGCGACAGCCGCCAGCGCCTGTTCAATCTGGGCAACATGCTGTGGCACTCGGACAGCTCGTTCCGCGCCGTCCCCGCCAAGTATTCGCTGCTGTCGGCGCGCACGGTGAGCCCGAAGGGCGGCGACACCGAGTTCGCCGACATGCGCGCCGCCTACGATGCGCTGGACGAGGAGACCGGGCCCGAGATCGCAGACTATGTGTGCGAGCACTCGCTCATGTACTCGCGCGGCTCGCTCGGCTTCCTCGACTATTCCGACGAGGAGAAGCAGATGTTCAAGCCGGTGCGGCAGCGGCTGGTCCGCACCCATCCGGTCACCGGCCGCAGATCGCTCTATCTCTCCTCGCACGCCGGCACCATCCTCGGCATGCCGACGCCGGAAGCGCGCATCCTGCTGCGCGACCTCAACGAGCACGCCACCCAGCCGCGCTTCATCTACGTGCACAAATGGAAGGTCGGCGACCTCGTCATGTGGGACAACCGCCAGACCATGCACCGCGGCCGCCGCTTCGACGAGACGCAGCCGCGCGACGTTCGCCGCACCACGGTTGCCGGCGATGCGCCTACCGTGGCGCAGGCGGCGGGATAGCCGACGCTCCACCTCATCATCCCGGAGGTCGAGGCGTAGCCGGGACCATCGGGGACTTGGCGCAATTTGCGTTCGGATGGGTTCACACAGCCCTCTGCTGTCATCCCGGAATTTCGCGAGAGCGAAATATCCGGGACCCAGGGCCGCGGGGCGAACGCTGACCCCGTAGCCCTGGGTACCGGCTCTCGGGCTGCCGCCCCTCGGCCGGTATGACAGGAGCTTGCTCGCCCCGTGTCGGATGCGCGTGACGGTAGCGGTTCGATCGAATCGGAAGACGTTAGTCCTCACCGCCATCAAATCTTGCGGCTGGCAGCCGCGGGCGATTTTTGCCGCTGCCCTGGAATTTGCCCTTTACAGCACCCCCCTGACGCCCTATCTCCCCAAATTCACGGCGGCTTCTGCTGGTTCAAGCAGCGCCCTGGTCCAACTTGACTGGTGGAGGTCCCATGAGATGCGCAGGTTCCCGTCTGCGAGCGCACTGATCGGCGCAACCAAGCCGGACATTCCGGTTATCGGCCTACGCCCACACGCGGCGGCGCGTGCGGCGCGCTGGTTCATCCGGCATTTCCCCGGCGATGTGGCCTACGCCTACAAGGCGAACAGCTCGGTGTTCCTTCTGGGTGCGCTTTACGGCGCCGGCATCCGTCACTTCGACGTGGCCTCGATCCCCGAGATCGAGGACGCCGCCACCATCCCCGGCGCGATTCTCCACTTCATGCATCCGGTGAAGTCGCGCACGGCGATCCGCCGCGCGTTTTCGGAGTTCGGCGTCCGCAGCTTTGCCTTGGACAGCGAGGACGAGCTCAGGAAGATCCTCGATGAGACCGGCGGCTGCCGCGACCTCACGCTGTGGGTGCGCGTCTCGGTCGCGTCCAGGAACAGCAAGATTCCCCTGGAGCGGAAGTTTGGCGTGTCCGGGGCCAAGGCGGCACGTCTGCTCGTGAAGGCGCGGCAGGCGTCGAAGGAGCTCGGCATCACCTTTCACGTCGGTTCCCAGACGGTGACGCCGGACGCCTACGTCTCGGCGCTCGAGGAGGTGGGCCGCCTCATTGTCAAGGCCGGCGTGGTGCTCGACCGCCTCGACGTCGGCGGCGGCTTTCCCTCGATCTATTCCGATACGGCGCCGGCACCGCTGGCTGCCTTCATGCGGGCGATCGCAGATGGCGTCGAGCGGCTGCCGGTGGGCGACCGTTGCCGGCTGATGTGCGAGCCGGGCCGAGCGCTTGTGGCGGAGGCCGAGTCGCTGATCGTGCGCGTCGATGCCCGCCGCGGCAACGAGCTGTTCATCAGCGACGGCAGCTACGGGACGCTGTTTGACGCCGCGCACCTGGGCTTCAGCTACCCCGCACGGCTTGTCAGCCGGCCCGTGGAGAGCCACGAGGCCTTTGCCGACTTCGCCTTCTGGGGGCCGACCTGCGATACGATCGACCACATGCCAGGGCCCTTCTGCTTGCCGGAGAAGGTCAAGGAGGGCGACTATATCGAGATCGGCAATACCGGTGCCTACGGCCGTGCCTTGGGGGGCCGGTTCAACGGCTACGGCGCCTTCGAGGAGTCGATCCTTCTCGACGAACCGATGCTGACCATGTACCCGGCCTGGTCGGAGCACAGAGAGCAGCGAGAGGCGCAGCAGGCCCACGCGTGAGCTTCAAGCTCGAGTACTTGTCAGCGACTGAGAGCTTCCTCGATCCCGTGCGCGCGGACGCTAGCGATCCGGCATCCGCGCGGGCGATCGTGGTCCCGTTCGGGCTCGAAGCTTCGGTCAGCTACGGCGCCGGCACGGCAGCGGGGCCTGCGGCAATCCTCGCGGCAAGCCATCAGCTGGAGCTGTACGACGACGAGCTGGGCTGCGAGCCCTACCGCAGCTATGGGGTCGCGGCGGTGCGTGAGCCCGCCATCGCGCGGCCGATCGGGGCGGCGCTCGATCAGTTGCACGGCATTGTCGAGGCCGTTCTGGCGGCGGGCAAGTTCCCGTTTGTGCTGGGTGGGGAGCATTCGCTCACGACGGCCCCCGTTCGTGCCCTCGCGAGGCACCACAGCGACCTCGTTGTCCTGCAGCTCGATGCCCATGCCGATCTCAGGGACGGCTATCAGGGCGAACCGTTTTCCCATGCCGCCGCCATGCGCCGCGTGCTCGACAATCCGAACGTTTCGCTCATTTCGGTTGGCGTACGCGCCGTCTCGGCAGAGGAGGTGGAGTTCTACGGAGCCAACCGCGACCGCATCACCATCCATTGGGCCAAGGACCAGCACCGCTGGGACATCGACCAGATCGTAGGGGGGCTGAAGGGCCGGCCGGCATATCTCACCTTCGACATCGACGCGCTCGATGCGGCGCTCATGCCGGCAACCGGGACGCCGACGCCGGGTGGCCTATCGTTTTGGCAGGCGCTGGCGATACTTCGGCGTGCTTGTGATACTGGAGAGGTCGTTGGCGCCGACCTGGTCGAGTTCGCGCCCATCAAGGGTCTTCACGCCTGCGACTACACGGCCGCGGCGATTGCTTACAAAATGCTGTCCTACGCACTGGGCTGAGCGGCCGCCGCGCACCCGCGCATCGACAAGCGCCCCGACGGACCAAACAGCGCCAGGGCCGTTGCCCCAGGTGTGGTCTTGCGCGCCTATGCAACACCCCAACCAAGGCATTATACGACGTCCGGCTGAATGCTTCCTGCGGCACGCCGACCGGTTGCGTTTTTGCCAGGTCGGGCGGGAAACAGAGGCGGCGCATCGAGGCGCTAACCTTAACCCCGTCCGACCTCGGTTTATTACGCGGGGCGGGCATTTTTTTCGCGTGGACCTGGGGGTGCACCCCTCCTACCTGGGAGCCCGCAGACCCCAAAAGAAGGCCGCCGCCGCGTCACGGGAAACGGCACTCTGGCGAGCGGTACCTCCTCCCGCGAACCGATCGGGCGGATTTGGTATTAGCCATGGTCAACGCAGCGCAGATCAAAGGCCAAATGGAAGTGAAAGGGTCGGACGGCAAGCACATCGGCACCGTCGACGGCATGGAAGGCCAGCGCGTTAGGTAGCCCAACCTACCCGAGACGGCATAGCGCCTCAATCGACGCCTTCAGGTTCGACGACCGCCATAACCTGGCGCACACCGACCACGGCCCTCAGCGCGCGCTCGATGAGATCGGCTGTGCGCGGGGTGACCCCGGCAAGCCGAAGGTCGACGGTCAGTTCAGTTCCGTCTCCCGCTTCGCGCGAGGCGTGCACACGAGCGGGCACGGCGCCGAGCTTGGCCACCGGCTCGATCAGGCGCGGCAGCAGGCCGGGGTCGGCCGGGGCGGAGATGAAGAAGTAGGCGCGGACGGTGGTGAACTCGGCGCGCGGCACAGCTGTGCCGGCCGCGGAAACATCAGGCGGAGCCATGGGAAGGAATCCTTGCAGGTGATCGCAGATCAGAAGGCGTAAGCCCGGCGCCCTCAGGCGGCCGGGGCCATAATTCGCAATACGATCACGGTGCAAAGGCGGTGGTCCATGGTCGCAATCTAGCGCCGACGGGTTGGCATTTCAACGCGCTTGCGCCACTGCGCCGACCGGCCGAAAGGGACCGTCGCTCGGTGGGCTTCCGGGCTGCTGCCGGTTTGCCACGATCGATATCCGATATCTCATTGCGAAGCGTGCTGGCGCGATCACACGTGTCGGATTTGCGGAAATCGCGTGTCGAATTCGTGGCGCCGCGGTGCCTCGAATCGCCGATTAGTCCTCGCGCTCATTTCCTTGAGTGCTCCGCTTCGAGAGGCTGCATCCACATGCACGGCGAAATTACGCGAGGCTTCGCGCCCCGACGGCTTGTTCTTGCAGCCACCGCGGCGACCATGCGCTGGCGGCGGTCGGCATTTGCAGCGTTCGGATTGTTCGCTGGCTTCGCGGTCCTGGCCGGCAGCCCGGCGCAGGCGACGCAGGGCAACAATGTCGACGTTGCCTGCAATGGTATTGCGGTTGCCGAAAAGCTCTGCCGGGGGACCGGGGGCGTTTGCGGTGACCCGGCGTTCGCCAAGATCAATCCTCCGTCGGCGTCCAACAGCCCTCAGGACAACATCGATTTCACCGTCCCGGCCGGCGGCGCCACCATCACCTTCACGCTCACCTCGCCGAAGGTGACGATAAAGGACGCCACGCAGCAGAACGGCGATGGCGACATCGATCCTGGCAACAACGCCTTCAGCCTCACCCCCGGCGGTTCGAGCAAGACACTGACCTTCACCGCGCCCGCCGGGAAATTCTCGCAGCAGATACAGCTGGACAACGTCAGCGGGTTCGGCACGCGCTTCCGGTTTGTCACCTACGAAGTCAAATGCACGCCGCCGCCCGCGCCGACCCTGACCATTGTCAAGGCGGTGATCAACGGCGACGGCAAGGCGTCCTTCAGTTTCATCAGCCAGCCCTCGATCGGGACCATACCCCCTCTGACACCCGGCGCGGGCAACACATCGGTCGCGTCCAGTCCGTTCAAGCTGGTCGCCGACACGGCCTATACGCTGACGGAGGACGTCGCGAAGCTGCCTGCAGACTGGAAATTCACGACCGCCTCGTGCGCGGTCAATGGCGGCGGTGCAGTCGGGACCGCTGTCGCTAACGGCATCAAGTTCACACCCAAGGCCGGTCAGGACATCACCTGCACGCTGACCAACACGCGGGAGCTGCCCGCGCCGACCCTGACCATTGTCAAGGCGGTGATCAACGGCGACGGCAAGGCGTCCTTCAATTTCATCAGCCAGCCCTCGATCGGGACCATCCCCCCTCTGACACCCGGCGTGGGCAACACATCGGTCGCGTCCAGTCCGTTCAAGCTGGTCGCGGACACCGCCTATACGCTGACGGAGGACGTCGCGAAGCTGCCTGCAGACTGGAAATTCACGAGCGCCGCGTGCGCGGTCAATGGCGGCGGTGCCATCGGGACCCCGGTCGCCAACGGCGTCAGCTTCACGCCCAGTGGCGGCCAGAACATCACCTGCACGCTGACCAACACGCGGGAGCTGCCCGCGCCGACCCTGACCATTGTCAAGGCGGTGATCAACGGCGACGGCAAGGCCTCCTTCAGTTTCATCAGCCAGCCCTCGATCGGGACCATACCCCCTCTGACACCCGGCGTGGGCAACACATCGGTCTCGTCCAGTCCGTTCAAGCTGGTCGCGGGCACGGCCTATACTCTGACCGAGGACGTCGCGAAGCTGCCTGCAGACTGGAAATTCACGAGCGCCTCGTGCGCGGTCAATGGCGGCGGTGCCATCGGCACCCCGGTCGCCAACGGCGTCAGCTTCACGCCCAGTGGCGGCCAGAACATCACCTGCACCCTCACCAACACGCGCGAGCCGCCGCCGCCGCCCCCGGCCTCCACGACCCTGACCATCGTGAAGGCGGTGATCAATGGCGACGGCAAAACCGCCTTCAGCTTTTCCAGCGAGCCTTTGATCGGCACTATCCCTGCCATGACACCCGGCCCGGGCAACACGTCGATCTCGGCGGGCCCGTTCACGCTCAATGCGGGCACGGCCTATGCCATCAAAAGAACCACCCTGCAGCTGCCTGCCGGCTGGAAGTTCACCAGTGCCGCGTGTGCGATCGAAGGCGGCAACCCGATCGGGGCGCCGGCAACGGACGGCATCAGTTTCACGCCCAGCGCCGGCCAGGGCATCACCTGCACTTTCATCAGCACCCGGGAGGTGGCGCCCCCGCCGCCATCGGCGCCGACGACGCTGACCATCGTCAAGGCGGTGATCAACGGTGACGGCAACACACCTTTCAGCTTTGTCAGCCAGCCCTCGATCGGGAACATCCCTGTCTTGACGCCCGGCCCCGGCAATACGTCGATTTCGTCCAGTCCGTTCACGCTGGTCGCGGGCACGGCGTATACGATCACGGAGAACACCCAGCAGCTGCCCGCGGGCTGGAAGTTCACGGGTGCGGCGTGCGCAGTCAACGGCGGCGGCGCGATCGGAGCGCCCGTGGCCAGCGGCATCAGCTTCACCCCCAGCGCCGGTCAGAACGTCACCTGCACGCTCACCTACACGCGGCAGACCGGCACCATCAAGGTGAAGAAGATCACCATCGGCGGCGACGCCATCTTCGGCTTTGCCCTCGCAAGCAGCGTGCCTCAACACTTCCAGCTCTCCAACGGCGGCGTGAAGTCGTTCGCCAGCCTTGCCGTCGGCCATCACTCGGTCGAGCTGACCCAGTTGCCAGCAGGGTGGATCGTCAAGGAGGCCAGCTGCGGCAAGGGGACGAGGCAGGGCAACAAGGTCACGGTCGATCTGTCCGGAAACGAGGAGATCACGTGCACCTTCATCAGCTTCAAGGAGAAGGATGACCGCATGGGCGAGGTCGCCAAGGCGTTCGTCCACCGCCGCGTCGACAATCTGCTGACCCACAGTCCGGATCGCGCGCGCCTCTTGCGTCGCCTCGACGAGACCGGGGCCCCCAAGGGCGGACCGTTTGCTTTCTCGGGTGCAAACAACCTCGAGCCATCCGGCTTCGACCGCTTCGGCGCTGGCCCGCCAGGTTTTCGCCAGCCCGGATTCGGCTTGGGCCAGGTCAAACCCGGACTGCCGGGCTTGTGGCTGCACGACGACAGCGAGCACCCGGGCTCGGGCACCTTCAGCATGTTAGGTGCTTCGACCAACTTCGCCGGCGACTACAAGTTCTCAACCAGCCTGAGCGAGATCAGAGCCGCCGCCATGGCCGCCGATGACCGGCGCGTCGAGCAGCGGCTCAAGGATGCCGGCCTCGGCTTCGCCGGCATGCCCTACCCGCGGCCGGCCGCCGGCATGCGCCAAGGTCTCGATCTGTGGATCGAAGGTCACGCCGGCCACTATGTGGACGGTACAGGCGGTATCAGCCGCGACGGCAAGTTCAACATCCTCTATCTCGGAGCCGACTACCCGGTCGCGCCGCACGTCCTGGTGGGGGCCCTGGTGCAGTTCGACTGGGCGCGGGAGACGCTGCGAGATCCTGCACTGTCCGGAGAAATCGGCGGCAGCGGGTGGCTGGGGGGCCCCTACATCGGCATCAAGCTCTACAACAACCTCTACTTCGATGCCCGTGTGGCCTGGGGTACCTCGGAGAACGAGATCACGCTCCGGGATCCGGCGACCGCTACGAGGACGGGCAGTTTCGACACCACCCGGTGGCTGGCCACTGCCGCGCTTACCGGCAACTACCTGTCTGGACCCTGGCGCCTCACGCCGCAGGTCGGCCTCGCCTTCGGCAACGAATGGTACGATCCGTTCAAGAATAGCCTCGGCCAAACCGTGACCGGCGCCGATGTCTCGATCGCCCGCCTGACCTACGGCACCGAGGTTGGCTATCGATTCGTCTTCCCCAACGGCGTAATGATGGAGCCCCACATCGGCATCTTCGGCATCTGGAATTTCGACAGCGACAATCTGCTGATCGACAGTGCGCTGGTTATACCCGGCCAGAGCCGGGCCAGGGTCGAGGGCGGGGTGATTGTCAGAGGCCCCGGACCCGGAGGCGCATCGGTTCGCGCTGCCATCTCCCACGACGGTATCGGCGACGACGATTTCAGCGCTACGACCGGCAAGCTATGGTTCAACCTGCCTCTCAATTGACGGCGGCGCCCCGCCCGCCTGCTCAGCCCGGCTTGCGGGCGATCAGGATCGCCTCGTCCAGGGTGAACCAGAGCTCGGCGGCTTCGATCCGCGGCCGCAAGAAGGCCTTCAGTGCGGGCGAGCCCTCGATCAGCATGGCGCGCAGGCGTTCGACGGTCGCCGGGCCATCGGCCATGCGCTCGGCCCAGGGCGCAAACTCCATGTCCTTGGGCAAGCGCTCCTGGTGCAGCAGGTCGAGTCCCGCGTCGGCGATGATCTCGCTCCACTCGGCAAGGCCGAGGCAGCGGCCGTGGCTCGGGTCTCGGACCTTCTCGAACGCGTTATAGACGAGCGCCGCGTCACGCAATTCGGCATCCGAGAAGCCCGGAGTCGAGCGGGAGTCGGGGGAGATGTTGTCCACCAGCGCGAACGCGCCGCCCGGCTTCAGGACGCGCCTGACCTCGCTCGCGAACAGGGGGACGTCGCCAAAATGATGCGCGGCGATGCGGCAGGCGACGAGGTCGAAGCGCAGATCCTCGAAAGGCAGCGCCTCCGCATCGGCGACGGCAACCTCCATGTTAGGGAGGCCCTTCGCGGCGGCGAGCTTGCGTGCCTCGTCGAGCATCTCCTCCGTAATATCACTTGCGATCACCCGGCTGACGTGGGGCGCGAAGGCGGCCGCGGTATGGCCTGCCCCTGTCGCGATATCCAGCATTTGCCAGTGGCGCTGCGGCTGCACCAGCTCCACGAGGCGGCCGAGGCTCGCGCCCTTTGCGTGGACGGACGAGGTGGCGTAGGCCGCGGCATGCGTGCCGAATTGCTGCTGCACGAGCGATTTTGTCATGCGTGTCCCCTCAGGTCTTGCCGACGAGTTCGCCCCGGATCGCCTTGGCGATCAGCCGGCGCGTCTCTTCCACCCCGTAGAGCTCAACGAAGCCCCCGAAGCGGGGCCCCTGGGTCTGCCCCAGCAGCACCTCGTAGAGCGCGGCGAACCAAGTACGCAGCGGCTCGAAGGCGTGTGCCTTGCCGACTGCATAGACGATATTCTGCAATTCTTCACCGCTGGTGCCGGTCGCGACCTTGCCCAGCTCATCGCTGAGCGCTTGCAGTGCCTTGCGCTCGGCCTCGGTGGGCAGCCGATAGGTCTTCTGCGGCATGACGAAGTCGCGATAGTAGCTCAGCGCGTAGCCGACCAGCTGGTCGAGAACCGGATGCTTCTCCGGCGTGGCTCCGGCCGCGTACTTGCGGATGAAGCCCCACAGCGTCGCCTTGTCCTCGGCGTTGGACACAGACACCAGGTTCAAAAGCAAAGCGAAGCTGATCGGCAGCTCGGCCTGCGGCGGCGCGCCGGCATGAATGTGCCAGGCCGGGCTCTCCAGCTTCGCCTTCGGCTCGTCCAGCGGGTACGCCGCAAGATGAGCCAGATACTCGTCGACCGCTTTGGGTATCACGTCGAAATAGAGCCGCTTCGCTGCGCGCGGCTTCTGGAACATGAACAGCGACAGGCTCTCGGGGGAGGCGTAGGTGAGCCACTCCTCGATGGTGAGCCCGTTGCCCTTGGATTTGGAGATCTTGCTTCCATCCTGGTCGAGGAACAGCTCGTAGATGAAACTCTCCGGCGGCGTGCCGCCGAGCGCCCGGCAGATCCTGGATGACAGCGTGACCGAGTCGATCAGGTCCTTGCCGCACATCTCGTAGTCGACGCCGAGCGCGGTCCAGCGCAGCGCCCAGTCGGCCTTCCATTGAGCCTTGACGCGCCCGCCCGTGACGGACGTCTCTACCTTCTCCCCTGTTTCGGGATCGGCGTAGACGACTGTCCCCTTCTTCGGATCGCGCTCGACCATCGGTAGCTGCAACACTTTGCCGGTCTTCGGCGAGATGGGGAGAAAGGGCGAATAAGTGGCGCGCCGCTCTGCGCCCAAGGTCGGCAGGATGACGTCCATTACCTGGTCGTAGACCTCGAGCATCCTGAGGAGCGTCGCATCGAAGCGGCCGGCCTTGTAGCACTCCGTCGCCGATAGGAACTCGTAGTCGAAGCCGAACCGGTCGAGAAAACGCCGCAGGCGCGCGTTGTTGTGCGCGGCAAAGCTCGGATACTCGTTGCTGAAGGGGTCCGGGATGGCCGTGAGCGGCTTGTCGAGATAGGCCCTGAGCATGTCCTTGTTGGGCACGTTATCGGGCACCTTCCTGAGCGCGTCCATGTCGTCGGAAAAGCAGACCAGCCGCGTCTTGTGCCTGCCCTCGGTCAGCACCTCGAAGGCGTGCCGCACCATCGCCGTGCGCGCAACCTCGCCGAAGGTGCCGATGTGAGGCAGCCCGGACGGCCCGTAGCCAGTCTCGAAGATCACCGCTCCGCCCCCGGCCTTCGCCGGGGCAGGCTCGCCGTCCTCGCCGGCTTCCAGGCGGCGGATGACCTTGCGCGCCTCCTCGAACGGCCAGGCGCGCGCCGCCTGTGCGTCGGCTGGCGGATCGGGGGGGTGCGGCTGTGTCATGTTGCAGGGTCCTTCCGACCCGTCATCAGGTAGGCGGAGTGCTAGTTTCTTGACGCCCAGGATAATTCGTCGTTGCAGATGGCCATAGTGATCGCCGCTATATCATGGCGATCATGGCCCTGCGAGGCCTGGACGCGAATGACGGCGGCGGCTTAGACCGAGCTCCATGTGTTGTGCGATGAGACGTTGAGGGCTACACGTGTGCTCCCGCGACAATGATGTCGACCTGGAGGTGATCTTGTCCATCCGGCCCGTGAAGCGGATCGTCCAGTCGCAACCGACCATCGAGGGCGCGGGCGTCAGGTTGCGCCGTGCTTTCGGTTTCGGCGAAACGAGAGAATTCGATCCGTTCCTGCTGCTGGACGACTTCCGCAACGACCGCCCCGAGGACTATCGCGCTGGCTTCCCCTGGCATCCGCATCGCGGCATCGAGACCATCACCTATGTTCTCGCCGGAACGGTGGAGCACAGGGACAGCCTGGGCAACAAGGGAGCGCTCGGTGCCGGCGGCGTCCAGTGGATGACGGCGGGACGCGGCATCCTTCACCAGGAGATGCCGCAAGGCGACCTCAGGGGGCGCATGCACGGCTTCCAGCTGTGGGCCAAGCTGCCCTCCTCTCACAAGATGACGCCGCCGCGGTACCAGGATATCGGGGCTGAAGCTATTCCGGAGATCGTCGACGACGATGAAACTCGGGTGCGCGTCATCTGCGGCGAGTTCTGGGGTAAGCGGGGCCCTGTGGAGGGCGTCGCCGCGGACCCGCGCTATCTTGACATCTGGGTGCCGCCCAACCGGCGCAAGACGCTGCCGGTCGAAACGGAGCGGCACGCCTTCGCCTACGTTTTCGAGGGTTCGGGTTCGTTCCGCTCGGCGTCCGCACCCTTCGGTGTTCTGACGGAAAAGGAAAATGTGGACGGGACCGAGAGCCTTGTGCGCGAGCGAACCGGCAACCGCTCGCTCGTTCTGTTCGATAGCGGAGATGAGGTGGTGGTGCAAGCCGGCGAGGACGGCGTCCGGTTCCTGCTGGTGTCGGGCAAGCCCATAGAGGAACCTGTCGCCTGGTACGGGCCCATCGTCATGAACACGCAGGCGGAAATCGAGGAAGCCGTCGGCCAGCTCCGCAATGGAACCTTCATCCACTAACGAGCGTTTTCATCGGACACTCGAGACTGCGGGCGCCTTGACGCCGTCCCACAACGTGAAGCCAATATCAAACGGGTTGGAGCTGCCATGACGAAGATTGCTTGTCGCCAACTTGGCAAGGATGGCTTGTCGGTCTCTGCGATCGGCCTCGGCTGCATGGGTTTGTCGGGAATTTACGGTACCGCCGAAGATGGCCAGTCGGAGAAGCTGATCCACCATGCGATAGATATCGGCCTCAACCACCTCGATTGCTCCGACATGTACGGCTGGGGCCACAACGAGGAGGTCGTCGGGCGGGCGATCAAGGGACGGCGCGACAAGGTCGTGCTGGCGAGCAAGTTCGGGCAGGTGCGCCGCGATGGGCAGGGCAACGCCGTGGACGGGCGGCCCCAGTACGTGCAACAGGCCTGTGAGGCAAGCCTCAAGCGGCTCGGTGTCGAGGTGATCGACCTGTACTACCAGCACCGGGTCGATCCCGACGTGCCGGTCGAGGACACCGTCGGAGCCATGGCGCGCCTCGTCGAGCAAGGCAAGGTTCGGTTCCTTGGCCTGTCGGAAGCGCGGCCCGAGCGCATCAAGCGCGCCCACGCGATCCATCCGATTGCCGCCGTGCAGACCGAGTACTCGATCCTCTATCGTACGGAGGCCGAGGAAACGCGTGAAACGACGCGCGCGCTCGGGATTGGCTTTGTCGCCTACTCGCCGCTCGGCCGCGGCTTTCTGACCGGCGCCATCAAGGACCTCTCGGATGTGGACGGACGGCGGGCGCAGCATCCCCGGTTTCAGACCGAGCACTTCCGCCACAATCGCGAGCTTGCTGGCCGCATCGAAGCTATTGCTGCCCGGAAGCGCTGTTCACCCAGCCAGCTGACCCTGGCCTGGCTGCTGGCGCAAGGCGACGACGTGGTGGCGATTCCCGGCACCCGCTTTTCCCATCGCCTCGATGAGAACGTCGGTGCCTTGAACGTCAGGCTCACAGCGGCCGAGATCGGAGAGATTTCATCGGCCGTCCCGAGAGGATCGGCGTCGGGCACGCGTTATCCAGCCGGCGGCATGAAAGGTGTCTATCTTTAGACGCTGGCTCCGACCTGGTTCTGCGCTCTTCCGACTCGAGGCCTGGTACGACGTCCGGCTGAATGCTTCCTGCAGCACGCGGGAAACGGAGGCGGCGCATCGAGGCGCTAACCTTAACCCCGTCCGACCTCGGTTTATTACGCGGGGCGGGCATTTTTTTCGCGTGGACCTCGGGGTGCACCCCTCCTACCTGGAAGCCCGCAGACCCCAAAAGAAGGCCACCGCCGTGTCACGGGAAGCGGCACTCTGGCGAGCGGTACCTCCCCCCGCGAACCGATCGGGCGGATTTGGTATGACTGCACCCAAGAGGGAGGCTTCAGTTGTCGCGTGAGATGCGCAACTCGTCGTACCAGACGGAACCAGAAACCAGCTGCTCAGACGCCATGCGCGCGTCGAGTTCGAGCCGCAACCGCTGCGCCCTGCACTCCGTTCTGGGGACGGTGAACGAAAACTCGACATCTTTCCAAGGTGTCGCGACCCCGACCATCATAGAGCTTTGCCCTATCGGCACGCCTGTCCCGCCGGCACAGGTTACGCGCCATACCAGACCACGCCGACCAATGATCTCGCCACGGTATTTGCCTCTGAATTGGTAGGTACCGGGCGCCAACAAGAGCGTTTGTGCAACCCCGCTGAATTCCACACGTCCCGGTCCCAGCTCGATGAACAGTGCACGCTGATGAGCTTGGTCGGATCGCTGCACAATATCGATGGTGACGCCTGTTCCGGCACTCATTTCCCAATCGAACGGCAGACCTGAGGGAGCGAACTCAAAGCGGCCATTGAACAGGAATCCGGCGGAGCTCAGCTGTTCGGGAGGAAGGAATTGCAGCCACGTGTAATAGGCGAGTTCATAGAACTTATGCGCCAGCAACAGGTTAACATAGTCGCGGATATCCGCGACCGTCGGAGGATTTGGAGCCCCCCGAATGGCAAGGAGGAGGAGAAGGGGTGTTCGAGCATCCGACACGGCGCCGGGCAGAGCTGAAAGAAAAGCCCGCCGCCAGGGTGGATTGTTAGCCAGGAGCTTCTCCAGTTCGCCTCTGGCTTCCGGGTTCTCGGCTATGCTGCTCAATGTCGGCAGCACGTGCGGCATGGCTTTCGAGCTCGTTCTCGACAGCGCGTCGGCAAAGTAGAGGGCCGCAGCGTAGTCCTTCTTTTCACTGTTGTATCGCATCAGCCAATGCACCGCGACACTCTCTTGGATCGAGCGGCGGGCAGCCGCCTGCATGTAGTGTACTGCTCGGCTCCTATCGCCTGTCGCGTGCGCAAGTTGGCCCAGAATGCGGAGCGCTCGCGCGTTGAGCGGATCACTGACGAGAGCCGTTTCGGCCCAGATTCGCACGTGATCGAGTGTCGCGGGGGCAGCGGACGAAGACGGAGGTGCCTCAGTGGCAATGGACGGCCTTTCTGGATCGCGCCCTTGCTTAGTCTTGCCGAGGTCCTTTGCCAATTCCGCCCACACACGGAGACCATCGCCGGCCCGCCCAGACGCCTCGAGCGTGCCATCCTGTGCGGAAGCTGTAGCCGGCATGGCAGGTGGCTTACGAGGTTCGCCGCTGCGAGCCGGATCAAGGTGCTTTTCGGCAAGGCTCAGGAGCGCCTCGGGATCGTCTGGACGGAGCCTTAGCGCCACTTCAGGTGCATTGATAGCGAGATACGCAACCAGACTTTTCGAAATCACCAGCCACGCCAAAACAAAGGCCGCGGCGCCCAGAACTATGGCCCGGATTAGACGAGAGCTCCTCAGCAAGGGGCCGTCCTTCATCTCAGACGCATGCGCCGCAGAACCTGCAGCGGCATATCGTCAATATTCAATGTCTCGGCCTGCCCAGCAAAAATGCCAATACCCGCCGCAGACTGCGTGTGCGCAGCTCTCCATGCGCAATATGATGCCGGGTCCGCCGAAACCTCGAGCGCGGCTCCTGGCTCGCCCAACGCACGGCCCTATCGGGCTTTTCACGCAAAGTTCTCCCACGCTCGATCTTACCATTGCCCGACGCGGCTCGCCGCTCGTTGTCATAGGCCGCACGGCGATCCGGGGTTTTCAAATTATTCCGCGCCGTAGCAATGCGCGTAGCAAAGATCGACCGTTCACCATTGCATGCGGTATCAGGATGCTGCCATCGCATGAGCAGGGCCATGTTGTGGCGGAGTTCTCCGTTGCTGGCTGTAGGGCTGGCGCCCAAGACGCGATAGCTATCGGCGTCTGGAGATAGCAAAATCTGCTCGATGAAAAAGGTTGCGGCCTGCCTGACAACGTCGTTCGGTCGACCTGCCGCCTCGACCGCAGCCTCTTTGCTTGCCGGATCGTCAGCCGCGACGCGCAGGAGCAGTGGCACACCTTCAGGAAGCGGCTGCTCCCTGACCAGTCGCACACGCCAAGGCACGTACAGGAGGTCGAGCGCAAGCTTCAGTGCCGCCCAGTCGTCCATCACGGGCTCTCTCGCGCGCTCAAAGGCGGCGCTCGTCCCTTGGGTGCGGCGATCGGTTGTCGCGCCACCGGCCCGTACCCGCCGTATCCATATCCATAACCATATCCCTGTCCGTATCCTGCCCTCTTCGCATCGTACTTGGTGAGTACCGTCCCAATGACGTTGCCGCGCGCATACCGCAACCGCCCCAACGCGGTACGGACCATCGCGGTGCGAACCTGCCCAGCGCCCACGACGATCACCGAGGCTGACGCAGCGCTGGATAACAACGGAGCATCTGCCAGGCCCACCACCGGCGGCCCATCAAGCACAATAAGATCAAAGACTTCCAATCCGGTCGAAAGCAGGGAGAACAATCTTGAACCAGCCAAAAGGTCCGCTGCGTTGGCAGTCACCGCGCCGGAGGACATGAAAGCCAGATTGGGTAGCGAAGTTCCTTGAAAAGTCTCTGGTGGGTTGCATCGTCCGGCTAAATAGTCGCCGAGCCCGATGGCATTGCCGCGGCCAAGCTTGGTGTGCAGCGAGGGATTGCGAAGGTCGGCGTCGACCAGCAAGACTTTGAGACCCATCGTCGCGAAATGCCTGGCCACCGCCAACGATGTCAGAGATTTGCCTTCTGACGGTCCGCCGCTGGTGATAAACAGCGTCCTCGGCAGGCCATTTTCAGTCGAAAATTGTAAAGACGCGCATAGGGATCGGTAGGCTTCCGATATCTCGGACCGCGGATCTGCAAATTCAGTCTCAATAACTTCGGCGCCGGTTACTTTGGGAATGATGCCAAGCGTCGGCAATCCCGTAATGCGCTCACTCTCTGCCGAAGATGTTATGGTATCGTCCAAGCGTTCGAGAACGTATGCGCCAAGAACGCCCGCCCCCAGCCCGAACAGTAGGGAGAGCAAGAGACCGCGCGATAGCTGTGGCGAGGATGGTGCCCCAGGCAGCTCCGCCCTGTCGACAACGAAGATATTGTTGGCGCCAGCCCCGCCTGCGACCTCGACTTCCTTGGAACGCTGAAGCAGGCCGTCATAGAGGGAACGGTTCGTTTCGACCTCCCGCTTCAAGATATTGTACTGAATGCTGCGCCTCTGCAGATCCAACGCCTCCTCCCGTAATGTTTCGATACGCTTCTTCATTTCCGTTTCTTGGCCCAGAGAGGACTCATAGGCTGCTTTCAGCGCCGCCTTGATAGTCTTGACCTCAGTCGCCAGTTGTCGATCGATCTCCTTGATCTTGTTCTCAATCTGGACCATAGCCGGATAGCCGGGTTTGAAGGTCTCGAGTTTTTCCTTGTACTCCGCGACCAGCGCATTGCGTCGGCCGCGCAGCCCATCGATCACGCTGTTGGAGAGAAGCTGCGGAAGGTTGATGGCATTCGCCGACTCAACCTGTATCCAAAGCTGCTGGTTTTTTATGCGCTCGGATATCAGGGTGCCCAGCGTGGCGTGTGCGCTCGCCAGATTACTCTCCGCGATTGATGCCTTTTCATTGGCAACGACGATCTGCTCCTTCTGCGCAAAATCCAAAAGCGTCCGCTCGGAGTCTCCGAGACGCAGCTTTGCTTGTTTGATTTGATCTTCAAGGAACGTCTTGGCGTAGGCGTTCGCTTCAAACCGCTTGTCCAGATTGGCGGCAATGAATGCGTCGGCAAAAACTGCGGCGACCTTTTGCGCTCGCGAAGCGTCGGGATCGGAGTAGGTGATATCGACCAGGCGCGAGCCGGCAAGCGCGCGCACCGAACGGTTGGCCAGCACGATGCCCGCGGCAGCGCGTGCCAACGCGGCCTTGTCAGACGCCGGCTGGCTCTCAGGCGGGGGCATGCCGAACGCCAGCAGACTTCTCAGCGCCCCCAGAACGGAGAATCCCCTGGGCTTGAGGAACTCAGCATCATTGCCGAGGTTCAGCGAGGACGCCACGCGTTCGGCCATGGCACGACTGCGCAACAGTTCGTGCTGGGTCCTTTGAAACTCCGCGTCGGAACCCTCGATTGGGAGGACGCTACCGCCGTCGACGATCTTGGCCACGTTGCGGTCGATCTGGAGACGGACCGTGGCCGTATAGAGCGGAGTCGTCATAAGCGTGGCCAGAGCGCCGAGAAACATGAAGGCGATTGCGACGCACACGATGAGCCATTTGCGCCTGCGGAGCACTCGCCAGAATTCAACAAGCAAGAGGGTGAGTTCACCAGGCGCGCTGCGTGCGTCCTCGACGTGTCCGCCGATCGGGCCGTAAGGGTGGTAGGCCACTGGCGCAGCCGAGCCCGCAGGTACAAGATTTGTGGGGCGGTTGTCTGAGAAGGGCTTGCCTTTGGTGTCCCTCATCGTGAGGCTCAGGACGTGCCCTTACAGCAGCGCAAATACAGTTGCGAGCGGGAGCGCCTTTAGAATGGTATCGAACGCACCCTTCATGGCGGAGGTGGGTGCGACGATAACGTCGCCAGACTGGATCGGCGGATCGTTGGCTTCCCCGGTGCGAATTTGGCCGATGTCAAACCTTGCAGCCAAGCGTTTGCCTTCGATGTGTCTGAAGACAACAACCGTCGTATCGGAAGCCGAGTCAAGCCCCTGGGCCGTTGCGATCACCTGCAGGAGAGAGGTCTTGCCGCGGATGGGATAGACCCCCGGCTTCTTCACCGCGCCCTCGACGGTCACCCTCTGACTGTTGTATTCCTTGACGAGAATTGTTACCTGCGGCGCCTGCAAGTACTTTTTCCCGAGCTTCGTCGCCAGGTCGCGCTCGACCTCCTGAGTCGTTCTCCCCGCAACCTGTACTGCGCCAACGAGGGGTAAGTTGATAGTGCCGGTCTCGGCCACCGGGGCCGTGCGCGTCAGATCGGGCACTTTGAAGACAGAGAATTCGACAACATCGAGCGGGCCGATTTTGTAACCGCTGTTTCCCGGCGTCGCCGCAGATGTGAGCCGGTCGGCAGCGCGTGCCAGCGGCTTGGCATCGCCTGCACTCAATCTGGAAGGCGGACCACCTTTGGGAGCGTCGAGTTTCGGAGGGTCGAGGCTCGCGAACTCACTGCTCAAAGATGCGCCGCAGCCGTTCAGCGAAATCGTCAAATACGCTAACAGCACAAACCGCAGAGCTGGGAAAGCTCCCACTCTGGTCCCTCGAGCCTGAACCTGTCGCCGCATAACTCCCCCTCACGGGTACGCAACCCTTGGCTTCGGCAGCGGCATCTGGCCGGTGAGCCTTAGTTTACTATAGTCAGTCGCCGCGTAATCACAAGCGCTTAGCGTGTCCGTCTCATCGCGCGGGTCGCTTGCGCCCGCGTTCAGGTGGGCCGCCGCCCAGTGGATCATGCGCGTCAATAGCCATGAAGCGGACGCTTCCTAGTGAAGTATATCCCGCTAAGATTGCGCGCCAACCCCGCGGGGCCATGCAGGGACTGCATCGTTGATCGCGAGTGGCAGTTTGGCAACGACGGCAACTGATCCTGTTGACGGGACCATTGCCTCTCGTTTGCGGTCTAACCGTGCCCAGGGTAGAGTCATGCTCTACCACGGAGGGGGTCTGACTATCTCTCCGCGGGTGCAACCATGTCTTCACGCCGTAGCCCTCTCAATGAGCATGATCGAATCCAATAGGTTTCGGCGGTCGCGCAAGGTCCGGAGGGATTGGGGCAAGTTCGTGCGGATTGTATCGATTTTTCTTGCCTTGATTGCGGTGAACGCGCCCGCGTACGCGGCAACGGTAAAGGCCTTGCAAGGGCAGGTGTTGGTCAATGCCGGTCAGGGCTACCGTCTAGTGGATGGCTCGATCCAATTGGAACCGGGCGGAACGGTCGTCGCGAACCCAGGGGCGGTTGCCCAAGTCGTGTACGCCGGCGGTTGCACAGTTACGGTGCAACCTGGATCCGTGTACCTGATTGCGCCACAGGCGCCCTGTCAAACAGGGGAGCCTACTAAAACGGGAGACCTGACTGATGCGGCAGCGCCGGTGGCGTTGGCGGGAGTGAGCGCTGCTACTTGGGCCACCGGCGCGGTGGCGGTAGCCGGAGGGGGTGCCGCTGCTTACTTTCTTCTGCCGCCCATGAGCCCCTGACGCGCATATCTCGATCGGCTGCTGATGCCGACTAACCGACTGTTCTTTGACCGACTGTTCTTTGCCTGCACCGCGGTCATGGTGTTCTGCCTTCTCTTGGGCGGCGGCACGAGGCCCGGTTTTCTGTCCGATGCTGTCATTCAGCTTCTTGCCGTTCCGCTCCTTCTGATGGCGCTTCACCGTCTATCCGGTCTCCCGTCCGTGAAAGACGCGCGGTGGGCCTTGTTGCTCTGTCTTGCGATTGTCCTGGTGCCATCGTTCCAGTTGATTCCGCTCCCGCCTAGTGTGTGGACGGCCTTGCCCAACAGGGAGCCCGCAGGAGAGGTTTTCCAGCTCTTGGCGCGCGACCTGCCCTGGATGCCTATCAGCGTATCGCCACGCGCGACCTGGCTCAGCGTACTTTCGCTCCTGCCCCCGATGGCCCTCTTCCTGGGCACCCTTCTGCTCGGTTATCGCGAGCGGCGCGTGTTGAGCCTGATCCTCGTGGCGATGGGCATCCTCAGCGTATTCGTCGGACTGGTTCAGGTCGTCGAAGGTCCCACGAGCAGCCTGCGGTTCTTCCAGATCACCAATCCCAGCGAGGCGGTCGGCTTTTTTGCCAACAGGAACCATTTTGCGGCGTCCCTCTATGCCTTTACCGCATTTGCGGCCGCCTGGGCAGTGGAGGCAGCCGCCCCGCCCGCATCGGGTCGAACGAAGCTCGACACGCGGTGGATCGTGCCGCTTGTCGCCAGCTTTACGGGCCTCGTGATCCTTGTGGCCGCCCAGGCGATAGCGCGCTCCCGCGCCGGCCTCGGCCTCACGATGGCCGCGCTGCTGGGCGCAATGGCCCTCGCCTTTTGTGATCGGCGGAACACGTCCGGAGTCACGCCCACCAGACTGTTGTTCGCCGCGACGGCTCTGGCCGTGATGTTTGCGGCTCAGTTCACCCTATACCGCATGCTGGAGAGATTCGCCGACGACCCCTTGAAGGACGGCCGAATTACGTTCGCTCGGCTCACTGCCGAAGCAGCCGAGCTCTACATGCCGTTTGGCTCGGGGATGGGGACCTTCGTTCCGGTGTACGCCATGCAGCAGCGGCCCGCAGAGGTGCCGATCGACGCTTATGTCAATCGTGCTCACAATGATTTCCTCGAGCTTTGGCTCGAGGCGGGGATCGCAGGGCTTGGTCTTGTTGCCATATTCTTGATCTGGTTGGCGAGCAGGACACTAAAGCTGTGGCGTCGCAGCGCGCCTGTCGGGGAAATTGACCTTTCCATCGCACGCGCGGCGACCATAGCCGTGGCCCTGATCGTTGCACATTCTTTCGTCGACTATCCGCTGCGCACGGGCGCTGTGATGGCCATCCTGGCCTTTGCCTGCGGTCTCTTGATTGCGCCACCGCCGGGCGTCCACGATGGAAATTTCGATCAGGATCGCAGGCGCCCCGTGGGTGCGGCACAGAGGACAAGGCCGCCGCCGCCTGTTTCCCGTCCTGCAGATGCGCCTATTTCGCAACACCCATTTGAGCGATGGGGCAGCGATATTGAATGGCCCGATGAATGGCGCTAGCACTGCGTGGCGGCACCCGCTGGTGCACTCATGGGGAGCGGGAGCCAAACTGGGCACACTCAGATAACCTCTCGGGACCGAAAACCGCCACTATCTCCCCTTGATCCTGTGCACATGCGCCATCGGTTGGTGTTGAGTATCGTAGATCTGTGCGTGATTGGGCTAGCCACGCTTTGTGCCCAGCTGCTTCGCGACAGCTTCGAAACCAGGCCCGAGCAAGTCGTGGCCCTGCTGCCCTATCTTGGTGTGACCCTCGCTGCGAGCATACCGAGTTTGGCTGCTTTTAGGCTCAATCAGAGCATTTGGCGCTTGAGCGGGATGGCCGACTATTTGAGCGCATTGGGCGCTGCAATGTTGATTGTGACAGCAGCAGTCGGACTCGGATTTCTCGTCAATCGGCTCGAGGGTGTTGCGCGCTCGCTGCCTATTATTCAGGCACACCTGATCGTGTTCGGCTTAGTGGGTGTGCGCGTGTTTGCCCGCCTGCGCCACAGCGGACGCGGGAGAGCGGTGGTGCGACCAGTGCCCGCACCCGCAGAGGCTGAAAATATTCTGGTTGTCGGCATCAATCTGATCACCGAGTTGTACTTGCGTTCTGTGGCCGATTTCTCGGCGGGGCGCGTGCGGGTGATGGGGGTGCTTGCAGGAAAAGGGAGCCATAACGGTCGGCTTGTCCAACGGCATAGGATACTTGGAAGCCCCGAGCAGATCGCCAGCATATTGCGGGACCTGGAGGTGCACGGCGTGCCGATTGGTCGTGTTGTGGTAACGCTGCCTTTCGACGAATTGTCATTGGAGGCACGCGCCGCGCTGCACGAAGCAGAGGAGAGCTTTCACATCAGAGTCGAGTTTTTTGCGGAGTACATTTGCGCCACCGAACGCTCCAAGCGCGCAGTTCCCGCTATGCCGCCCGAGGCCGAAAAAAATGCTGATATGGCTCCCACAGGCGTCGACCGGCTGGAGGCGTTGGTGCGACGACCTTATTGGCGGGTGAAGCGGGCGCTCGATGTTGCCGCCGCGACATGCACCATCGTCATATTGACGCCCTTGCTCTTGCTGGTGGCTATGCTGGTCGTCATCGAGATCAGGCCACCGGCGCTGTTCTGGCAGCAGCGGCCGGGCATCGGAGGGCGGTCGTTCAGGCTTTACAAGTTTCGCACCATGGCGCGGCCGTACGATGCCGTTGGCCGCCGCATCGCAGACACCGACCGCCTCTCGATCATTGGTCGTTTTCTGCGCCGCTCCCATCTTGATGAGCTACCACAACTCTTCAATGTCCTCATTGGCGAGATGTCGTTCGTGGGTCCGCGACCCCTGCTCCTGGCAGATCAATTCCCGGGGCTTGACGCGCGGCTTGCGGTTCGGCCAGGCATGACCGGGTGGGCGCAAATCAAAGGCGGTCGGGAGCTATCTGCCGCCGACAAGGCCGCACTTGACGTGTGGTACATCAGAAACGCTTGCTTTCGGGTTGACCTGGAAATCCTCATTGGCACGCTGGGCGTGATCCTGTTCGGCGAGCGCGCGGCTGACGGGGATGCCATCCAGGAAGCATGGCGCGAACTGCGAAACAACACGGCCGATGAAGAATGGTGCGGATCGTCTGTACCGCACGCGGCACGGGCGCAATCATCCGCTTGATGCATAGCGCCGGTACGTAAAGCGCTCGGCGTTCGACGCCGAGTTCGAAGCGTTTGACTTGGGTGATCGAGTTCACCCAAATGGCGGAGCACGCCGTTAAAGCCTGCCACAAGGAGCGCCCCTTTGCACCGTTCACAAAGATTGGGTCACTATTAGCTGCCATGTGCGGCATCAGTGGCATCTTCGCCTATCATTACGCGGCCAACGCCATCGACCGAGCCGAGCTTGTCCGCACGCGCGATCATATGACTGCGCGCGGCCCAGACGGCAAGGGCGAGTGGATCGCAGACGATGGCCGAATTGGCTTTGGGCACCGGCGCCTCGCGATCATCGACCTTTCGGATGCTGGAGCCCAACCGATGATCAGCGCAGACGGCAAGCTGATCGTCACCTTCAACGGCGAGATCTACAATTACCGGCAGTTGCGTGGCGGCCTCGAGACAAGTGGCCACGTCTTCCGAAGCCGGTCCGATACTGAGGTTCTGCTGCATCTCTATGCCCAGAAGGGCGAGGCAATGGTCCACGACCTGCGCGGCATGTTCGCCCTCGCGGTCTGGGACGTCGAGCGCCGGAAGCTGTTCCTGGCCCGCGATCCCTACGGCATCAAGCCGCTCTACTATTCCGATGACGGTTGGACGTTCCGGTTCGCCTCGCAGGTCAAAGCGCTGCTCGCAGGCGGTAAGATCGGCCGCTATTTGGAGCCCGCCGGGCAAGTCGGGTTCTACCTCTTCGGCAGCGTTCCGGAGCCCTACACCAGCTATCGCGAGATTCGATCGCTGCCGGCTGGCACGACGCTTGTCGTGGACCGGATTGGCGCCCACGAGCCGCGTCGCTATCACTCGGTCGCGCAGGTCTACCGCCAGGCCGAGTCGGGGGCCCGGAGCCGGCGCGGCGTCGATGGGGCGGAACCGATGGAGGATGTTCGCGGAGCCCTTCTCGACAGCGTGCGGCATCATCTCGTTGCCGACGTGCCGATCGGCGCATTCCTGTCGGCCGGTATCGATTCTGGAGTGCTCGTTGGCCTGATGCGCGACGCCGGCCAGCACGACATCCAGACCGTAACCTTGGCCTTCGCCGAGTTCCGCGGTCGCCCAGAGGACGAGGCGCCGCTCGCCGAGGAGGTGGCCCGCCTCTACGGCACGCGTCACACGACGAGGATCGTCACGGAAGCGGAGTTCAACGCCGACCTGCCGCGCATTCTTGAGGCAATGGACCAGCCCTCGATCGACGGTATCAACACATGGTTCGTGTCCAAGGCGGCACGCGAGCTGGGTCTGAAAGTTGCCGTGTCCGGTCTCGGTGGTGACGAGTTGTTCGGCGGTTACCCTTCCTTCCGCGATATACCGCGCTGGGTTGCACTGCTCGCTGCCCCGGCCCGCGTGCCGCTGCTGGGTAAGGCTGCGCGCATGGCCGGGGCACCGCTGGTGCGAGCGCTGGGCGGCAGTACCAAGTCGCCCGGCATGTTGGAGCTGGGCGGCAGCTACGAGGGCGCTTATCTGCTGCGCCGTGGCCTCTTCATGCCATGGGAGCTCGGCCAGGTGCTCCCTCCCGACGTGATTGCCGAGGGGTTGTGCCGTCTCGCACCGCTGCGCCTCATCGCCCAAGCTCTCGAGCCGCGTCCTCGCGCACCACACGCCAAAGTTGCCGCCCTCGAAGCCTCGCTCTACATGCGCAACCAGCTCCTGCGCGACACCGACTGGGCCAGCATGGCCCATTCGCTGGAAGTGCGCACGCCGCTGGTCGATCCCGTCTTGCTGCGGAGGGTCGCGGCTATGACGGCCGCAACCAGGGAGCCGCGGCGAGGTGTCCCCAAGGCGAGCCTGGCGCTCAGCCCGAGCAAGCGCTTGCCGGGCCGGATCGTATCCAGGGCGAAGTCGGGTTTCACGACGCCGATCGGGCGTTGGCTGCAGAGCCGGACCATGACGCCTGCCGCAGGGCGGCACAAGGTTCAGCTCACCGCCCACTGGTCTAGACAGTGGGCGGAGCGATTGGCGGTCGGGTAGATGCGCCTCCTAGCCCTCGTTACGGACGGCTTCGGGGCGTCCGGGGGCATTGCCCGCTACAACCAGGACCTGATGGCAGCACTGTCGCAATCTGCCGCAATATCGCGGATCGCTGTGCTGCCCCGCGTCGCTTCGGCCACTTCGGCGACGCCGGCCAAGGTGCGGCAGCTTGCACCGAGCGCCGACCGCGCCGTCTGGAGCGCGCGGGCCCTGGCACTGGGGGCGCAGCAGCGTTTCGATGTGGTGTTCTGTGGCCATCTCAACGCCGTGCCACTGGCCGCTGCGATCGCCGGCTTCCGGCGGATGCCTCTTTGGCTGCAGGTGCACGGCATCGAGGCCTGGCAACCGCGCGCAGCCCTCTATCGCCGCGGCCTCGCCGCTGCGGCGCTCATTACCTCGGTCAGTCGGTATACGCGTGCGCGGCTGCTGGCCTGGGGGGACGTGCCACCTCACCGCTTGCGCGTGCTGCCCAACACTGTGGCTCCCGGCTACGCGCCGCGCCCGGGGCGGTGCGACCTCGCCGTGCGCCACGGCCTGAGTGGCCGCCGCATCATCCTCACGGTGGGGCGGTTGTCCGCCAGCGAGCGCTACAAGGGCCACGACCGGCTCATCGCCGCGCTGCCCGCAATCCTCGCCCGTGTCCCCGATGCGGCCTATCTGATTGTCGGCTCGGGCGACGATGGGCCCAGGCTCGAGCGGCTGGCGCGTGAGGCGGGCGTCTGCGATCGGGTGGTGTTTGCGGGCCAGGTTCCGGACGTGGAGCTCGCTGAATATTTCCAGCTCGCCCACGTCTTCGCCATGCCGAGTACCGGCGAGGGCTTCGGTATCGCCTTCCTCGAAGCGGCGGCCTCGGGGCTACCGGTGATCGGCGGTAACCGCGACGGTAGCGTCGATGCCCTGGCCGAGGGCCGCATCGGTCGCCTCGTCGATCCCGAGGCCTGCGCGGAGATCGCAGCCGCGGTGATCGACGCGCTGACGGGCAACCATCCTGCGTGCGCCGCCGCGGAGGCCAACCGCTTCGCTTTCAACCGCTTCGCAACCCATGTCGACGACCTTGTCCGCAGTCTCGCCCGCTGACGGCGTCCCGGGCCCCGGCGCCCACGCGCGCGAGCGCGTAACCGTCCTCGAGCCCGGTCGCGCCGAGCGCCACTACTGGCGCGACCTGTGGCACTACCGCGACCTCTTCGCCATCCTCGCCTGGCGCGACGTGGTCGTGCGCTACAAGCAGACTGTGATCGGCGTCGCCTGGGCCGTGCTGCGCCCGCTGCTCACCATGGTCGTCTTCACCATCGTCTTCGGCAAACTCGCCGGCCTGCCGAGCGACGGCGCCGTGCCCTATCCCGCGCTGGTGTTCGCCGGCATGCTACCGTGGTTCCTGTTCGCCAGCATCCTGAGCGAAGCCTCGGCGAGCCTCGTCGGCAACGCCAACCTCATTGCTAAAGTGTACTTCCCCCGCCTCATCATCCCCACAGCCTCGGCGGTGGTGGCTCTTGTCGACTTTGCCGTCAACCTCGTCATGCTGTTCGCCATCATGGCCTGGTATGGGGTGGTGCCCAGCTGGCAGATCGCGCTGCTTCCTGCCTTCGTCGCACTCGCTGTGTTGGCGAGCCTCGGCCCCGCACTCCTCCTCACGGCGCTCAACATCAAGTACCGCGACTTCCGTTACATCGTTCCGTTCATCGTCCAGTTCGGGCTTTATGTCTCGCCCGTCGGCTTTTCCAGCGCGGTGGTGCCGGAAGCCTGGCGCTTCTGGTACAGCTTGAACCCGATGGTAGGCGTGATCGACGGCTTCCGCTGGTGCCTGCTGGGTGGCGAGAGCCGGCTCTACCTGCCGGGGTTTGCGCTGAGTCTTGGCGTCACGGCCCTCCTTCTGTGGCTCGGCATCGCCTACTTCCGCCGCACCGAGCGCTCCTTCGCGGATGTCGTGTGATGGTGAGAGGTTCCCTGCGCATCGTATGAGCGACATCGTCATCCGCGCCGAGGGCCTCGGCAAGAAATACCTGATCGGGCACCAGGCCGGGAGGGAGCCGTACACCGCGCTGCGCGACGTGCTCGCCCGCGGCGCGCGCGGCCTCGTTCGCTCCGCCGCCGACATGCTGCGCGGTCGCTCACTGGTCGCAGGCGACGAGGTGGAGGAGTTCTGGGCGCTGAAGGACGTTTCCTTCGAGGTGAAGCGCGGCGAGGTGGTGGGCATCATCGGCCGCAACGGCGCTGGCAAGTCGACGCTCCTCAAGATCCTCTCGCGCATCACCGAGCCCAGCGCCGGCCGCGTCACCATCAAGGGCCGCGTGGCAAGCCTGCTCGAGGTCGGCACCGGCTTCCACCCCGAACTCTCGGGGCGCGAGAACATCTACTTGAACGGCGCCATCCTCGGCATGACGCGCGCCGAGATCCGCAAGCGGTTCGACGAGATCGTCGCCTTCGCCGAGGTCGAGAGGTTCCTCGACACCCCGGTCAAGCGCTACTCCTCCGGCATGTACGTCCGCCTCGCCTTCGCGGTGGCCGCGCACCTCGAACCCGAGATCCTGCTGGTCGACGAGGTGCTGGCGGTGGGCGATGCGGAGTTTCAGAAGAAGTGCTTGGGGAAGATGGGGGATGTCGCGGGCCAGGGCCGCACGGTGATGCTGGTGAGCCACAACATGAATGCGGTTGAGAGATTATGCCATAGCGCGATACTGCTACGCTTGGGAAAAGGCGCACGCGCCCGTGGAGGCGTGCGGGATGCTATAACCGCTTACTTAAGTGGGAGCGCGAGTCCGGACGCGAGCGATCGCTGGTGCAACACGGGTCGAGAGTTCCAAAACCAATATTTTGTTCCGAATTGGTGCAAGATTACTAACTCGGACCCGCATCGCAATCCTGGCGAGCCTTTTTCAAATTGTTATCCTATGACTTTCAGCGTCGCAGGAGAGCTATACAGTTCAGATCCTGCCTTCAATCTCGGAATTGCCGTCTACAACGAAATCGGTTCGCTAATGTTCTGGAGCTTCTTTCGCGATACGCTAAGGACGGGTCAATCGGAATGTTCAAAGGGGGGGGACTGTGTATTCCATGTCCATCTGCCGGCACGTTGGCTCAACGAGGGGGCCTACACTGTTGAATTGATCGGCGGTCTCCATTACCGTGAATGGCTCTGGGCCCCCGGAGGTAGGAACCCAACTGTTCGATTCGAGATTCTAGGAGGTCTCAGCGACTCGCCCTATTGGGATGGCCGGCGACCCGGAAATTTGGCACCGGTCTTAACCTGGTCACTCGAACGCCCCAGTGCGAAGCCAGCATGAGGCAGCGATGAGCAAACAGCCCACCTGGCTCCTCGAACACAGACGAAACGTTTTCAGCCAGACTGGCGAAGACGGTGTGATCGATAAAATTCTCGAGATTTTGCCAGGCTGTACCGGTTGGTGTGTCGAGTTTGGCGCCTGGGATGGGCGCTACCTGAGCAATGTTGCCAACCTCATCGTGAACAAGGGATACTCTGCGGTGCTGATTGAGGGCGATGAAAAGCGATACGAGGCGCTAAGGGTAAATTATGCCGATACTTGCAGAGTGATCCCTATGCACGCATTTGTGGGCATGGGCGCGACAGACAATCTCGACCATTTGCTGCTGCAGACACCCATTCCAGCGGATTTTGACGTTCTATCTATTGACATTGATGGAAACGACTACCACGTCTGGGCGGCAGTCAGGAAGTTTTCGCCAAAAGTTGTCTGCATAGAGTTCAATCCAACAATACCCACCGAGATCGTCTTCATTCAGGCCCAGGACCCGAGGATTAAGCATGGAAGCAGCGTAGCAGCGCTGGTGGACCTCGCTAAGGACAAGGGGTATGAACTCATCGCCGTCCTCCCGTTTAATGCAATATTCGTGAAGCGGGAATTTTTCCACCTCTTTGACATTCTTGATAATGCGGCATTGCGACTTCGAGCAGACACCAGCTATGTTACATATATATTCTCAGGTTATGATGGAACAGTGTTTATCGAAGGCCGAAAGGAATTGCCATGGCACGGATTCGCATTCGATTCGAGCCAGCTGCAGTTTCTTCCGAAGCCATTGCGCTGTTATCCAGGAGACTATGGACCGTGGCAGGGGCGATTGTTCAACATGTATGCTCGGTGGCGGGCTCGCGCCCGGACTCGCGCTCCTGCGATCAGAGAGCGCAAATTGGAGCGCGAGGAAGACGTCGGTTTCGAAAGGGCTCGGATAGGACGTGGGCTGGCCGAGTAGGAGAGGCGTTGTTCTTCGGCTCATCGGTCCAAAGCGGCTCGGAGCTCTTTACTATACTTGCCGACCCGGGCGGCGGCTGGCGTGGGGCGGCCCCTTCAACGGTCAAGCGGTGCGGTGCCTCCTTTTCGCCACCCTGGTTGAGCGACTGCGACCCGCCGCCATCGTCGAGACCGGAACCCATCTTGGGACGACGACGGAGTGGATGTCCGCTTTTCAAGTGCCGGTCTTCACCTGTGAGAGCTCGAAAGAGAATTATGGTTTCGCGCAAGCGCGTCTTTCCCCAATCCGGAACGTCACGGTCACGCTGGGCGACAGTCGGGAGTTCTTGCGCCGCTTGCTGAAGGGTCCACTGCTCGATGCCCGACAGGAGGCGATCATCTTCTATCTCGACGCGCACTGGAATGCCGATCTTCCTCTCGCAGAGGAAGTCGACCTCATCTTCGGCTCATGCCCGTCGGCCGCAGTCATGATCGACGATTTCGAGGTGCCCGGCGACGCCGGCTACGGCTTCGACAGCTATGGTCCGAGTCTGACGCTCAACGCATCTTACGTTGCCGTGGCAGTCCGGGAGCATCGGTTGGCGGCGTTCTATCCGTCGTCGCCGTCATCGGCGGAAACAGGGGTGCGCCGGGGATGCTTGGTCCTTTGCAAGGACGCGGTACTGGGTGAAATGCTTCGCGCAATTCCCCTCCTGCGTGGTGCCCAATCGGATGCGACTGCCGCAGCCGTTTGATCGCCGTCTCTGTGAGACCCGTGCGCGGGCGGTCGCGTCATGATCTATGTGCGGCTGACAGACGGCCTGGGCAACCAGATGTTGCAGTACGCTGCCGCGCGCGCGCTGGCCGAGCGGCGGCGCACGCGTGTGAGTGTCGATGCCTCGGCCTATCGCGACCCTCGCAACTGGCGACACTACAGGCTGTGGCATTTTCCGAGATTGCGGCTGCATTCGCTACCGACTCAATACCTCACGCAGACCTTCCAATGGCTGCAGCGGCCGAGAAGCGCATCCGCCCACGTCATGACAGGCCTCGGTTTTGATCCGCAGGTCACCTGCCTTCCCAATTGGACGTACCTGTGCGGTTTTTTCCCATCCGAGCAATACTTTTCGGACAGCGCAGTCCTCATCCGATCCCTCTTCGATCTATCAGCGTTTTTGCTGCCTGGCGATGTGGCCCGTGTCGAATCCCTCGCTCGGGGGCGGCCATGTGTTTCGATGCACGTGCGGCGGGGCGATTACGTCGGCAATGAGCTGTTCGGGATAGGAAACCTTGAGGGCTTCTATCGCAGCGCACTGCGCGAGATTTTTAACGAGGCCGGAAACGCCTGCGTCCTCGTTTTTTCCGATGATCCGGAGTGGTGTACGAATTGGACGGTTGTCCGAGATTTCGATGCTCACGTCATCAGCGGTCCGAGGAGGTCGGCCTTCCAGGACTTGGCGCTCATGGCATCGTGTCGCCACCACGTAATCCCGAACTCCACTTTCGCCTGGTGGGCGGCTTGGCTGGCCACCGATCCGATGAAGACGGTCCGCTTGCCTAGCCAATGGCTGAACAAATGGACAACCCGGGAATGCGGGTTGAGCGTCCCGGGTTGGATTGAAATCAATATCCCTCCTAGCACCAATTGCTCTGCAGAGCCTGGGGGGTCTATTGCAATACCAAGCTAGCCGCCCGTCTCCACGATCCCAGCGCAGGGAGGTGCAGCTTTCGGCCACACACTTCGGCCGCGCGTGGAGCAGGTTCCTGTTTCGCTACCATCATGCGCCGGATCATCCCGCAAAGTTGCGCATACTGGGCATGTTGGAGCGACTGACGGGCAACCGACGCATCGTCGCCCCGACCAAGCGGGGCTTCGTCATGGCGCTCGACCGCTCCGATTTCGTGCAACAGACGATCTTTGCAGAAGGCGAGTACGAGCCCGAGGTAACGCGCGAGATTTTGTCCGAGCTGAGGGACGATGATGTCTTCTACGACATTGGCGCGAATGTCGGCTATTACACGTGCGCGGCTCTGAAGAACGGTGTCAAATCGGTCCACGCGTTCGAGCCCGACCCTGTTGCGGCGTCCGTCCTTCGCCTCAATCTGCGCTTGAACGGGCTGATGGGTACCTCGTGTCAAGTTATGGAGATGGCCCTTGGGTGCAGGGTAGGAAGCGGGACCTTCCACCGATCGCACGTATCAAATAGCGGTAGGAGCGGGTTTCGTCCCGTGGACGCCGTCGCGTCATTCGAGGTGCCAATCGAAACGATCGACTCGTTGATCACCGCCGAGCGGGCCCCGGCGCCGACGGTCTTGAAAGTCGATGTCGAGGGCCTTGAACACGAGGTCCTGCTCGGCGCGCGCCGACTGTTGGAGGGGAGACCACCACGGTTGATCATATTCGAGGCTCATCACGATCTGCTCGCGAGCCCCGGACACCCGCTGAGCAGGTATCTTCGAGAATGCGGCTATGTCATCGAACATTTGCCACGCCTGTCGCGGATCGTTGAAGACGTGGAGAATTATGCTGCCCGCCCCGTGCGGCCCAAGTCTGAAATCATAGCGAGTCCGGCTGCAGAGGACAGGTTGCCCCTGGTGTCGGTCGTGGTGCCGATGCACAACGCAGGCGATCGTATCGCAGCGACGCTGGGGAGCGTCATTGACCAGACCTACCCCCGACTGGAATTGGTGCTGGTGGATGACGGTTCGGAGGACAATACGCGCATTGCGGCAACCCGCGCCCTGCGCGCAAGCCCGCTGCCATGGCGTCTGATCGAGACACCCAATCAGGGACCTTCCAAGGCTCGCAACATCGGCTGGCGTGCAGCACAGGGTCACCTGATCCAGTTTTTGGACGATGACGACGAGATCGACCCTGACAAGATCACGCACCAGGTGGACTGGATAGCAAACAGGACCAGCAAAGCTGCAGCGATCTATTCCACCTGGGCGATCCGGAATGCGGCAAACGCCGGAGATGGGCTGGTCCGCCGCATGCGTTCCGTGGATTGGCAAATCCATGACGTCATTCGAGGTGACAGTTTCTTGGCCTTGGGGAGCTGTTTGATACGAAGACAATGGCTTGAAGTCGTAGGCGGATTCGACGAGCGGCTTTGGTTGATCGAGGACGTCGATCTGCAGATCCGTATTCTGGCGGCCGGTGGGAATTTTGAAGAGGCGGAGACCAGCGGACCTCTCTTCTTCTATAATCGGCGACCCCAATCGCTGTCGCAATCTGACCCTGCGGTCTTTGCCGATGCCTGTTTGCGCAATGCGAGGCTAGTCTACTCGATAGCCTCGGAGAGAGGCCAGCTGCACCCTGCGCTGATCGAGGCAGTCTCGGACGTATATCGTGGGGCGATCTCCACTTATGCGCAGGTGGACCGTGCGCGGTTCGAGGCCGCATACCGCGAGTTCCGGTCGCGGTTTCCAGGCTCCGTCCTGCAGGACGCTGGCAGGATCCGCTATTTCGCTGGTTTGATGGGTGAGCGGAGGGCCGAACTCTTGCGGGGCGCTGTGCGCCGGACGAGACGTTTCGTTAGGGGCATGCTGCCCTCCCCTCACCGCGCATGAGTGCCGGCGGCATCAGGGTCCTGCAAGCCACCGCCTGGTACCCGCCCTATGATATGGGCGGTACGGAGGTCTACCTCGAAGGCCTGACCGGCGAGTTGCGCACGCTGGGCGTGGAAAGCTCCGTTATCGTGCCGCGCGGTACCGGCGCCTCGGAGGCCTACGTGCACGCCGGAACTCCGGTCGAAACCTATCCCGTCAACGAGATTCCCGCCCCGGACGAGATGAGGGACGGCAGGCCCCACCTCCAGTTCAGCGAGTTCCAAGCCCGCCTGGCGGCGCAGAGGGGTGCCATCTACCATCAGCATTCCTGGTCGCGAGGGTGCGGGCCCCACCACCTGCACGCCGCGCGCGAGCTGGGCTTCACCACAGTGCTGACAGTGCACGTTCCTGGCACCATCTGCATACGCGGCACCATGCTCCGATACGGGACGCGGTCCTGCGACGGGCGCGTCGAGGAGCGCTATTGCGGGGCCTGCTGGGCGCAGGGGCGCGGCATGCCGCGAGCGCTGGCGAGCGCTGTGGCGCGGCTACCGCTCTCGATCGCCTTGCGCGCGCGGCGCGGGAGGACGCGAGCGGCAACCGCGCTAGCCGCGCGGGTGCTTGGCGCCGAACAACGCGCGCAGCTGGGCGAGATGATCCGCAATGCCGACTGGGTGGTTGCAGTCTGCGGGTGGCTGCACGATGCTCTGGCTGCAAACGGTGTGCCGCCAGAGAGGCTCGTGCTGAGCCGCCAGGGGGTCACAGCGGCCTTCCTGCAGGCGGCACAAAAAGCTGCGGCGACGTCGGGCTACAGCGGCAAGGGCCCGTTGAAGTTGCTCTATGTCGGCCGCTGGCATCCGGTCAAAGGCATCGACATTGTCGTCCGCGCCGTTCGCGCTCTCCCGGCCGAGACGAGCGTGCAGCTCAGTCTTCACGCCGTGCCCGGGACGGCCGAGGAGGCCACCTACGAAGAGATGGTCCGCAGGCTTGCCGAGGGCGATCGCCGCATCAAATTCGCGCCGCCGCTGCCGAGGGGAGAACTTGCTGTCACCATGGCCCGGCACAATGCGCTGGTGGTGCCGTCGGTGTGGCTGGAGACCGGCCCCCTTGTGGTCCTAGAGGCTCAGGCGGCAGGCCTCTATGTCATGGGCTCGCGTCTGGGCGGCATCGCCGAGCTAGTCGGCGAATACGCCGGCGGGGAGCTGGTCGAGACTGGCAGCGTCCGCGCCTGGACAGCGGCAATCGAGCGGCTTGCCGAACGGCACGCGAGCGGTGCCTTGGTCTGCCGGCCGCGCGAGGTGCGCACCATGGCCGCCGCAGCAGCCGAAATGGCCGAACTCTACAATTCTCTGGTGCGGCACCGAGGAAGCTAACCGCTGCGCATCGCCCTCACCGTCGACCCTGAGCTGCCGGTTCCTCCTCTCCACTACGGCGGCATCGAGCGTATTGTCGACATGCTGGCTCGCGGCCTCGCAGAGCGCGGACACGACGTCACGCTTTTCGCCCATCCGCAATCGACCTGCCCGGTGCCCAAGGTCGCCTGGCGCGGGCAAAGCAGCCGGGCGCTGCCCGACACGGTGCGTAATGCGGCCACTCTAATGCGCCATGTCGCGTCCGGCCGCTACGACATCGTGCACAGTTTCTCCCGCATCGCCTATCTCGCGCCGATTTTGCCTCTGTCCGTACCCAAGCTCATGAGCTACCAGCGCGAAATCAGCCCGAATACCACTGGGCTCGCCCATCGGCTAGCGCGCGGGACACTCGAGTTCTCGGCCATCAGCCGCGGGATGCTGGAGCGCTCGCCGCTGCCGGGCCGGTGGCACCTGGTACCCAACGGCGTGCCGCTTGGCACCTATGCGTTCCGCGCCGCCGTCCCGCCCGACGCGCCGCTCGTCTTTCTCGGCCGCATGGAGGAGATCAAGGGCGCGCACCTTGCCATCGAGGTCGCGCGGCGGGCCGGCCGCAAGCTGATTCTGGCAGGCAACGTGCCGCCGGAGCATCGGCGGTGGTTCGAGACGCGTATCGCTCCGCACGTCGACGGTGATCGGGTCCGCTACGTGGGCGCGGTCGACGATGCTGAGAAGAGCGCGCATCTTGGCGGGGCCTGCGCGTTGCTGATGCCGATCCTTTGGGAGGAGCCGTTTGGCATCGTCATGGCCGAAGCCATGGCGTGCGGGACGCCGGTCATGGGCTTTGGCCGCGGCTCCGTGCCCGAGGTGGTCACCGATGGCGAGACCGGGTTCGTCGTCGATACGGTCGAGGACATGGCCGCAGCAGTTGGCCGGCTGCCGGCGATCTCCCGCGTGGTCTGCCGCGCCAGGGTGGAGAGGCTCTACAGTGACAAGGCGGTCACGGAAGGCTACCTCGGAATATACGCGGCGCTGGTTGCGCGGGTGCGCGAGAAGGCGGGCATCATCGGGGCGCGGAGCGCCACTCCGCGCTGAAGGCAGGCGAGTTTTGCGCACCGTCTTTACGTATCCGGGCACCATGGCCGACGCCCAGAACGCCGCCCTGGCGCTGGCGGAGGCCGGAGTTCTCCAGGCGTTCGTCACGACCTTCGCCTACAGGCCGGACAGCGTGACGGCCTCCCTCCTGCGGCGCCTCCCGTCGATGCCGGCCATGCGGCTGGCCGAGGGGCTGGCGCGCCGCGCTATCGACGCGGTGCCGCCGCATCTGGTGCGCTGCCACCCGATGTGGGAGTTGCTCCGCACCGCCGCTGCGAAGGCCGGCGCCGGTCCTGTGCTCGTCGACCGGCTGTGGGACCGCATGAGCCACAGCTTCGATGCGCTGGTGGCCCGGCGCTACGTCCCCCGCGCCCAGGCGGTGCAGGCCTTCGAGTACACGGCGCTCACCTCGTTCGAGCGCGCCAAAGCGGAAGGGGTAGCGAGGATCCTGCACCTGCCCTCCCTCGACAGCCTGCAGTTCGAGACCATCCAGCGCCGCGAGAAGTGCCGATGGCCGGATCTCGTCGGGGCGCACGACGCGTATTTCGATCGGAAGTTTGTAGGGCGCTACGAACGGCGGCGCCGCGAGATCGCGCTTGCCGATGTCATCATTGCCAACTCGTCGCTCACCGCGCGATCGCACATCGCGGCCGGCGCCGACCCCGCCAAGGTCATTATCGTGCCGCTGGCTGCGCCGCCGCCCGTCGGCGAGATTGCGGGCGACACAGAGGCTGGAGGCCATCCCCTCACCGTGGTTTGGGCCGGGTCCTTCAGCCTGAGGAAGGGCGCGCACTACCTGCTCGAGGCTTGGCGCCTGCTGCGCGCGGGAGGCAACGCCGCGCTCCACGTCTACGGCCAGTCGCAGCTGCCGCCCCGCCTCTGCGCCGCGGCGGCGGAGGGCATCACGTTCCACGGCTCGGTGCCCAGGCCCGTGCTGTTCCAGGCCTACCGCTCGGCGGACGTCCTGGTGTTCCCGACGCTGTCCGACGGCTTCGGCCTGGTGGTGGCCGAGGCCATGGCGCACGGGCTCCCCGTGATCGCGACCGATCAGGCGGGCGCAGCCGATCTCGTATCGCCCGACAATGGCCTGATCGTGCCGGCCGCCGATTCCCAGGCGCTCGCCGTTGCCCTGCAGTGGTGCCTCGACAATCGCGACCGGCTTCACGCCATGCGCTTCCATGCGCTGGAAACAGCGCGGCGCCGGCAGTGGCCCCATTTCCGACGCGACCTCATCGCAGCCCTGGACAAGGGGCTGCGGCGAGCCGGCTACGGCCCGGCGTTCAGCGGTCTTGCCGTGACGGAATGCAGCGCTCGATAGCGACAGTGAGGGATCGCCCGCCGCGCGTCGCCATCGTGACGTCCGGCCAGATCGGCTCCAACCCGCGCGTCGTCAAAGAGGCGCAGGCCCTGCACGAGGCCGGCTACGAAGTAAGCGTCATCGCCACGCGAACGCTCGATCTCGTCGAGCCGCGCGACCTGGCGCTGATGCGGCGGATACCCTGGCGGCTTGAGCGCATCGACCTCAGGTCGCGTCTGCGGTGGCGACTGCTGCGCGCTGCCCAGCTTGGTGCACGCTGCGCCCATCTGGCGATGGGCCTCGCGCAGAGTGCAGATGTCGGTCTCAGCGCCTTTACGCGGCCCCTACGCAGGGCCGCACTGGAAACGCCAGCCGATCTCTACGTCGCTCATTATCCGGCCGCGCTGCCGGCTGTCGCGGCGGCGGCGAGGAAATACGGCGCGCGCTACGCCTACGATGCCGAGGATTTTCATCTGGGCGACTGGCCCGACGAACCCGCGTACGGCATCGAACGCCGGCTGGTGCGCGAGATCGAAGGCCGCTATCTGCCGGGCTGTGCCTACGTGACGGCCGCCTCGCCGGGCGTCGCCGAGGCTTATGCCGAGTCCTACGGCATCGAGCGACCCTGCGTCGTGCTCAATGCATTTCCGCTCGACCAGGCCTGTCCTCAGCCCACGCTGTCAGGCACGGCCAGTCCCGGCCCATCGCTCTACTGGTTCTCGCAGACGATTGGCCCCGATCGAGGGCTTGAATGCGCGGTTCGCGCGGCAGGGCTCTCTTGGACACGCCCGCACCTCTACCTGCGCGGCACACCGGTCGCCGGCTACGCCGAGCGGGTGCTACACCTCGCCGAGACGGCCGGCGCCGGCGGCCGTGTCCACATGCTGCCTCCCGACGAGCCCGATAGGATGGAACGACTGGCGGCGACGTACGATGCGGGCCTCGTCGCGGAGACTGGACACACCGCGAGCCGCCGCCTGTGCCTCACGAACAAGCTGTTTTCGTTTCTGCTTGCGGGCATCCCGCCGCTCATGTCCGACACGCCGGCGCATTGTCGTTTTGCAGCGGAAGCCGGCTTGACCGACCTCATCTATCCCGGCGAGGACCCCGCCGCGCTCGCAGGGCTCCTCGACCGCCTTCTCGGCGATGCAACACGGCTCGCCGACAGCCGTGCTCGGACCTGGCATCTCGGGCAGGAGCGCTACAACTGGGAAAGGGAACGGGGCCAGCTGGTCGAGGCGGCGGTCGGACATGTTGGTCTGGGTCCAGCGGTAGTGAGGCCCTTAAATGCCAGGGCCGTACCAGATGTTGGCCAAGTCGCAGACTAGCCCATTCCGATGCGGCCGATGGCAATGACCATTCGTGATGTCGGTCTTGCTGTCGTGCGTACCATGCCGTGGCTCGATCAGGTCGGCCGCTGGGTCTACGCGCGCCTGCCGGAAACCTTCCACGACACACCCACGTCCCGGTTGCGAGCGCACTTTGCGGACGAGAGGCGCATAACGTTTGTTCAGATCGGGGCCTATGATGGCGTGGCTGGAGATCCGATAAGGCCGCTCGTTCTCGAAGACGACCGTTGGTGGGGAGTCATGGTCGAACCCCAGCCCGACGTCTTCGACCGGCTCCGGCGGAACTATCTAGCTCAAGCATCTCGGCTGCAGTTCCTGAACGCCGCAATCTCGGATAGGTCCGGCGAGAAGACCCTCTTCTGCATCTCGGAAGCGGAACGCAAGCAATTGGGCCTGTCCAACTGGGTTGGCGAGGTAGCCTCATTCAGCGCGGAACATCTACGCAAGCATTTCCCGCATGCAAGACTGGTTAGCTACGGCGTGAAGACGATGACGTTTGCCGAGGTCGCCAATCGGCTGTCCGGAGGGCATGTCGATGTCGTCGTCATCGATGTGGAGGGGCACGAGCGGACAATTATCGAAAATATCGATCTGGAACGTCATCGGGTGAAGTTCATCGTCTACGAGCACAAACACTTGTCGGAGAGTGATCGCTCGGTAGTCGAGGGCAAGCTGCGAAGACACGGCTTTTCTCTCAAAGGATTCGGTCGCGACACGATTGCGTTTCGGTGCCTGGAGCCGCGTCGACCAGAGCGCCTGCCAGGCAGCTGAGGAGGTGGTTCGCTGATCCCTGCGAGAACGATGCTCCGCCCAAACGTCTTCTCGACGGTCGCGAGACGTGGCGAAGGGCGCGCGTTGGAGCGCACCGTCGCCCTCGTTGCCCCGCACTTCCCGCCGAGCAACCTGGCGGGTGTGCATCGCGCGCGTCTGCTTAGCCAGCACTTGCACGAGTTCGGCTGGCGGCCCATCATCGTCACTACCCACTGGCGCCACTACGAGGAGGCGCTGGATTGGGGGCTTGTATCGCTGCTCGATCCGGCGCTCGAGATCATCCGCACACCGGCGGTGCCGACGCGGCCCGTGCGCCTGGTCGGCGACATCGGCATTCGCGCGCTGCCCTGGCATCTGGCCGCCCTGCGCAAGCTGTGGCGCGACCGGCGCATCGACTTTCTGCACATTACCGTGCCGTCGTTCTACTCCGCCACGCTCGGGGAGCTCCTCTACCGCCGTGAGCCGCTGCCTTTCGGCATCGACTACATCGACCCCTGGGTGCACGTCTGGCCGGAGGCTGAAGTCAAGTATTCCAAGGCCTGGCTAGCCCTTCAGCTCGCGTACCGCCTGGAGCCTTGGGCAACGCGGAACGCGGCGCTGATCACGGGGGTGGCGAGTGGTTACTTCGAGGGCGTTCTCGGCCGGAACCCTGGCTTGCGCGACAGTTGCCCGACGGCGGCCATGCCCTATGGGTTCTCCGCGCTCGATTTCTCCGCGTCGGCTGTACTATCGCGGGCACCCACGGAGTTCGATCCCGACGACGGCTGCTTCCATCTGGTCTACGCGGGCGCCCTGCTGCCCAAGGCGCACGTGGTGCTGGAGCGCCTTCTCCAAGGGGTTGCCCGCTTGAAGGGGCGCGGCAGCGCGGCGGTGCAGCGGCTGCGGCTACACTTCATCGGCACCGGCAAATCCCTGGGAGACCCGAGAGGGCACAACGCGATCCCCCTTGCCGAGCGCCTCGGAGTCGCCGAGCTCGTTACCGAGCACCCCCACCGGATGGCCTATCTCGATGTGCTGGCAAGTCTGGCGCGCGCCGGCGGCGTCCTCATCGTCGGCTCCACCGAGCCGCACTACACGCCATCGAAGGTGTACCAGGCCGTTCAGTCCCGTCGCCCAGTGCTTGCCCTGCTGCACGAGGCCAGCACCGCCGTTGGGGTGCTCGAAAGCGGCCGCGCTGGCATGGTGATCAAGCTCAACGAACGAGCGCTTCCCGAGCCGGACCGGATCGCCGATGCCCTCGAGGCTTTCCTCGAGGCTTCCTACGATTCGCAGGCCGTAGACTGGAGTTCATTCGAGGCCTACTCGGCGCGCGAGAGCGCCCGCCGCATGGCTGCCGCCCTCGATGAGGCCTTGGTGCGATTTCGGCTCCGGCAAAAGAGTGAGGGAATGCACAGGCCATGCGTCTCGCCGTCCTGACGTCGCATCCGGTGCAGTACTACGGGCCACTGTTTCGCGAGCTTGCCAAGCAACTCGACTTGCACGTCTTTTTCGCCCACCGCGCTAGCCCTGCCGAGCAGGCGCGAGCGGGGTTTGGCACATCGTTCGAGTGGGACGTGGACCTGACCTCCGGCTACGCCCACAGCTTTCTTAAGAACGTCGCCCGGCGGCCGGGCACGGATCGCTTCCTGGGCTGCGATACGCCAAAGATCGGCCGCCATCTGCACAAGGGCCGTTTCCAGGCCCTTCTTGTCATGGGCTGGCACCTCAAGGCCTACCTGCAGGGCGCCCTCGCCGCCAAGCGCCTCGGCATCCCCGTCTTGGTGCGGGGCGACAGCCATCTCGGGACGCCACGGTCACGTCTTAAGAGCGCGCTCAAGGCGCTCGCCTATCCACCGCTCTTTAGGCTGTTCGACGCGGCCCTCTATGTCGGCCAGCGATCGCGCGCCTACTATGCGCACTTCGGCTATCCGGCCGACCGGCTGTTCTTCTCGCCGCACTGCGTCGATACGGCATGGTTCAGTGCCAGGGCGACGCCGGAGGAGCGCCTGCGCCTGCGCGCGCTGCGCGAGATCTCGCCGGAGACAATTGTCTTGCTCTTCGCCGGAAGGCTCGTCCCCTTCAAGCGGCCCCTCGATCTCGTCATCGCCGCGGCCAGGTGCAAAGCTCGGGGGGTGAAGGCCGAGGTCATGGTGGCCGGCAGTGGGGAGCTCGAGTCGAACCTGGAGGCTGCGGCGGCATCGTCCGGCGTCCGGCTCCATCTACTGGGTTTCCGCAATCAAAGTGAGATGCCCGCCGCCTATGCAGCCACCGACTTCCTGGTCCTGCCCTCGGATGGACGTGAAAGCTGGGGACTCGTAGCCAACGAGGCGCTCGCTTGCGGGCGGCCGATCATCGTCTCCAGCGCATGCGGCTGCGCTCCCGATCTCGTTCAGGACGGCAACGTCGGGCGCACGTTTCCGGCGGGCGATCCGGAGGCGCTCGCCGATGCGATCGGTGATCTCGCCGCGTCGCCGCCATCTCTCTCTGGCATCGCCGCGCTGTCGCGGGCCTATAGCCTCGAAGCGGCGGTCGCGGGCATTGGCTGTGCGGTGGACCGAGTTGCGGCATCGGCATAGATGAATTTTTCTGACCCGGCACGCACGGCCTACGCCCTCCGCCGCGAAGCCGCACGCGCGATCCTGTTGCCGCCGGCGATGCTGCCCATCGCCCTCGCCTTAACCCTCATCGGTGGCACAGGGCCCAACCTCCTGCTGGCGCTGCTGTCCGTCGTGGTGCTGGTCGTGGGGTGCATGCTGCTGTGGCGGCCGGGAGAGTCGCCGATCCTCCTCTTCGCCTTCGCCTTTCCGTGGCTGCAGGGATCGATCGCGATCTTTCACGCCAACTGGCTGGGCATCGACATCGGCGACTATGCGCCATTCCCCGGCGACATGCATGCCGCGGTCGCCATGTCGCTCGCTGGCCTGCTGGCGCTTGCTGTCGGCATGCGGCTGGGCGCCGGGCCTCGGCGCGCAGAGGACCTTTCCGCGCTGTACCGGATGGCCCTGTCGCATTCCGTGCAGCGGTGGTTCGAGCTTTATGCAGTCGCCTGGGTGATGAGTTTCTTGGCGCTGAGCTTCGCCTGGGTCATGCCCGGCCTCTCACAGCCTATGCTTGCGCTGGCAGCCCTGAGATGGGCGTTCTTCTTCATGCTGGCTGTGGCCTACTTTGTCCACGGTCGGGACAGGGGGCGGCTCTTTGCCCTCGTATTCTTTTTCGAGCTGGCGACGGCGATTGGCGGGTACTTCTCGGACTTCAAGACGGTGTTCTTCATCACGCTCTTTGCCGCAATGGCGTCCGGCGTCCGGATTGCGTCCAGGACGTTTCTCGGCTCGGGCGCCCTGGCTGTACTGGCGGTTGGCCTGGGCGTCGTGTGGACGGCGGTCAAGGGCGAGTTCCGCACCTTTGCCTCGGGGGGGCAGGCGGAGCAGATCGTCACCGTCGATTACATGACGAGACTTGCCAAACTCTACGAACTCGTCGCCAGTCTCGACCTCGAGGCGCTAGTCAACAGTGCCGACCAATTCCTGCGGCGCTTGAGTTACGTAGAGTTCTTCAGCGTCGTGCTGGTCAACGTGCCTGCCAGCCTGCCGCACACGCTGGGTGCAATTCTCTGGGACGCCGTCATCCGCCCGTTCATGCCGCGGCTCTTGTTTGTCAACAAGGATGAGATCGACGACACGGCCCGCACCAACTTCTATACCGGCGGCCTCGCCGGCTCGAGCGAAGGGACTTCGATCAGCCTCGGCTATATCGCCGAGGCTTACATCGACTTCGGCGCTTTCGGCATGTTCGCGGCCCTCGCGGCGATCGGCCTCTTCTACGGTGCGATCTACCGCATCCTATTGCGCTCGCGCGCCTCTCGCGGCCTCCTCGGGATGGCGATGGCAACTGCCGTGCTGACCAGCGTCAGCCCTATGGAGAACAGCTTCACCAAGGTATTCGGGGGCGTCATCGTCTCCCTTCTTATCGCTTGGGCGATGATCGTGTTCATCGTACCACGTTGGGCGCCGTGGCTGGTGGCGGACCGGCGCTGATGTCCCCGCTCAGGGTGCTTCAGGTCGTCCCCTCCATGTCGCCGCGCGACGGCGGCCCCACCAGGGCGATTGCTACTATCGAGCGCGCCCTGAGCGAGGCGGGCGTCGAGGTGACGACGCTGACCACGGACCACGAGCTCAAGCTTCACGGAGGATTGGGCGCGCTGGCAGCCGAGAACGGGGTGCGCCGCATCTACGCACACAAGTGGCTCGACCCATACAAGGTGGCGCCCGGCCTAGTGGCGCGCCTGATGCAGGGGATGGAGGGGCACGACATCGTGCACATCCACGCCCTCTTCTCGTTCGCCTCTACCGCCGCCGCGTGGGTGGCGCGCCGCCGGCGCGTGCCCTATGTTGTGCGGCCGCTTGGTACGCTCGGCGGCTACGGCATGCGCGCACGCCGGCGGCAGCTCAAGAGGGTGTCGCTGGCCTTGGTTGAGGGACCGATCCTCCGGCGCGCGGCTGCGGTGCACTTCACGAGCCAGGCCGAGCTCGAGGAAGCCAACGCCCTTGGCCTGCCGATGCGCAGCGTCGTCATCCCGCTAGGTGTCGATGCGGATCGGGGTGCGCCTGCCACCCCGTTGCCGCACCGAGCCCTAGCAGGCCGCCGCGTGATCCTTTTCCTGTCGCGCCTCGATCCGAAGAAGAACGTGGAGGCTCTGATCGACGCCGTGGCCTCCTCACCGATACTCAGTCGCTCCTGTGCGTTGCTCATCGCGGGCGCCGGCGAGCCAGGATACGTCGCGAGCCTACAGGCGCGGACCGCGGCGGCCGGCCTCTCGGACCGCACCGTCTGGCTCGGCCACGTCGAGGGGGCGCAGAAGCGAGCGGCGTTTGCGACGGCCGACGTGTTCGTTCTACCGTCCTTCTCGGAGAACTTCGGCATCGCCGCCATCGAGGCGTTGCATGCCGGCGTGCCGTGCGTGCTGGCGCGCGGGGTCGCCATCGCACGGGAAATCGACGAGGCGGGCGCCGGTCTGGCTGTGGCGCCGGAGGCGGGAGCCGTGGCGCTGGCGCTGCAGCGAATCCTCGATACTGATCTGCAGCGCAGCATGGCCCAGCATGCAAGTCAATTCGCGGGCCGCGAATACTCGGTGCAGGCGATGGCGAAGCGTTTGATCGCCCTCTACGAAGGTATTTGCTCCACGAAGCCTGACGGCGCAAAATGCCGGGCCGCCTGCCCTTGAACGCGCTGAGCATGCCCAGCTCGATGCTTGCTCAAATTACGCCGGCCATTCTTACCTTCAACGAGGCGCCAAACATAGGACGCGTGCTGGCGAAACTCACCTGGGCGCGCGACATCGTCGTGGTCGATAGCCTGAGCACAGATTCGACGGCATCGTTCGTAGCCTCGACGACCACAGCGCGGTTGTTTCAACGCCCATTCGACAGTCATGCCATGCAGTGGACTTATGCGTTGTCCGAGACGGACATCAAGACCGATTGGGTGCTTGCTCTCGATGCGGACTACGTATTGACCGATGGGTTGGTTGCGGAGATAGCAGCCCTCGACCCTAAATCGGTCATCAGCGGATATTCCGTCGGCTTTGACTATTGTGTCGCGGGTAAGCCAGTCAGGGGCAGCCTGTATCCGCGCGGCATCGTCCTATTCCGGCGCGCAAAGGCGCGCTACATCCAGCATGGCCATACGCAGCGCGTCGTGATCGATGGGACTGTCGTGGGCCTCGTCGGTAAGATCAGGCATGATGATCGCAAACCCTTGGCGCGTTGGCTCTCCTCCCAGCGACGCTATGCACGGCTAGAGGCCGTACACCTCCTATCGGCGTCGCTTTCATCGCTTGGACGAACAGATCGCATGAGGCTTCTCGGCTGGCCAGCGCCGATCCTCGTATTCCTGTATACGCTGTTCTGGAAGGGGTGCTTGCTCGACGGTTGGCGAGGCTGGTTCTATGTCCTGCAACGGACCACGGTTGAGACGATGATTGCGCTCGAGATTGTTGATCGGAAGCTTGCCGGCATAGAGGGGAGAGCAGATCGTCCGAACGCCGACGGTGTCAACGGTGGCA
>Ga0247727_10001325_pt1 | contig 59210 bp, 42 predicted proteins | sample WisWelCaveWW1625_FD_202498 | JGI IMG/M metagenome (GOLD analysis project Ga0247727, IMG submission 202498) | Biofilm microbial communities from Wishing Well Cave, Virginia, United States - WW16-25 | ecosystem: Environmental > Aquatic > Deep subsurface > Groundwater > Cave microbial mat | place...
TCTCCTGCGGGCAGTTCCCCGGTGTCGTATCGCGTACTTCCGTTACCGTCGGTGCGCCGCAGTTATCGGTTGCTGAAGCATTGTTGAACGCACCGATCGCACTGCACTCGAACGTCTGGTTCGCAGGGCAGGTAATCACAGGCGCTGTGTTGTCTTCGATCGTGACCGTGCTTGTGCACTTGCTGGAGTTACCGCAGTCATCGACTGCTGTCCAGATACGGCGGATCGTTTTCTCCTGCGGGCAGTTCCCCGGTGTCGTATCGCGTACTTCCGTTACCGTCGGTGCGCCGCAGTTATCGGTTGCTGAAGCATTGTTGAACGCACCGATCGCACTGCACTCGAACGTCTGGTTCGCAGGACAGGTAATCACAGGCTTTGTCGTATCAATAACAAGAACTTCCTTGTTACATGTAGTGGAGCAACCACTAGCATTCGTAACAGTAAGACTTAACGTATAAGTAGCATTGCAACCTGAGCCAGCCAGAACATTGACGCACTGACCTGTTGAACTACCAGAAATGGATCCATTTCCTGAGACCGACCAACTATAAGATGCCATACCAACCGGTCCACAATGTTGATTCGTTGTAGAAGGGCAGAATGGACCATTAACAGAAATGCTGCAAGGAGGTGGATTTGAAATGAGCGTTACATTGACAGTATCTGAAAAAGAACATCCAAAATCGCTTGATACTGTGAGGATATATGTTCCCACAGAATCAATAAAAGGATCCAACGTATTGGCACCAGAAACAATATGCCCTCCATTTATTGCAGTCCAGAAAATCGTAGGACTCGGAGTTGACGTCTGACCATGTAATTGTATCTGCGATACAGTGCATGTAAAGGATGTATCTGGTCCAGCAAAGGCGTTGGCTGCTGCGCTGAATCGTAATTGGATAGGTTCAATAAAATCTTTTAACTGAGCAGTCGGAGATGCTGAGGATTTCGTACGAATAAAAACTGTTTTTCCAGTGAAGCATGGATTGAAACTGCCGACGAGATCAGTAAGATTTGCAGCAGCCTCGCCGAATTGGTTGATGCCATATGTAGTCGAGCCAAATGCACCATATGGAACTCCCACAGTCGAATCGGTATTTGCCGATACAAACGCTGCATTGATTGGAGGAGTGAAATCACGATAACTGAATGTCCCTGTTGGAACTCCGCCAGAGCTGTCGGGGGACCAGCGCTGCATAAAGAATTGTGCGCGTGAACCGCCCTGTCGTAATTCAATTGTCAAGAGGAAGTCACCGTCGGTTCGACCACCATCAGGTCCAGCTGAAGAAAATGTACCGTCAGGATTTGTCAAAAGTGAGTTCTGCAGAAATTCGAAATCGATGTAGCTGGTGCCATTAATTGCTCTCCTGTCACCTGCCATTATCGCCCACAAGTTTCCACTTGCATCAGACGTCAAATAAATGAGACCATTTTGAATATCATCTTTTTGAGGTACGCTTCCTGCTTTCCAGTCGTACGTGTTGGGATCATGACTGACCTTATCGCTTTCTGCGAATGTATTTAAATCGGAATTCCCGGTCAAATCAAGAACGTGATTTGTAATTGGGATGGGAAGCGCTCCATCTTTCGGTGTTCCATTATTGTTCAAAATGCCTACACCAATCTTTCCACCCGTAGTGTCACCATCCAGCCAGTCACTTGCGTTGTTATATGCAGGACTCGAAACATTCGGAGAGTTTGCAAACAAGTTGCCCTCTATACCAAATCCATTACCAGCAAGCTCAGTAGGTGCAACACCAGGACCTACAAGGTCTATAAATGTTGTGCTTGCAGTATAGCCTGAGGTCAATCCAGTCGCCGTCAGAGTAAATACCTGACCGGTATCATGATCTTGCATATGGTAGAATTCATAATCAGCAATGTTACTATCGAGATCGGCGATCAAATCTTTGACTATTGGAGGGTGAATCAGGGGAGTCTCTGTCAATACTAAATGTACAGTCTCTCCCGGTAGCCACCCCGTACCTGTTACATGAACAGTATCTCCAGGCAAGTAATCCACCCGATCCGTGGTAATTGTTGCCTGCGCAAATGTTGCTGATGATGCAAACAACAAAAAGAGCATAAGGATACAACAAGTGCGGCAAATAAGTAGAAATGTACGCATAAAATTTCCCCTAATAAGTTAATTTGTCATAGATAAAATTTTTGCATGCGTTACAGGAGGTAAACATGCATTTGAAAAAGAAGAGAGAATATTTTAAAAAAACATCAGTGCATCGGGTGTGCTTCAAACTGCAATGCACTTGAAAACGATCTAGCTAAATATATCCGCTATAATAATTTCTATACAAAACATATCCAAACATAGATTTTATGTAGATGATGCACATCACACTTTCAGTGTATTACTCAATTTTACTTTCAGAAAGTTTTTATTAATCCGCAATTAATAATCGAAGACTATTTACAAAATAATATTTTTCGCAAGAAGTTTTCGCCCACTACATCGATTTTTGAAAAACTATATCATCCGCGAAGATCAAGCACTACATACTTGTTACAGCATATTTTTCGCACAGAATTTCGAGATATATTTTTCCCCTTATAATTGCTCTTCCCTGTGGTAACAAAAAAAATGTAGACAAGGAGTTTTCCCAGACTGCACAATGATATAAATTTTGTATTTAAAATTCAAGAAATCTTGTCTCGTTTTACTTACTTTTTCTGGTTCGTAATTGCTTGCGACATTCTATAAAGGTTGGATGCGATGACAAACAGAAGTTGTAATAGACGTTTGTATGTATTGGTTGGAAGACTGGAGGGAATATTAAAAATAAAAAAGGGTGAGCTTAGCTCACCCTCAACATACTTAAATTTGGCGTGTTTTACTTAATTAACATCATTCTCTTAATTTGGTTAAATTCTTGTCCATTCACCAAAGAAGTAATATGCATTCTATATATATAAATTCCCGATGAAAGCTGTAAACCTTCAGTATTTGATGAATTCCATGTAATTGAGTGCGATCCTGCTTCAACATCCCCATCCACCAAAGCAGCAACTTCTTGACCTAACACATTGAAAATACTTAAACGGACATGACTCGGTTCAATTATGTCGTAAGTAATCGTAGTCGTTGGATTAAATGGGTTGGGATAATTTTGCAGTAGTGCAAACTCCTGCGGTAAACCTGCTACTGTTTCGGATGGTTTTCGTGGACCCTTTGTACTGCTGCTTCCACCCTTACCTGTTACTGTTACAACACCTGAAGAACCGGCTGCATTATGTGTAAAATTAATATTTGCAGTGACAGTTGTTTTGTTCGTAGGTGTGAACGTGATATTAACGGCCATGCTCGCACCAGCTGCAATTGAGCCGCTCGTAGGTGACACTGTATACTTAGACGAAGTTGATACGATGTTCGAAATAGTCAGTGTTGATCCGCCTGTATTTGTCACTGTTACTGAACTTGTCGCAGACTTTCCGACTACGACCGTTCCAAAATTAATACTTGTTGGTGTAACAGAAAATACTGGAGAAGCCGGAGGAGGAACCGAAGTTGCAAAACTCCATGTACTAGAATATGCACTTGTTCCCGCACTGTTCTTTGCATTCATGCGCCAGTAATAGGTAGTGCTATTCGAAAGACCGCTTACCTGGCGAGATGTGCTTGTCAGTGTTGAATCATCAACTACGGTTGTACCATATGATGAGCTTGTTGAGACTTGTAATCGATACGAAGTTGCTCCACTCGAAGCATTCCAACTCAATGTTAGTAAAATCGGTTGATTTGTAGCTCCATTCGTTGGAGAAGATAGCGTTGGTGCTGAGGGGGGAGTAGGTGATCCACCGCCTCCCGAAGGTGGCCCCCATGTGGCACCACCATTAGTTGTTTTCAGAATCATTCCACCATAACCAACTGCAATCGCTGTATTTGCATTAATTACACTTACGCAGTTGATCGAATATGGCGTCCCACTTAGCTGGCTTGCCCAACTGCTTCCACCATTTGTCGTATGAAGGATTGTTCCACCGTCTCCTACTGCAAATCCATTATTTGCATCCACAAAAGAGACAGATCGCAATATCGTCGTCGTCCCACTTGATTGTGCCGTCCAAGTACTGCCTCCATTCAGTGTACGAAGGATTGTTCCTGCATCTCCTACTACCGTTCCAACACTCGAACTAACAAAGGATACCCCATATAGTGAATAAGGTGTACCTGTTGTCTGTTTTACCCATGTCGCACCTCCATCTACCGTACGTAGAATTGTTCCTTGAGAACCAGAGACAAGTCCATTATTTGCGTCTACAAATTGTGTTTCATACAGATGGTTGGTTGTTCCGCTAGATTGACTGGTCCACGTGGCACCCCCGTTCGTTGTATGAACAATAGCACCGTTATTTCCCACTGCTGTGCCATTGCTCGCATCAGGCAATGAAATCCCTAACAAGAGCGATCCTGTACCGCTTGATTGCATTGACCACGAAGATCCATTATTCGTAGATCGCAAAACCCTGCCTCCGCCGAAAAGAGGATCTCCTCCAACTGCAGTTGAATACAAAGAGAAAACAGAAACAGAGTACAGATTATTCGTTGTACCGCTGGATTGTGTTGTCCATGTAACGCCACCATCATTCGTTGTAAGAATGGTTCCGCTAAATCCTACTGCAACGCCACGATTTGCATCTGACATTTCGACGTCGGTAAGAGTGTTCGTCGTTTGGGCATGAACAAAGAGCTTTAAAATCAGCACACAGAAAAGCATTGTAACGATGTGTTTCATACAAACTCCATTAATTAAGGTTATACTTCATTTCTATCATGTTATCGAATCATTGTTGTATTTCGTGAGACTTTCATCACTTTCAACATCGAACCGATACACCATGCTAAATTTTAACTTAGCTTAATTTACTTGATTCACTTCACCCCTTCAACTCAGAGGTGATGCTTATCACCAACGGTGTTGTAGAGCCTGTACGAGTGAACAAAAACGGGCAGCACATTTCATAATTTTTCGATCGCTAAGCTTTATATGTAATGGTAAGTCACATCCGTCTTCAAAACTCTATTCATTAATAAAAAAAGGTAAGCTCACGCTTACCTTTTCTAATCATTTCTTTGATGACAATATCTATTTCATCAATATCATTTTTCGAATTTCATTAAACTCATTACTCGAAACCTGCGAAATAGCGTGCATTCGATAATAATAGATTCCGGAAGGCAATGGATTACCAGAATTATTCACTGCACTCCATTCAATCGTCTGATATCCGCTCTGAATCTGTCTCTCTACAAGTGAAACAACATGCTGACCCAGAGAATTATATATTGTTAATTGGACCATACTTGGCTCAGGGAGCTCATATTCAATTATTGTAGCGGGATTAAATGGGTTTGGATAATTTTGCAGTAGTGCAAACTCCAGCGGTAAACCTGCTACTGTTTCTGATGGTTGTCGAGGACCTTTTGGTCCGCTACCACCCTTTCCCGAAACCGTAACTACACCAGGAGAACCAGCAGCATTATGTGTAAAATTAATATTCGCAGTAGCTGTTGTCTTGTTCGTAGGTGTAAAAGTGATATTAACCGTCATGCTCACACCTGCTGCAAGTGAGCCACTGGTAGGCGACACTGTATACTTAGAAGAGGTAGATACGATGTTTGATATTGTTAACGTTGATCCACCTGTATTTGTAACAGTTACTGAATTTGTCAATGACACTCCAACCGCGACTGTGCCAAAATCAATACTTGTTGGTGTCACAGAAAATACTGGGGGTGGAGGCGCTGAAGTTATAAAACTCCATGTGCCCGAATATGCACTGGTTCCTCCCGTATTCTTCGCATTCACACGCCAGTAATACGTTGTCGTATTTGTCAGTCCGCTTAACTGACGTGATGTTGCTGTTATTGTAGAGTCATTGACGATTGTCGTTGCAAATGTTGAGCTTGTTGATACCTGAAGCCGGTAGGTACTTGCTCCTGATGATGCATTCCAGCTTAATGTCAGTGTCGTTGGCTGTCCGGTTGCTCCGTTGGAGGGTGAGACTAACGTTGGTGCCGCAGGTGCTGCTGTTATAGTTGCGAAATTCCATGTGCTCGAATATGCACTGGTTCCTCCTGTATTCTTCGCATTCACGCGCCAGTAATACGTTGTCGTATTTGTCAGTCCGCTTACCTGACGTGACGTTGTCGCTAAGGTCGAATCATCCACTACCGTTGTTGCAAATGTTGAGCTTGTTGATACCTGAAGCCGGTAGGTACTTGCACCTGACGACGCATTCCAGCTTAATGTCAGTGTTGTCGGCTGTCCGGTCGCTCCATTGGAGGGCGAGACTAATGTCGGTGCCGCAGGTGCTGCTGTTATAGTTGCGAAATTCCATGTGCTCGAATATGCACTGGTTCCTCCTGTATTCTTAGCATTCACGCGCCAGTAATACGTTGTCGTATTGGCTAACCCGCTTACCTGACGTGATGTTGTCGCTAATGTCGAATCATCCACAACTGTTGTTGCAAATGTCGAACTTGTGGAAACTTGCACCCTATACGTTGCAGCACCAGTAGAGGCATTCCAGAACAACATTAATGATGTCGGCTGATTTCCCGCACCATTCGATGGTGTAGTAAGAGTTGGAGGTAATGGAGCTGTGGGTAATGTGGGTAATGTAAGAAAACTCCATGTTGTAGAATATCCACTTGTTCCATAATTATTTTTTGCACTTACTCGCCAATAATACGTTGTACTGTTTGCTAATGATGTAACTTGTCTTGACATGGTGGTAAGAGTGGAATCATTAACAAGTAGTGTACTGAAAGTCGAACTTGATGATACTTGCAAGTGATACGATGTAGCGCCAGACGAAGCATTCCAGAATAATGAAATAGTTAAGGGCTGGTTAGTTGATCCATCAACGGGAGAAGAAAGCAATGGTACTGCCGGCGGCGATCCGCTGCTGATTGTCTGTTGCGCCCAAGTTTGTCCGCCGTTAGTCGTTTTCAAGATGATACTATTATATCCCACAACAATCGCCGTATTCAGATTGATCATGTATACGCCATTGAGGGAATATGGGGTGCCACTTGTTTGACTAACCCATGTCGTTCCGCCATCAGTCGTCCGGCGGATTGCACCTCCATCACCCACGACGATGCCATTGTTTGCATCAATAAAAGAAACTGAACGTAAAGCAGTTGTGGTGCCGCTTGTTTGACTTGTCCATGTACTTCCAGCATTCAAAGTTCTCAAAATAACGCCACCATCACCTACCACAGTTCCCACATTCGTATTCACGAATGAGACGCCATACAATGAGTACGGTGTCCCTGTCGTTTGCTTGATCCATGTTACACCACCATCTATGGTGCGTAACACTGTCCCTTGGGAACCAGATATAAAGCCATTATTCGCATCAACAAATTGTACTTCGTAAAGATGATTTGACGTTCCACTGCTTTGACTTATCCAAGTGGCACCACCATTTGTTGTATGAATGATTACACCATTATTTCCTACCGCAGTACCATTGTTTGCATCAGGTAAAGAAATTCCTAATAAAAGCGCCCCTGTTCCACTCGACTGACTACTCCACGTCACACCTCCATTTGATGTACGTAGTACTCTCCCACCTCCAAACAGAGGATCGCCACCGACTGTCGTCCCGAAGCTTGTCGAAGAAAGATCTACGCTGTAAAGGTTATTTGTTGTACCACTGGTTTGTGGAGCCCACGTTGTACCACCATTAACTGTTCGTAATATTGTTCCGCTGAAACCCACAGCAATGCCGTTATTCGCATCTGCCATGGATACTGCAGCTAAAGTGCTGCCCGTTTGAGCAGGAAGGTGAGATACGGTGAACAGGAGTAAGAAAACAAGCGTAATATTATACTTCATGATTATCCTTAATTAGGAAAACATATTACTGAGGTTAACAACAAATGTTCGTCCTAAATAAATTGTGTAAAAACATTTCCCTCGGTGTTATCTACATAATCATGATACGGTAATAAGATTTAGAAATCAATGACATTACAAGAAATTAATAATAGAAACAATATTTTTGCGATATTTCGACCTTACAAAGAAACAAATTACTCATTTACTTTCTTACTTCTCCTTCATCCCTCTGGAACACTTTTCCCATTTAAAAAAATTAATGCGACGCCAGAGCTGTACTATCTCTTTTGTGTAGCAAGCCCTGCATATTTTACTTTTATCTTCGGATCAATCTTTGAATCAGTCGTGAGTATCAACTCGCCTTGTAAGGTTAATGGACGATTTGGGGCAGCCGATACGATGAGTTCAGTTTCCCCACCCAGAGGCAACACTTCGTCTTTTACCCTTCCACTAATAAATGAATCCTTTGAGCTGACCTTAAGAATTTTCAACACATTTGGCGAAACATTTTTCAACTTCAATGTTTTTATTACAGAAGATCCGGCAGGGAACGTCCCAAAGAACACATAATCCGGATTTACCTCCACCAATTTATAAACATTTGCTGTGAACATAATGGGAGTTACAGGCGAAGAAGCATCGTTAGATTTTACATGAATTGCTTTTGATATACTTCCTTGAAACGTCTTTCCGCTAAACGTTAGTGCCAATACTGCGTTGGAGTTTGGCGGAATGCTTTTTGAGCTGATCTTTGCCTTTGTACAACTGCAAAACGTTTCAATCCCCGTAATGGTGAGTGTTTGTGAACCTGAATTCAGTATCTGAATTTCTCGAGTTGCGCTCTTCGTATGATAGATGTTGCCAAATTCAATTGAAGAACCGCCCACGACAACCAACCGAGGCTGAGCATATATTGACACACTCAGCATCACTAATAAGATAATGATGATTTTCATTGTACCTCAAATAAAGAATGGATAATACGTAGGTTCGATGATAAGAATGTTATTTTAAGAGGACCATTTTTTTCAGTGCTGTAAAACTTCGACCACTTGTTGTTGAAACAGCTATGAGCCTATAAAAATATATTCCACTGCCGACAAACGTGTTCGATTCTGTTTCCGTATTCCAAAGTATTGACTGGGTGCCCGCATCAACCACACCATCAAACAACTGCATCATTGTCTGACCAAGAGCATTATATATCGTCACCGTCACCGTACTTTGTTCAGGCAAATCGAATTGAATTCTTGTCACAGGATTAAACGGATTGGGATAGTTTTGTCCCAAACGATATTCCGCAGGCAGCTTCGCCGCTTGAATATCATCGTCAGCAAGAATTTCGGCCGGTGGCGGAGGTGGTAATTCATTATTACGTAATCCTGAAATATCAGAAAGAGCCAAAGCAGAAACATTCCCTCCTTGACCCGAAGTAAGAGTAATCGTGCAATTCTGTATGACTTTTATCCAATACGCTTTCCCTGACTTCAGCACAGTATCAGCACTATAGCCAGTAGGCGTGTATTGATAAACGTTTGTAATTAAGTTTGATGGCTGTTGTATGATCATGCTCACTGGCACTGGCACTGAAATTCCGCCAACGAGGTTCCATCCCGATGTCAGCTGTAGTGTAATACTATCGATTTGCGCCCCAGAGAACGATACATCCTGTGCATTACTAAATTTAACCCAATATCCCGTTCCCACGTCTAACGTATCATCATTGAGATATCCCTGAGATGAAACGTAACGAAATGCACTCGAGAGAGCGGTGGGAAACACAGCCGGCTTGAATCGATCAAGGAGATTGAGCGGCAAACTTATCATATTCCAGCCAGTGTTCATAGCAACGGTCACTTGTTGTGTCAAGCCTCCGAAATTGTTTCTCAGTATTGTTCCGTCGAGACCCACTATCCAGCCACCTTCGCCTGGTCGTATATAAACTTTATCCAAAGACGTAGTAGTAGCCCCCTCATCGAACCATGTAGTTCCCCCATCAGTCGAATGAAGGAGTATTCCGGAGCTGCCGCATGCCCATCCTTCAGTCAATGAAGTGAATCCAATCGAATACAATTCCTGATCTGTGCTTAATGGTATATTAGTCCAACTAAGTCCTCCATCAGATGTCTTCTTAATCATGCCATAGCCGATTGTATCCGGCACTGTATAGCCAGACATCCATCCATGTTGTGAATCAAGAAAATAAAAGGCGTCTATGTAATCGTAATAATTAATACCGTTTGTTAACTGAACCCACGTAGCGCCACCATCCGTTGTTTTATACAGTATCGGTGTAAAAAAGGCGTTAAGTCCAGTAATCCAGCCGGTGGTTTCATCATAGAATCTAATTGAATTAAAGCTTGCAGTAGAATCTGAGAGCCATTGACGAGTCCATGTATTTCCACCATTCGTCGATTTAAGAATTCCACCGGCACCTGCAGCCCATGCTATGTTCGACGTAACAAAATCGATGGAAACCAAGTTAGCGACAGAATCGACGATGAGCCACTGATCACCCCCATTCGTTGTTTTCAGGATAATACCGACAAGTCCCTTACCACCACACACCATTCCGTGATTATTATCAATAAAATCGACGTCGGTAAGTGTGCGTGTCGTTCCGCTAAATTGCGGGCTCCAATGAACGCCGGTGTTCGTAGATTTAAGAATGGTTCCACCATCACCGACAACCCAGCCGTTACTCGCATTTGCGAAATGAACGCCATGCAGCCAGCTTCCTGTTCCGCTCGTTTGCTGAACCCATGTATTCAGTTGAGCTTGAGAAGCAGTAAAGAATAACAACCAACATATTGAAAACAAACATATTATTCTGTAGCTGTTCATTATATTGTCCTTCATTTTTCTCATCATCTAATATGAAAAATCTACAATTGGATATCAAAAATACGCTGTAACATCATACAAATTTTACAATTCAAAATCTATGATTCATATCATAGTTAACAATATAATTAAAAAAAGGGGTGAGTATGATTCATACTCACCCCATTGAGTTGTATTCAACAACAGCTTACTTCATCAACACCATTTTTCTCACCTGGCTAAATTCTATGCCGGTAATCGATGATGTTGCACTTATACGATACATGTAAATCCCCGAAGGAAGAACCGTACCATTGTTAGATGTCGAATTCCAATCTACTGAATGGTACCCTGCTTCAATCGATCCGTTCACCAATGTCGCTACTTCCTGACCAAGTACATTGAAGATGCTTAAACGTACTGTACTCGCTTCAGGGAGATCGAATTTAATCAATGTTGTTGGATTGAACGGATTCGGGTAGTTGGCGTACAGCGAAAACTCAGCCGGAATGGCTGCATTGGGGGTCTTCTCGCCAATATCGAATCTCGCCGCCTTCGCCTTATGAACGATCGCCGGACTTTGGACAACAGAGAAACTGCCAATGACAAAATCTTTTAGCTCTGCAGTTACCGACGCTGATGCCCTTGTTTCAACTAAGAATGAGGTGAAGCAAGGGTCAATACCTGGCAGACATGCCAAATCAATTCCACCTTCAAAAAATGCACCTGCGCGGTATTGGTTCGATGGTCCGGATTTCGGATCGTAGGGCCATGGAGGCGTACTGCTTCCGGAATTAGTTATTGCAAATGAATTGGAAGCTGAGAGTGTAAGCTTATCCAGCGTTCCGTCTGAACCACCGCTTCCCACCCATTCATACGCAAAGATGACCGGAGTGCCCCCGCCCCCTACGAAATTGGAGAGGACGAGCAAATCGCCAATAGCATGCGTTCCACTGAAAGTTCCACCCGACAAAAGGTGCACATCGTTCTTGAAGAACCAGAAACCGATCTGCGCATTGCCGTTTACAGCATACCTGTCAGCGAAGAAATAAAGCTGAGAGTTGTATTGCGCTGCTCCTGCGTGCAGGATGTCATTCTTATCAGGCGTAGACTGCGTGGTATGGTGCCAGGAGCTAACATCACCGATGTCTTTGGTTCCTATCGTGAAAGAATTGTCGTTTTTCGAAGGAACATCGGTAATTACTCCGGTAGTGGATGTTGCATTGCTACCTCCGGTGTAAACTGAATCCCAATCGTCAGGAAGATTCGGTGCAACGGAATTGGCATTGCCATCCAGTTCAAATCCTGAAGTAATTGGACCCTCGCTGCCGCAGTCACCGGTGTCAGCAGATTGCACAATCGGCACCGACTGGCTACAGCTTGCGCTGTTGCCGCAATCGTCGGTCGCTGTCCACGTGCGCGTTATGGTGTAGCCACCGGGAGGGGTCCCCTGTGTCGTGTCGGCGGCGAACGTCACCGTCGGGTTTGGATCGCACGTGTCACTCGCCGTTGGCGGCGGGAAGACCGGCGTTGGCGGACACCCGACCGGTGGTGGTGCCGGACAACTAATCGTCGGCGGTCTCGTGTCAGCAATATGCACAAAGCTCGTGCACTTCGAAACATTGCCGCAGTCATCCGTCGATGTCCAGATTCTTCGGATGTCCAGATTTTGCAGGCAGCTACCCACAGTCGTATCTCGTACTTCTGTCGGTGTTACACTCTGATCGCAATTATCTGTTGCAGTCGCATTGTCGAACGCACCGACTGCATTGCACTCAAATGTCTGATCTGCCGGGCAGGTCAACTGCGGTGGTGTCGTGTCATCGATATGCACAAATGTCGTGCATTTCGTCGTGTTCCCACAATCATCCGTTGCCGTGAAGATGCGACGGATATTCACCGGACATGTGCCTGACGTGTCACGTGCTTCCGTGACCGTCACACTCACGTCGCAGTTGTCTGTCGCTGATGCTGAACCGAATGTACCCACTGCATCGCACTCGAATGTTTGCTCTGCCGGACAGGTGAGCTGCGGAGCTTGTGTATCGTTAATATTGACAAAGCTGGTACAGACCGCTGTGTTACCGCAATCATCTGTTGCCGTGAAAATGCGGCGGATGACAAACGGACATTGTCCGCCAAGCGTGTCACGCACTTCGCTGATACTCACGCTCGCATCGCAGTCGTCTGTCGCTGATGCCGAACCGAATGCACCTACTGCATCGCACTCGAAGTTCTGAGTAGCAGGACATGTAATCTGCGGTGATGTCGTGTCGTCAATATGGACAAACGACGTACAGGTCGATGTGTTGCCGCAATCATCCGTGGCTGTGAAGATACGTCGGATATTCACCGGGCATGTGCCTGACGTGTCACGTGCTTCGGTAATCGTTACACTCGCATCGCAGTTGTCTGTCGCTGATGCTGAACCGAACGCACCTATTGCATTACAGTCGAACGTCTGCTCTGCCGGGCATGTAAGTTGTGGTGCTTGCGTGTCATCGATGTGCACAAACGATGTGCAGATTGATGTATTGCCGCAATCATCTGTTGCCGTGAAGATACGGCGGATATTTACCGGACATGTACCCGATGTGTCGCGTACTTCCGCAACCGTCACGCTCGGATCACAGCCATCGGTCGCCGAGGCGCTATTAAACGTACCTATTGAACTGCACTCAAACGTCTGATCTGCAGGGCAAGTAAGCTGCGGTGACGTCGTGTCATCGATATTCACAAAGCTCGTGCATGTCGATGCATTGCCGCAATCATCCGTGGCTGTCCAGATACGACGTATCTGTATCGGGCAGCTTCCTGATGTATCGCGCACTTCTGTGGGCGTGACACTCTGATCACAGTTATCTGTCGCCGTTGCATTATTGAATGCACCTATTGCATTGCACTCAAAGTTCTGATCTGCCGGGCAGGTAATCACCGGCGGCGTATCGTCAACGACATCAATCGTCTGACTGCATTGGGCTGTATTGCCACAGTTATCAAATGCCGTCCATGTACGCGTTACACTGTACTCCTGCGGACAATTGCCTGGTGTTGTCACGGTATTTGAATCAATATGATCTACTTCGCAATTGTCTGTAAATGTCGGCGTTCCAAACACGGGTGTTGCCGTACATTGGATCGTTTGATTCGTCGGGCAGAACGTTACTGTTGGAGGTTCAACATCTGTACAGAAATCAAAGCCAAACAAACCGCCAAAATCTTCCATCGATGCTGTTTCGGAATGTGATGATCTCGTATAAACAAAAATCGAATTGAATTTTTTGCAGGGATCGCTGCCACCGACAAGAGATGAGAAATTAACAGCGAACTCGAGAAACGCATTTGGTTTATATTTTGTCGAACCAAATGCACCATAACAAACGTCTGCAGAATCAGAGTTGCCTGCTATAAATATTTTTGTCGTATCCACTGAAGCTACGGTTAAATCAACCCACTTAAATACACTTCCGACAAGCTGCCACTTCGAGATGAAGATCGTTGGATTGCTTCCACCGTTCAAGAATCGTGTATCGAGGCGGAGATCGCCTACTGTTCGTCCGCTATCTGGACCAGTTGTGAAAAAGCCGCCAACTCCTTGGTTATTCAGAGGTGTTTTCACCAATCCTGCTTGGAGAAATTCAACTCCGATGAACGAGTCGCCATTTGTTGCTTTACGATCCCCTGATCCCACAAACCACAAATCACCGCTCGCATCCGGCGAGAGGTGAATCTGTATATTCTGAATATCTGTCTTTTGGGAGACGGTGCCTTCTTTATAATTGTAGGTGTTCGGATTATCGTTCACCTTATTACTTTGTGCGAAGACTGAAGAGTCATTATCTATGCCAGCAACGCCATCCTGGCTATAGATCATGAGCCCACCATCTGCCGTTGAGAGAACCACCTTCGAACAATTAATGTGTGCTTCTCCAAGACCGCTGAATCCTGCTGGTGTCGGTGTCCAGTCACTACCAACCGAATCCGGGTTGATGAAATTGTTTGCCGGCAAATTACCGTCAATCTCGAAACCGTTCTTGAAGTTTCCGAGATCACCTGTTTGTGCTTTTCCGGCTTTGCCGAATGACGTTTGTGCTAAGACGCCGCTCGTAACGCAGAGCGTACAAATTAACAGGCAACAACAAAGTATCCCCCATTGGGAAACTTTGCTTCGCAACGAATTCAACACTGTATTGAGTATCATGGGTACTTCCCCTGTATTGTTAATGTGAATGAATTGTGATTTATAAACTTGAGACACATATTGCATACTATCCTAAAAAAATTTGTTTGAGAATTATCTCTGAGAACATAATAAACTAACTATCAAATAACCTTCATCGTAACGATACGTCGGCAAACCTGTTTGACAGCTGAGCTTGATAAAATTGAGACAATGTAAGGTGGCGGGCTAAAATCTTAGTGAAAATATTACCACATTAAGGTAAGAATTTCACTCATTATTGTCAATAGTTACAACAATTTACTGCTTATTTTACCTGCTTTATTTACATAAGGCTATTTGAAGGCATCATGTCGAAAATATTTCCGACCCTAAACTGAGCGGATATTCCAAATATTTGTATGCTATCGTTTATCTAGCGAATTCAAAAAAGATTGGCAACTACTTACCTGACACACCTTGAATTTAATCACAGTTTTCGCTAAAATCAAAAAATATTTGCATGATGCTAACACAATATATTGTATAGTGTTATGAGCGTGAAAAAGTACACACCCTTAAAATTCATGCTTCTCGACTTGACACACTATATACTATATTGTATATTGTAGGCGTGAAGACAACGAAGACATTACATACAGTGAAAGACACCGACTACTATACAGTCAAAGAGGCGGCTGAAGAATTGGGAATAGTCTCTCAGTCTATGAGAGACCATCTTAGCAGGGGGAAGTTTACAACGTACAAATTCAAAACGTTCACACTCGTTAGTGTTGAGGAAGTAAAAAAGTGGAAAAAGGAAGGGTCACGCAAATGAACAAGAATACAGAACAAAAGCTAACGAGTCTAATCACGGTTGCAATGCGCTTCCCGGACGATAAAGCATGTCGCATATACCTTGAACGAATTCGTTGGAATGGTAAGCTCGCTTGTGTTCATTGCGGAAGTGAGAAAAAGATTTACCGCTTCAATAATGGAAAACTTTTCAAGTGTGCAGACTGCAAGAAGCAATTCACTGTAAAAGTAGGAACTATCTTTGAAGATAGCCAAGTGCCATTGCAGAAGTGGTTCTTTGCAATGTACCTCATCACGGCACACAAGAAAGGAATATCTTCCCTCCAACTGAGCCGTGATATTCAAGTTACCCAAAAGACTGCTTGGTTCATGCTTCATCGCATACGCTACTCAATCAAGAATAAATCATTCCTAAAACCACTCAAGAATGTTGTCGAGGTTGATGAGACTTATATAGGTGGAAAAAAGCATCGAGGTAAACGCGGTCGTGGCTCTGAAAATAAAACCGCCGTCTTTGGAATGGTCGAACGCAACGGCGATGTACGTTCAATGCCTGTTCAAAGAGTCAACGGTAAAACTCTCAAAGCTATCATTCGAAATAATGTTTCAAAAAAAGCTGTTGTGATGTCGGATGAATGGGGTGCATACAGAGGACTTGACAAAGAATATGAAGCCCATAAAGTTATCAATCACGGTAAAAAGGAGTATGTGAGGGGGGGGACATTCATGTAAATAACATTGAAAATTTTTGGAGTCTTCTAAAGCGGGGGATATTTGGAATCTACCACTCTGTAAGTCCTGAACATTTGCATCGGTATTGTGACGAATTTCAGTTCCGTTACAATATGCGTGAAACAGATGACACCGATAGATTCAATAATGCTCTCGGTAAGTGTGAGGGAAGATTAACCTACGTTGAGCTTACACGCTACGAAGGTTCTAAGAAATGAAAAAACCTTTGCCAAACACCAAAGGCTCAATGGACATAATTGTCATCCCCGATGGAAAGATTTGCGACTACGTAGATAGTACATTCCGCAACGACACACCAGAAGAATACGTTCGTCAGACAATTGAAAAACGACTCGTGAATGAGCATAAATATTCACGAGATCGACTCAAGATTGAATACACCCTAAAGCTCGGATCTAACAAACCTCGCGTTGACATTGCCATTTTCCCAAAAGACACGAAAGAATTCTCTCAAGAAAGAATTCAGATTGTCATTGAATGTAAGAATGAGAACGTTGAACCGAGCAACAAAAAAGATGGGATAGATCAACTAAAATCATATATGTCTGTTTGCCCAAATTGTGAATGGGGAATGTGGACAAACGGAAAATATAAGGAGGTTTGGCGTAAGGTTCGCGTTGGAGATAAGTATGAGTTTACTGAGTATAACGATATTCCACCTGCTGACGGATCAATTGAAGACGTTGACAGACCGAAACGGAACAAGTTAAAGAGAGCCTACGAAGATAATTTGCTGATGGTGTTCAAGACTTGTCACAATCATATCTATGTTACTGATGGTCTACAAAAGCAACCAGCATTCTTTGAGTTCCTAAAATTGATTTTCTGCAAAACTTTAGATGAGCAGAATATACCTCATCGTTTAGAATTCTATGCCACGTCCGAAGAGCGTTCAAATCCAGATGGGCAATTAACGGTAAAAAATCGCATTACTGCAATCTTTGAGAAAGTGAAAGAACGTTATGGTCAAATTTTTGATAAGAATGATGAGATAAAACTTCGACCCCGCTCACTTGCCTATATTGTCTCTGAACTTCAAAATTACAGTTTACTTGACAGTGACATCGATGTAAAGGGAAAAGCATACGAGGAACTTGTAGGTGCAAACTTACGCGGTGATCGTGGCGAGTTTTTCACACCACGAAATATTATGAAGATGGCTGTAGACATGGTTGCTCCAAAACCACACGAAAGAATTTGCGATCCAGCATGTGGAACGGGCGGGTTTCTTGTTACTGCGATGAATCATGTCATCCAACAATTAAAAGAGATGGCAAAAAAGGATTTTGAGGGAGACGAGTTAGCATGGTTAGACAAGGAGAAAAATAGTTTAAGGGATAAGATTAAAGAGATTGCGAGTGCCAACTTTTTTGGTTTCGATATAAATCCCGACCTTGTGAAAGCCACGAAAATGAATATGGTGATGAATAACGATGGGAGCGGCAATATTTATCAGATAGACTCTCTTCTTCCAGCTCATGAGTGGGCGACTGAAACAAAAGATTTGCTTTCGCGGGCATTGAGAGTAGAAAAAGAGACATTACGAAAATTTGAACTATTTGATATCATCGTTACGAACCCCCCATTCGGGAGTAAGATTCCTATTAAAGATCATCATATCTTGGAGCAATACAATCTTGGCTATATCTGGAGAAACGAACAATACGGGGTTGATCCTCAAGCTGGATGGACTATAACAAATAGATTTCAAGCTTCCGCACCCCCTGAACAGTTATTTATTGAACGGTGTCTCCAACTGCTAAAGCCCGGAGGAAGGTTGGCAATCGTTTTGCCAGACGCGATTCTTGGCTCACCGAGTCTCGGATACATTCGCAAATGGTTAATTCAACGTACAGTAATCATTGCAAGCATTGACCTTCATTCTGATACTTTTCAGCCTCGAAATGGAACGCAGACATCTATTCTCATTCTACAAAAGAAAACGAAATCAGAGATCGACAGGGAAGCAGTGGAGCGGGAAATGGCAGATTACAATATCTTCATGGCAATAGTGGATAAGATAGGACATGATAAGCGAGGTAATCAACTATTCAAAAGAGACAAACAGGGAAATGAAATTCTTGTACCTGAAGAAGCAGAGAAAATATTAGAACTTGGAGAAATTGCCAACGGAACACGGACAGTAAAGACAGCTTCCAAGAAAAAATTACGAGACGATCAAACTCCGCTTGTTGCATCGGCTTTCCGAGAATGGAAAAAACGTGAGGGCATTGCATGGTAAAAGGTAGCAATGCGCTCAGTAAGCGGACAGAGAGGGTTCTCCTTCCAAAGGGTGACCTCAAGTGGTCATCGGTGCATCTTTCTGAAGTCTTCGCACGCACGCTACGCTTGGAAGCAAGCGTGTTCGATGTTGAAGGGAAACACGCGAGAGAGGTTTTGCAGCAATGTCGTTATGAAATTGTTCCGTTAGTTGGAGAGGGGGGAATAGCGAGTGCCTATCATCGACCAAGATTCAGACGAATCTTTGTTGAGAAATCGGACTTGCCAATTTACCAACCATCACAAATCACAGAAATATATCCGAAACCTCATTTGTATATTTCTGGTAAGACTGACACCGACATCAATTCTCTTCGTGTCCGTCAAAATCAAATTCTTCTTACCTGCTCTGGTACAATTGGTAACTGTACACTTGTTTCAAAAACACTTGAGAATCGAATTTTTAGTCATGACGCATTAAGAATTAGTGCAAACAATGCACAGGATACGGGCTATGTATACGCCTTCTTGCGCAACAAGATCGGACAGGTTTTACTTAGAACGAACAATTATGGTGCTGTTGTACAGCATATTGAACCCGACCACTTGGAATATGTGCCGATTCCAAACCCACCCACACATTTGAAGTACGTAATTCATAAGAACATTATTGATTCTTTCGCGTTACGCGATGATTCCAACGATCTAATGGATGAAGCATCTCGTTTGCTCAAGGAAGAACTAAGACTTCCTGCTCTGGAAAGCTTAACACCTGCGAATTTCAAGAAACTTAATCTTCGAGCATTTGATGTAAAACTGAGCAAGATTCATGGAAGGTTGGAGGGCTCATTTCACACGCCATTGATTGACAACATCATGGCACATCTTCAGAAACATTCCGGTTTTGTTACGACGCTAAACGATGGACGCATTAGCAAAGGAATCGTTCTTCCGGGTCGATTCAAGCGTGTCTATATTGATGAGGGACAAGGCGTAACCTTTTTCGGTGGTAAACAATTGCTGGAACTTGACCCTACTGGTGAGAAATATTTGTCCACATCAAAGCATTCAGAAAGAATTGAAGGTGACCTCAGATTAAATCAAAACATGATTCTCGTTACTCGAAGTGGAACAATTGGCAAAGTAAACATTGTCCCAAAACATTGGGTTAATTGGATTGCAAATGAACACATTATTCGTATCGTACCAATATCTGAAGCAATAGCTGGTTACATTTTTGCATGGCTGGATTCTGACTTAGGTTATGAATTGATTCATCGTTTTACTTATGGCTCAGTAGTTGATGAAATCGATGCTCGCCAAATTGCTCAGGTACAAATTCCGCTTCTTAAAAATAAGAGACAGCAAGATAAGATCAATGATCTTGTGCTTGAAGCGAATGAAAAACGATACAAAGCGTATCTAAAGGAACAAGAGGCAATCTCATTGATAAACGATGCAGTTATTTTCAAAACAGGCTCAAAGCAAATGAAGGAACAAACAAAAGAGAAACCGAAAAGCAACAAACCATTGCCTCTTTCCCCGAAAGATAACGATCCACCCGTTTCTCTCGACATGCCTTTCGATGAAGCAATGCAACGCATTGTAAGAGTCAAACCACCCAAGAAAAAGCAAAAAATTTAGATGCTTTTAAGTATTAAAACGGAAATAATAAGGTGTGTCAGGTAAGTAGTTGCCAAAAGATTTATTTCAAACAAAAATGGGACGATCCGTATTTCAGGATCGCCCCATCGCATTGAACCTACAACGTGGTTACTTCATCAACAACATCTTTCGCACCTGGCTGAACTCTTTGCCGGTAACTAATGATGTTGTCTGTATCCTATACATATAGATACCGGAAGGCAACACGGTACCACTATTGGAGCTTGCATCCCATTCGATCGAATGGTATCCCGCACCAACCACGCCATTGACAAGGGTTACTACTTCCTGACCTAAGATATTGAACACACTAACACGAACTGTGCTCTGCTCAGGAATATCATAGTTGATCTTTGTCGTTGGGTTGAACGGATTCGGATAATTTTGTGCTAAACGATATTCCGTAGGCAACGTTGCCGGTTGGATATCATTGTCAGCAAGAATGTCAGCCGGTGGTGGTGGTGGTGGTGGTAATTCATTATTCTGTAATCCCGAAATATCTGAAAGCGCTGTACCGGAAACAATCGCTTGACTCGAAGTAAGAGTGATCGTGCTGTTCTGTATGACTTTTATCCAATACGCTTTCCCTGGCGTCAACACAGTATCTGCACTATAACCTGTAGGCGTGTACTGATAAACGTTTGTAATAGAGTTCGATGGCTGTTGGATGATCCTGCTGACCGGAACTGCAACCGAAATCCCTCCAACGAGATTCCACCCCGAAGTAAGCTGTAATGTCATACTATCGATTTGCGCCCCAGAGAACGATACATCCTGTGCATTACTAAATTTAACCCAATATCCCGTTCCCACATCCAATGTATCATCGGTTAGATACCCTTGTGATGAAACATAACTAAATGCACTTGAGACAGCGGTGGGAAACACGGCCGGCTTGAATCGATCAAGGAGATTGAGCGGCAAACTTATCATATTCCACCCGGTATTCATCGTAACAGAAACTGGTTGCATCAAACCTCCAAAATTGTTTCGTAGAATTATTCCACCGAAACCGACAATCCAACCTCCTTCATTCATTCTGACAACTATCTTGTCCAACCCGTTAGACACGCCAGATGTCTCAGTTGTCCACACATCGCCACCGTTGGTTGTTTTCAATATTGTACCACCATTTCCAACGATCCAGCCATTCAATGTATCGAGAAATGCCCCCGATAGGAGTGGCTGATTCACATTACTAACTTGACTAATCCAAGTTTCGCCCCCATCAGTAGTTTTTTTTATGATTCCTACGCCAACTGTATCTGGAAAACCATATCCAGCGATCCAGCCAACTGAAGCATTGGCAAAGAACATAGCGTTGACATCCTCACCGAAATCAATACCGCTTGTTGCAGAAACCCATGACGAACCACCGTCAGTCGTTTTAAGCAAAACTCCAGGTATCAAACCGCCCACCCAACCTGTGTCTGCATTAATGAAATAGACCGAGGTCAAATAGGAATACAGGTCTTGTACAATCTGCTGTGCCCATGATTCCCCGCCATCCGTCGTCTTTAAAATCAATCCGTCAGCACCTACAACCCAACCAGTAGTTGATGAAACAAAATATACACTACTTGCCATTCTTCCATTATCTTTTTCCGTCCAGCTAAGCCCTCCATCGGTTGTTTTCAGAATTATGCCAATATCATTACCAACCGCGTAGCCTACGAGCGAATCAACAAAATCGACAGCAGCTAAGGTATTTGACACACCGCTTGTTTGTTGAACCCAAGTTATGCCGCCAGTGGTGGATTTTAAAATTGTTCCTGATTCTCCAACCGCCCAGCCAGTGGATGAATTGATAAAGTCGATACCATAAAGAGAATTTGCCGTATTGCTTTGTTGCATACTCCAAACATTATACTGTGCTATAGACGGTACAACAAATGCAAATTGGATTATCATACATAGTGTAAAACGTTTCATAAAAATTTCCTTCAGTAATATATTTGTCAGAATATACAAAGTTTCTGAGCAGAAATAAAATGGGGTGATCCCGCATGGAATCACCCCAGTGTATTTACTTCAACAACAGCTTACTTCAGCAACACCATCTTACTAACCTTAACGAATTCATTTCCACTCGTCAAAGATGTTGCCTGGAGTCGATACATATAAATTCCGGATGGGAGTGAAACTCCATTGGAATTTTCTGTATTCCACAACACTGACTGATATCCAGCATCGACTACTGAATTCGCCAGCGTTGCAACTTCCTGACCAAGAACGTTGAACACGCTCAACCGAACCGTACTTGCCTCGGGCAAGTCATATTTAATGACTGTCGTCGGGTTGAACGGATTCGGATAGTTGGCATGCATAGCAAACTCAGTCGGAATACTATTCGGAGATGATTCTCGAATCCCCTCTCCAAAACGCTGACTCTGCGGACCAAATTCAGAGCAGTCAGCACCCTTTTCCTTTGCTCTGACGCTGTCAACAGACTCCGCATCGAGAACACCGTTCACCAGAACCGAGAAGCGGTTGATGACGATGGGTGTAGTAATCGTAGCGCCGATAATCGACTTCACATTGTACTTCACAGAGAGGAAGTACGTCCTACCAATTACCGCATTCGACAATATTACACGCCCCTGCCCGCGTGTAGGCGATTCCGATCCTTGTACCAAGTTTTTGCAAGAATCATCATAGATGTATATCTGGTTACCTTGGTGTATGCGGTACAGCCAGTTGGGATCACCCACCGAGTTGGTCTGTATTACTTTAACGGTTTCCTTCGTTGCGGTTGCAGTAAACTTGCCCCAGTAGAAGAAGACTCCGGGAACAGCATTACTTACCTTACCGCTGGATTTATCGTAGCAGATATTTACTAGCCGTGTTGCCGTACCGGTACGATACATATCGCAACTCGTTTGCGTCGGGAAGATATGTCCACCCGGACACGCTAAACGCGTAATACTCTGACTGCATGATGCAGAGGCATTACCACAGTCATCGGTTGCAATCCATGTTCTCGTATAAATCGTTGAGCCATCGGGACCTGCTGTCGTATCGTTCGATTGAATACTAATTGCAGGTGATAGATCACAATTATCCGTTGCTGTTGGAGGAGTAAACTCTACAGCAGCAGAACACGGTATCGTGGCATTTGCTGCACAAACGATCTGCGGCAGCGTTGTGTCATCGATATACACAAAACTCGTGCACTTCGATGAGTTACCGCAATCATCTGTGGATGTCCAGATACGACGAATCTGTATCGGGCAGCTTCCTGATGTATCGCGCACTTCCGTGGGCGTTACACTCGGATCGCAGTTATCTGATGCCGTTGCATTATTGAATGCACCTACTGCATTGCATTCGAAGTTCTGATCTGCCGGGCAGGTGATCTGCGGTGCTTGCGTGTCACGAATAAATACGAAGCTCGTGCACTTCGATACATTACCGCAATCATCCGTCGATGTCCAGATACGGCGAATATCCAGATTCTGCGGGCAGCTACCGACGGTCGTATCACGTACTTCTGTCGGTGTTACGCTCTGATCGCAGTTATCTGTTGCCGTTGCACTGTTAAATGCACCTACTGCACTGCATTCAAAATTCTGGTTTGCAGGGCATGTAAGCTGTGGAGGCGTTGTGTCATCGATGTACACAAAGCTCGTGCACTTCGATGAGTTGCCGCAATCATCCGTGGCTGTCCAGATACGACGAATCTGTATCGGGCAGCTTCCTGATGTATCGCGCACTTCCGTGGGCGTTACACTCGGATCGCAGTTATCTGATGCCGTTGCATTATTGAATGCACCTACTGCATCGCACTCAAAGTTCTGATCTGCTGGGCAGGTGATCTGCGGTGCCTGCGTGTCACGAATAAACACAAAGCTCGTGCACTTCGATACATTACCGCAATCATCTGTCGATGTCCAGATTCTCCGGATGTCCAGATTCTGCGGGCAGCTGCCGACTGTCGTATCACGTACTTCTGTCGGTGTTACACTCTGATCGCAGTTATCTGTTGCTGAAGCGTTATTGAATGCACCTACTGCACTGCACTCGAAGTTCTGATTTGCCGGGCAGGTAAGCTGCGGTGGCGTCGTGTCATCGATATACACAAAGCTCGTGCACTTCGATGAGTTACCGCAATCATCTGTCGATGTCCAGATACGACGTATCTGTATCGGGCAGCTTCCTGATGTATCGCGCACTTCCGTGGGCGTTACACTCGGATCGCAGTTATCTGTTGCCGTTGCATTATTGAATGCACCGACTGCATCGCACTCAAAGTTCTGATCTGCCGGGCAGGTGATCTGCGGTGCCTGCGTGTCACGAATAAATACGAAGCTCGTGCACTTCGATACGTTACCGCAATCATCTGTCGATGTCCAGATTCTTCGGATATCCAGATTCTGCGGGCAGCTGCCGACTGTCGTATCACGTACTTCTGTCGGTGTTACGCTCTGATCGCAGTTATCTGTTGCTGAAGCGTTATTGAATGCGCCAACAGCACTGCATTCAAAGTTCTGGTTTGCAGGGCATGTGAGTACAGGAGGCGTCGTATCATCGATATACACAAAACTCGTGCACTTCGATGCATTGCCGCAATCATCCGTTGCTGTCCAGATACGACGTATCTGTATCGGGCAGCTTCCTGATGTATCGCGTACTTCGCCGATGGTCACATTACCATCGCAATTGTCTGTTGCCGAGGCATTAGCAAACGTTCCGATACTGTTGCATTCGAAGTTCTGATCTACCGGGCAGCCGATTTGCGGCGCTTGTGTATCGTTGATATTTACAAAGCTTGTGCAAACTGCTGTGTTGCCGCAATCGTCCGTTGCCGTGAAAATACGACGGATAACAAACGGACATTGTCCGCCAAGTGTATCGCGGCGTTCAGAAATTGACACATCAGTGTCACAATTATCTGTGGCACTGGCACTTGCAAATGCACCAACGTTATCGCATTCAAAGTTCTGCGTCGCCGGGCAGGTAATCTGCGGCGGCGTCGTGTCATCGATATTCACAAAGCTCGTGCATTTCGAGACATTGCCGCAATCATCTGTGGATGTCCAGATACGACGAATCACTACAGGACATGTGCCTGATGTATCGCGCACTTCTGTGGGCGTTACACTCTGATCGCAGTTATCTGTTGCCGTTGCACTGTTGAATGCACCTATTTCATTACATTCAAAGTTCTGCGTGGCAGGGCAGGTAATTTGCGGCGGTGTGGTGTCATCGATATTCACGAAGCTCGTGCATTTCGATACATTGCCGCAATCATCTGTGGATGTCCAAATGCGACGAATCACTATCGGGCATGTACCTGATGTATCGCGCACTTCCGTGGGCGTTACACTCTGATCACAGTTATCTGTTGCCGTAGCATTATTGAATGCACCTATTTCATTACATTCAAAGTTCTGCGTGGCAGGGCAGGTAATCTGCGGCGGTGTGGTGTCATCGATATTCACGAAGCTCGTGCACTTCGATACGTTGCCGCAATCATCTGTGGATGTCCAAATGCGACGAATCACTATCGGACATGTACCTGATGTATCGCGCACTTCTGTGGGCGTTACACTCTGATCACAGTTATCTGTTGCCGTTGCACTGTTGAATGCACCTATTTCATTACATTCAAAGTTCTGCGTGGCGGGGCAGGTAATCTGCGGCGGTGTGGTGTCATCGATATTCACAAAGCTTGTGCATTTCGATACATTGCCGCAATCATCCGTCGATGTCCAGATACGACGAATCACTACCGGGCATGTGCCTGATGTATCGCGCACTTCTGTGGGCGTTACACTCGGATCACAGTTATCTGTTGCCGTTGCACTGTTGAATGCACCAATACTGTTACATTCAAAGTTCTGCGTGGCAGGGCAAGTAATCTGTGGCGGTGTCGTATCATCGATATTCACAAAGCTCGTGCACTTCGATGAATTGCCGCAATCATCTGTGGCTGTCCAGATACGACGAATCACTATCGGGCATGTCCCTGATGTATCGCGCACTTCTGTGGGCGTTACACTCTGATCGCAGTTATCTGTTGCCGTGGCATTATTAAATGCACCGATACTGTTGCACTCGAACGTCTGGTTTGAAGGGCATGTAATTACAGGCGGCGTGTCGTCAACGACATCAATCGTCTGACTGCATTGGGCTGTATTGCCACAGTTATCAAATGCCGTCCATGTACGCGTTACACTGTACTCCTGCGGACAGTTTCCTGGTGTTGTCACCGTATTTGAATCAATATGATCTATTTCGCAATTGTCTGTGAATGTCGGTGTTCCGAACACGGGTGTTGCCGTACATTGGATCGTTTGATTCGTCGGGCAGAACGTTACTGTTGGAGGTTCAACATCTGTACAGAAATCAAAACCAAACAAACCGCCAAAATCTTCCATCGATGCTGTTTCGGAGTGTGATGATCTCGTGTAAACAAAAATCGAATTGAATTTTTTACACGGATCATTACCACCGACAAGAGACGAGAAATTAACAGCAAACTCGAGAAATGCGTTTGGTTTATATTTTGTCGAACCAAATGCACCATAACAAACATCTGCAGAATCAGAGTTGCCTGCTATAAATATTTTTGTCGTATCCACTGAATCAACGGGTAAATCAATCCACTTAAACACTCCACCTCCGATAGGCTGCCACTTCGAGATGAAGATCGTTGGATTGCTTCCGCCGTTCAAGAATCGTGTATCGAGGCGGAGATCGCCTACTGTTCGTCCGCCATCCGGACCAGTTGTGAAAAAGCCGCCAACCCCTTGGTTATTCAGAGGTGTTTTCACCAATCCTGCTTGGAGAAATTCAACTCCGATAAACGAGTCACCATTTGTCGCTTTACGGTCGCCTGATCCAACAAACCATAAATCACCGCTCGCATCCGGTGAGAGATGAATCTGTATATTCTGAATATCAGTCTTTTGGGAGACTGTGCCTTCTTTGTAATTGTAGGTGTTGGGATCATCGTTCACCTTATTACTTTGTGCGAAGACTGAAGAGTCATTATCTATGCCAGCAACTCCATCTTGGCTATAGATCATGATCCCTCCGTCTGCTGTTGATTGGACAACCTTCGAACAATTAATATGTGCCTCTCCAAGACCGCTGAATCCTATAGGTGTCGGTGTCCAGTCACTTCCAACCGAATCCGGATTGATGAAATTGTTTGCCGGTAAATTTCCGTCAATCTCGAAACCGTTCTTGAAGTTTCCGAGATCGCCTGTTTGTGCTTTTCCGGCACTGCCGAATGACGTTTGTGCTAAGACTCCACTCGTAACGCAGAGCGTACAAATTAGCAGGCAACAACAAAGTATCCCCCATTGGGAAACATTGCTTCGCAGCGAATTAAACATTGTATTGAGTATCATGGGTATTCCCCCTGTATTATGATTGTGAATGAATTGTAGTTTATAAACTTGAGACACATATTCCTTGGTACTGAGTAAAAATTTTCATGATTAATTACACTCCCTGAGAGAGATGGAGTGTTACAATCAAATAATTTGAAAAACCTTGAGGTGTGCGGGCTAAGTATTAATGTAAAACTTTCAGTTTAAAGGTAATTAATCCCTGCGCCATTGTCAAGAAAAAAAATGATATCAGGCTTGTTTTACCTGCTTTATTTGATTCTCAGTCATATGAAAATACAAACGTGAGAAAATTTTACCGTAAATAAATCCTCTAACTTAATTGCCCTTAATTGGAAAACTTACTATAAATTCAGTGCCTTGATTAATATTGCTCTGGACTTTAATACTTCCCCCATGAGCTTGTACAATCCACTTTACTATAGAAAGCCCCAGCCCCGAACCACCCAATGTACGACTCCGCGCTTTGTCGACACGATAAAACCTGTCAAAAATACGAGGAATTTCAGATTCCGCTATACCTATGCCACTGTCTGCGATACGTATTTTACCTATTCCATTTTCACGAAATAAACTGATATCGATATTCCCATTGACGTGATTATATTTGATGGCATTATCGATAAGATTTAAGAGCATCTGGCGGATCCTTTGTTCATCTCCAATAATGGTCGCAGCGTGTGTTTCTTGCAGCGATACGGTAATCGATTTCTGCGATGCGAGAATCACGCTCTCTTCATAAGTCTCTCTCACAAGCTTCAAAAGATCTACCGGCTCCCGTTTGACCACATCCTGTCCTGCATCCGTGCGAGCAAGAAGCAAAAGATTATCAATGATAGACGTCATACGAATTGTTTCGTCGAGGCAATTTGCCACGATACTTCTCAACTCACCCACACTTGCTTTAGCGTTGAGAGCTGTCTCAAGCTGCGTTCGCATGACGGAAAGAGGCGTTCGTAATTCATGAGATGCATCTGCAGAAAATTGCTTTACTTGTTGAAAAGAGATTTCTAAACGCGATATCATTACATTAAATGTGGTAATAATTCTCCCTACTTCATCTCTTGCATCATGTTCAGGAATACGTTCATGAAGACGATCTATGGTAATGTTATTCGCAGCCTCGATTACCTGATGAAATTGATCATGTAACTTTCTTGCAAGATAGATAATCAAAACAAGGGCTATAACAGCAAATGAAAAGCTAATCCAGAGTAATATTCTTACGAACTGATGGTATGGATTAACCGCCGATTCTTGCAGTAGTACAATGTAGATCGTTACCTGAAGAACGGCAGTACCAATAAGAAGCACATATAATAAGGCTAACCGAGAATGGTTATTATGAATCATTTACTCTTCCTTTAACACAAACCCTACTCCACGAACCGTGTATATAAGCCGCTTCGGAAAGTCGTCATCGATCGCCTTTCGCAAGTAATTCACGTAGACATCTACGACGTTAGTGCCGGTTTCGAATGAATATCCCCATACTTGTTCGGCAATTGAGCGACGGGTCATAATATGGTTCTTGTTTCTCATGAGCAGCTCTAGCAGTAAATATTCTTTCGCTGTAAGATGAATACTTTTATTGGCGCGCCGAACATTGCGAGTGATAATATCCAACTCAAGGTCAGCTACACGAAGTATGGTGCTTTTCTCAACGCCATGGCGTCGTAATAGTGATTCAACACGAGCAATGAGTTCCGCAAAAGCAAACGGCTTTAAAAGGTAATCATCGGCACCCATGCGTAAACCTTCGACACGATCTTCAACCGTGCTCTTTGCTGTCAATACCAGAACCATACTGGATACTTTGTTTCGTCGAAGCTCTCGAAGTACCCCGAGACCATCTCTACGCGGCAACAGGATATCTAAAATTATTAGGTGGTATTTTTTTGTGCATGCAAGCTGTAAACCCTCTTCCCCATCCATTGAGATATCGACGGTATACGCCTCTTCCTGCAATCGTCGGGCAATGGACTCGGCGAGGTGACGCTCGTCTTCAACAACAAGAATGTTTATTCCCTTGTTAGGAATACTCATAGAAGATAAACGGTCGACTTGTCGTTTCTTAGTCATAGTTACCTTGTGGCAGAAAGCTAATAAAATTTTCCTTCAACATCAACAACACAAGAATCGCCGAAGGATTTTCTTATAAAACGAGGGAAACGAGAATGTGTTAACGAATTGTATACTTACCGGGTACCGAACATTCCCACCGAAGCTTGAGCGAATTCAACGAGCGGTGTAAAATACAGACCGAGAAGAATCGTTGGAATAAGAAGAAATAGCACTAACGCTATTTGGTATGAGGAAAATTTTAACTGCCCTTGTGATCTCTCGGGTTGTCGTAAAAACATATTGCGGAGGATGCGAACATAATAATATAATGAGACGACACTATTCAGAACTCCGACAATCGCAAGCCAAAACCACTTTGCATTGATTAATGCTGCAAAAAGGTACAGCTTCCCTACAAATCCTGCCGTTGGAGGAATGCCGGTCAATGAGAGAAGAAAAATTGTCAAGGCAATCCCTATCAATGGCGAGCGATATCCCAAACCTTTGTAAGAATCGATATCCTCACTCCCTGTTTTGTTCGCTACGATCATCACTATATAGAATGCCCCCAGATTCATGAAGAGATAAATAACAAAGTAGATGAGTACGGCAGCAACACCTTCATTACTCAACACAACGACACCAAGCAACATGTAGCCTGCATGAGCGATACTTGAATAGGCGAGTAGACGTTTAAGATTGTTTTGCCAGATCGCCGCAAGGTTGCCTAAGGTCATCGTCAGCACAGATATGATAGCGAGGATTTGATTCCACTCAAATCCCGGGAATGAAGCCCACGAGCCTAACGCGAGAGTGCCTACCGACGGATCAAGAAATGTCACTTTGAAAAATCGTATCATCATAGCAAACCCCGCTGCTTTTGAAGCAACAGAAAGAAATGCCGTTATGGTAATTGGAGCTCCTTCGTAAACATCTGGCGTCCAAAAATGAAACGGCACAGCAGAAATTTTGTAGCCAAAGCCAACAATAATCAAGATCCCTGCAATGATCAATGCAATGGAATTGACATTTCCAGTTGACAATGCTTGATTGATTCCATAAATATCTACGTAACCGGTTAAGCCATATAATATCGAGATTCCGTACAGCATAATACCTGAAGCAAGAGCACCGTAGATGACATACTTCAACGAGGCTTCGCTCGAATCCTCTGCTTCTTTCGTGTACCCAGCAAGAATATATGAACTGATACTGGTGAGCTCAAGCGCAAGATACATCATCAACAAGTTACTCGCACCAGTCATGAGCACCATACCTAATGTCAATGCTACGAGCAGAGAGTAATATTCACCCATCTTCCGCTTGTTGTCATTCAACTCATTCGAGTGGAGCGAAAAAATAACAATCAAGGCACTCGTCGCAAGAATAATGTACTTAAAGAAGATAGAGAATCCGTCGACGGCATACATTCCGCTGAAGATCGAACTTGCTTCGCCTTGAGATTGTCGGGACACGAGCGCCATTGAGATCATCAAGCCAATAAGTACGACCCATGCAGTGATGGTACGATTTCGCCTTATTAACAAATCTACTACAAGCGCAACGCAAAATGTAATCGTCAGTGCTGTTTCTGGTTGAAACGCTTTGAGGCTGTCAAGAATATATTGTGGTACGGAGTTTTCCATAAATGAGTTAATGACCCAACATTGTTGTACCGCCGCCATTGTTCAAAACATTAACAAGCGCGTTGACAGCCGAAGTCATGAGGTTAATCATTGGAGCAGGATAGATTCCCAAGAAAATGACAATGATTGCAAGAGGAACTAAGGTAAACAATTCACGTGCATTGATATCGGGAAGTGTCTTCCATTTTTCAGGAATCGTTCCAAGAAACACGCGCTGGAGTGTCCACAACATATATGCCGCAGTCAAAACGATACCAACAGTTGCAATAATCGTGATGGTACGAATTTTCTCCGATTGAAAACCGCCAAGGAATGCAAATGCCTCACTGATAAATCCGCTGAGACCGGGCAATCCTATCGCTGCAAAAAATGCTATTGTCATGACGCCGGAATACTTTGGCATCTGATTCATCAATCCGCCAAAATCATTCAATCCACGCGTATGCGCACGATCATAAATGACACCGACAATCAAAAAGAGCATGGCTGTGATCGTTCCGTGATTAAACATCTGCATGATAGCACCGGTCATGCCCTGTGTATTCAATGCTGCCATGCCCAAAACAACAATCCCCATATGACTGATACTCGAATATGCAATCAGCTTTTTGAAGTCCTCCTGCGCCATTGCGACCAGCGCTCCATACACAATGTTAATTAGACCGAGAATTGCCATAGGAATTTGAAAATATACCGCCGCATCAGGAAACATCGGAAAGCTGATACGCATGAGTCCATACGCGCCCATTTTCAGAAGAACTCCTGCAAGAATAACACTAATGGCTGTGGGTGCCTCGACGTGTGCATCGGGCAACCACGTGTGGAAGGGAAAGATCGGCACTTTGATTGCAAAGCCAATAAACAGTCCGACAAATGCTATGTATCTCCAATAAGTCCCAACGCCGTCAAGGATGGATCCTGCATCATAATTTGCCGGATTCATCATCGCCAGCATGTTGAATGTATGTACCTTCTCCCCCGTCGTAGGATCTGCCACCGAAACACTGAAGTACAATGCCAGCAGTGCAAGCAGTATCAGCACGCTGCCAAAGAGCGTATACAAGAAGAACTTAATTGCGGCATATTCTCTTCTCGGTCCGCCCCAGATGCCAATCAGGAAATACATCGGCAATAACATAATTTCCCAGAAGATATAAAATAGAAAGAAATCGAGCGAGGTAAACACTCCCATCATCCCTGTATCGAGTAACAGCAATAATGCAAAATATCCCTTCAACGATTTCTGTATTCCCCATGAAGCAAATACCGCTACAAAAGAAATCAACGCAGTGAGAATCACCATCAACACGCTCAAGCCATCGATGCCCATAAAATAATCTATGTGGATGCGACCGAACCATGCAACAGATTTAATATCAATCCACGTCGCCTTCTCCATAAATTGAAAGCCAGACTCTGTATTCACGCCTGCCATACTGCGATCAAATTTCATATAGATGATCACGGCGAGAATTATCTGCAGCCACGTAAACAGCGCAGCCGTCCACCGAATCCCATCTTTATTATCCTTTGGGAGTAGGAGAACAACCACCATTCCTATTATTGGCAGGAATGTTATCCAAGTTAAAATACCTATACCGAGAAAGTTCATGAGTGTGTTTCCTAAAATTATCGGAACATGAAAAATAATACCATCACACCAACAAGTACAAAGACAATATATGTTTGCACTTTGCCGGTCTGAAGTTTCTTAAATAATAATCCACTGAATCCTGAGAAGTATGCTATCCCATTTACGAGCCCATCAACAACATATTTATCAAACCCTCCTGCACCGCTCCAGAAGAAAAAGAACGTCAATAATCCTGAACACAATGCTCCGGTGCCTGCACCAACGTACGACATAATGGTCGGCAACGGAGAAAGCAGCCATTGGTACGAAAGCACGGCAACAAGACCACCGACAAACAAGCCGCCTAACAAGAAAATCTTCGCACCAACGTGTTTCTCTTTCCAATGGTCATTATAGCCAAACACAACAGCACGCGTCCAGCTTGCGGTGCCATTCACGAGACCATCGATGATCGTGTTATCAAACCAGCGAAGCATGTTGGTAATCCCCATGGTACCGCCGACTACGACCGCACCATAGAGTTCATCGAAATACCACTTGTTCAGCAAGAACGTATGTACACCACTCATACGTGCAGCCCAAGCATCGGCATTGATCTTTTTCCAATGGTAGGTTGCAAAGGCACCGAGTATTCCCAAGCCGGCAACAATTAACGAAAGAGTCATCGCTGGAACATGAGCATGATGAACTGCTTCTTCAAATGCTTCGGCATGTGTTGCTTGTACAGACAATGGAACAACAGACTCCGGTCTCTCAACTGCATGATAAAACCATCCACCATCTGCTTCAATGGGATTGAACGAATAGAAAGCAAAGAAACTGAGCACAGCGAAAACGATGAGCGGTAAAACCATTGTCATGGGTGATTCGTGAATCTGGTCAATTCGATGATGATCCTTATGGTCGCCGAAGAACGTGAGGATGACAATCCGAAACATGTAAAACGCTGTCAATCCTGCAACTAAAAATCCTATAATCGGAATGAGATAATGCCCGGTGAGACTGCCATAGGCAAGTGTACCTGCAAGAACAGCATCTTTACTTAAAAATCCGGAGGTCAGCGGTACGCCGCTAATGGCAAGCGTATAGATTAAGAATGTCAGAAACGTTATCGGCATTTTCTTTTTGAGCCCGCCCATATTCCGAATATCCTGCGGATCGGTATGATGATCATGAGCATGGTGGAGCGCATGATGCATCGCATAAATCACCGAACCCGAACCAAGAAACAGTCCGGCTTTAAACATCGCATGTGTTGTCAGGTGAAAAAATCCTGCCGTATACGCACCGACACCAAGCCCCATGACCATATAGCCAAGCTGAGAGATTGTGGAATACGCCAACACTTTTTTGATATCATTTTGCGCTATCGCAATCGTCGCTGAAATAAATGCCGTAATAGCTCCCGTGTATGCGATGAACATCAATGCATCTGCCGTCATCATCGGGAAGGTACGAGCTATGAGATAGACGCCTGCAGCAACCATCGTCGCCGCATGAATCAATGCGCTCACAGGTGTCGGACCTTCCATCGCATCGGGTAACCACACATGCAGCGGGAATTGTGCTGATTTTCCGATGGCACCACAGAAGATGAGAATTCCTGCCGCGGTCAGCCATGCTTCACTCCCCATAGGAACTTTGCCGGTACTCATTGCTTCAAAAATCTCATTGAAACCAAACGTTCGGAATGTGTAATAGAGAATCATAATACCAGTAAACATCCCGATATCGCCAATGCGGTTGACTATGAATGCTTTCTTCGAAGCATCGGCAGCGGATTTTTTCTCATACCAATGTCCGATGAGCAAGTACGAACTTAACCCCACCAATTCCCATCCCACGTACATCATGAAGAAATTATTGGTGAGTACAATGATAAGCATCGAGAACGTGAATATGCCGAGGTAAGCAAAGTAACGTGAATACCGAACATCTCCCTGCATATATCCCATAGAAAACAAATGCACCAGCGTACTCACAAGACAAACAACGACCATCATTATCGCAGAGAGATTATCGACTGTGATGCCCAGATCAATCCGTAATGAGCCAATGAGCGGAACATTTCCAAAATCCACCCATGGGAAACTAAACATCAGTGATTCTTCAATACCAAGCTTTTGAATAAAAACAAAAATTGAAAGCGAAAGCGCTATAAAGAGTATACTTGTACCAAGCCAGTCTCCTTGGCGTGGCAGTTTCTTACCAAAGAAAATGAGAATGAGAAACCCTACGAGCGGCAATAGGAGGATATCAATGGAAGCTTGTATAAGGACAAACGGCGACAAAGGTTATTCCTTCAGTTTACTGACTTCATCCACATTCACTGTGTTGAAGCGTTGGTAAATGTTTAGTACAATTGCAAGGGCTACGGCAGCCTCGGCTGCTGCCAAAATAATAATAAAGACGGCAAATGCTTGCCCGTCCAGTTTCATCCCGCCATAACGAGAAAATGCTATGAAGTTGATATTAGCTGAGTTTAAAATCAGTTCAATGCCCATCAACACGAGGATGGCATTACGCCTTGTAACAACGGCGAAGAGCCCGAACGAAAATAAGAGTGCACTTACTATAAGATAATGTGTGAGACCAACCTGCATGGATACGATGTTAAATGATTGACTGTTAATTTTGTATGGGTTTATCTTTTCGAGCAATGATCGCGGCGCCAACTAATGCAACAAGCAACACCACCGAAGCAACCTCAAATGGCAAAAGATAAGTTGTCATAAACATTTCGCCAAGAGCATGTGTTGTTGTTGTCATGACGCCATCGCTTGACACAACATTCCAATCCGTTGTCCAAAATACCACAAGAAGCGCACCCGCCATCACCCCGCAAATAATCGCAGCGGGATACGTTTGCAATACACCGGTTTTCATTTCGACATCGATAACTTTGTTCGTCAACATAACGCCAAAGAGCAGCAGTACTAGGATACCACCGACATACACCAACAACTGTGTAACGGCAATGAAATCCGCATTCAATAATACATAGAGACCAGCAACGCCAAAGAATGTAAACAGCAATGAGAACGCCGAATAGATAATATTCCGGGACATGACAACAATTGCTCCGGAAATAACTGTGACAACTGCAAAGAAAAAGAAAATGATATCGTACAATGTCATTACTTTTTCTCCGATGGCGGTGCAGGAGGTGCTGACGCAGGTGCTGTGCCTGATGTTGGAGCAGATGCAGCAGCAGCTTTTGCTTTTGCAGCTTCGGCGGTAGCCTCGGCTTTCTTCGTCGCTTGTTCTTTCTCATAAGCCGTCGCTTTTGCCTTGACGTCTACAATCTCAGCTGGAGTTAAGGTGGCGTAGTTATAAATCAAATGATGTCTGTTGAATTCGGAAAATTCATATACATCCGTCATGACTATACATTCTGTTGGACAAACAGGAACACACAACCCGCAATAGCAACATTTGGCAATGTCAATGTCGAACTTAGGTACCCAGAGGCGTTTCTTGTGACCGGTCGAGGTAATTCCCAAGTCATCGGTCGGAAGTGCCTTTGCCGTTTCGATGTAAATGCAATCGACCGGACATGCCATATCGCACTGGAAACATCCGATGCAATCATCCATGTTTACATACAAACGATTGCGTGCACGCTCAGGAAGTTTTAGCTTCACATCAGGGTATTGTACAGTAACCGCCGGTGTAAAAAGATGTCGAAACGTCAACCGCATACCAACAAGAGCAGTATAGACTCCCAACCAGATCGTTTTGAAATATGTTCGAACAGCGTTCATCGAATTTATAAAGAAAGAATAAGTCCAACTGCCAAGATACATACAAAGAGAAACGGCATCATGACTTTCCATGATGCGTACATTAACTGATCGACACGCAATCGTGGCAGCGTCCAGCGCAGCCAAATCTGTAAGAAGACAAACACCATCCCTTTTGCCACAAACCAAAAGACTCCCCACACCGGTCCCGACATGAAACTGCCGAACGGACTCGTCCAACCACCGAGGAACAACGTTGCTGCAACACCGGATACGAGAAACATGTTAGCGTACTCAGCAACGTAAAAGATGGCGAACTTCATGCCGCTGTATTCAGTGTTAAATCCTTGCACAAGCTCCGATTCCGCTTCAGGCAGATCAAATGGCGTACGGTTGACTTCCGCAAGTGAAGCGACAAACAAAATGAAAAACGTCGTCAGCGTAAAGGGCATTAATAGAAGTTTCTTGGCGATGGGCAGCGGACCGCCGAACGCAAGCCAGTTTTGAATTCCGCCATCCTGGAATTGGTTAATTTCCTGAAGATTCATTGACCCTGTTATCATCACCGCGACCAGAATGGCAAGCGCACTGGGAATTTCGTAACTCACGAGTTGCGCCGCAGATCGCATCGCACCAAACAGTGACCACTTATTGTTCGATGCCCACCCCGCCATCAGAATACCAACTACAACAATCGACGATACTGCAATAATATAGAGAGCACCTATGTTGATATTGCTGCCGACATACATACTGCTGAATGGGATTGCTGCAAATCCTGCGTAGGTTCCAATAAATACTAAATATGGTGCAATGATAAACAACGGCTTATTTGCAGCAGTTGGAATCGTATCTTCTTTCTGAATGAGTTTGAGAATATCTGCAACTGGCTGCAACACGCCATGCCAGCCGGTGTACATGTACGCCAGTCGATCTTGGATGTGAGCGGAGACTTTCATTTCCATGTACAACGTGACAAGCGCATACAAAAGAACAAAGACCAATGGCAGCGCCGCCATCAGAACATAGACAAGTATTGAATCTCCAATCAACGATCGAATAAGTTCTTCCATACGCTTACCTATCTACCTCACCCAAGACAATATCCACGCTGCCGATGATAGCAACGAGGTCCGCAATCATACAGCCGCGAGAAATTTCCGGCATGACACTGAGATTGACAAATGCCGGCGAGCGTGCTTTCACACGATACGGGCTCGTTGATCCGTCACTGATGACATAGAATCCAAGCTCTCCGCGAGGAGATTCTGTACGGATATACATTTCTCCAGTTTCCGGGCGGATTCTCTTTGGAACCGCAGACTGAACATCTCCCTCCGGAATAGACGCAAGCGCTTGTTCTATAATCTTGATGCTCTGTTCCATCTCGCGAACACGAACGATATAACGATCCCAGCAATCGCCGACCGCCCCCATCTCTCCACGACCGACTTGAACTTCCCATTGAAATTTATCATAGATACCATATGGATCGTCGCGTCGCAAGTCGAAATTCACACCTGAGCCTCGTAACATCGGCCCGCTGCAAGCATAATTGATCGCAACATCAGCAGGAAGCACACCAATATTTGCGGTACGTTTAATAAAAATCTGGTTGAAGGTAAGAAGGCCATTGAGCTCTTTGACATTGGGGAGAAAATATTTGCAGAATGCTTTCGCCTTATCGACAAAGCCGGGAGGTATATCGTGTGAAAGTCCACCCACCCAGATATAATTGTACAACAACCTCGCACCGCATGTCATCTCGAACAAATCGAGGATTCTTTCGCGATCGCGGAAGCACCATAAGAACGGCGTGAACGCTCCCATGTCGATACCGTAGGTGCCGATGGCAATCAAATGACTTGCAATACGTTGAAGCTCAGCCATGATGACTCGAATGTATTCAACACGAGGCGGCACTTCGATTTTTAACAGTCGCTCGACCGCAAGTGCATAGCCCCAATCATTATTCATTGAAGCGAGATAATCCATGCGATCGGCATACGGGATAACCTGCTGGTAATTCGTCATGTGCTCGGAATGTTTCTCGAAGCAGCGATGTAAGTAGCCCATATGTGGGATCACCTCAACGACGATTTCTCCGTCCAATACCACTTCAAGTCGCAGCACACCGTGTGTAGACGGGTGTTGAGGTCCCATATTGATCACCATCTCTTCTCTCCGAAGAGTGCGACCGGTGGATGTTTTAATTGGAGTTTCTAAAGTATCAGAAATCAATACGGCACCTTTATACCTTGATAAAACTCTGGCACCTTGTAATCTTTGCGAAGTGGGTGCCCTTCCCAATCATCGGGAGTGAGAATGCGCCGAAGATCGGGATGTTCGTCAAAAATAATGCCCATCATGTCGTAGGCTTCGCGTTCGTGCCACTCGGCAGTACCCCACACAGCGCTTACCGACTGCACGTGAGGGTTGTCTCTCATACAAAATACTTTGAGCACAATTTTATTTTTGTGTGTCATCGAATAGAGATGATACACTACGCCAAGTCTGCCGTCTTTGTTATCGACGCTGCTCAGACACATGAGATAATCAAATTGCAACGACGGGGTCTCACGCAAGAAAAAGCAAATATCTTTCGTGCGATTCGCTGCAATAGCAATCCACGGCTGCGGCGTGTCGAGCTTCGCGTCGGCGATGGCATCACCGAATGTGGCTTTCAGACTATCGTGGATTTCTTGCGGTGTCATACTAATGTAGATTTCTTCACTAAACTTTCGTGTCGGATTTTTTCCTGCAGCTTGATGATGCCTTCTAACAACGCCTCGGGCCTGGGAGGGCATCCGGGAACATAGACATCGACGGGAATGACGCGGTCAACACCTTTCAGGACATGATAGCCATGTTCCCAGTATGGACCACCGCAGTTCGAGCAGCTTCCCATAGAGATCACATAGCGTGGTTCCGACATCTGGTCGTACAAACGCTTGATGCGCGTCGCCATCTTGAGCGTCACCGTCCCAGCTACAATCATCAAATCCGTCTGGCGTGGTGTTGCTCTTGGAATGACGCCAAACCGCATGATATCAAAGTTGGATGCCGATGCCGCCATCATCTCAATGGCACAACATGCAAGCCCAAATTGCATTTGAAAAAGCGAGGAGAGGCGAGCCCACTTCAGGAGGTCATCAACTGATGTGAGGATCACGTTACTGCTATTGAATTGCTTATCTAAGAGTCCCATACGTATGAATCCTGTCTACACCGCGATTTCTTCAGTATGTTTCTGTTCTATCGGTTTGGGACGAAGAACTGGAATATGTGGCTTCGGTTTGTCCCAATCCAAGTCGCCTTTCACCCACACATAAGCATATCCGATGAGCAAAATTGCAAGAAACACAAGCATCTCAACAAACGCATACATACCCAATTTTCTAAAAACAACTGCCCATGGAAAGAGAAACACGACTTCAACGTCAAATATTAAAAAGATAAGCGCCACCACGTAAAATCGGATGTTAAACTTGACCCAAGATGTGCCAATGGGTTCTTCGCCACATTCATATGAGGTAAGTTTATTCGGATAACCGCGTTTAGGCCGAATAATCCAAGAAGTTACTAACCCTCCAGCAACGAAGATAGCGCCGATAATAAAAAAAACAAATATTCGACCAAAATCAGTCAGCATTTCAAAATCAAAGATTACAAATGGTGAAGCGTAGTGAATTGGTATTATTGAACTTATGCCTTAAGGAGCATCTACATTTTTGGCGCTCCAATATAGAAAAAAAGAGGACGAAAGTCAAAGAATTTGAGAGCTTCCGTTTCATTCAAGTAAATTTTAGACAATATTCAAAAATTTTCTCGAACCAACGTACCGTTTTTTGTAGTTAAATATTTTTTGTAGAAAAAAAACTTGACTTTTCAATTTGGCTATTGTATATTTGCATTGAGCGTGCGAGTAGGACTCCACGGTTTCTGACTTCGCCTCCCAAGTTGGAATGCCACACCTACTACACGCTCATTTTTTTCTTCCTACCCTGCTCTTATCGTCACCACTCATACTTCAATATTAGATATGGTTTTGGAACAGCTGTTCGTTCTATTTTATGAGATTATTAAATAGAACTGTTAGTCTTGAAATGTAGCCGCTAAGGCTTCCACCTTGTCTCAGAGGAATTGCTGAGGGCATTCACCCATCGAGCTACAACAAAGAGGAGATCGGAAAGACGATTGAGATAGGTAACGGGCTGTTCACCTATGTGTTCTTCACGAGAAAGGTGTACAACATGCCGTTCTGCACGTCTACAAACTGTTCGGGCAAAATGGATCATAGAAGCTGTACGATTACCGCCGGGAAGGATAAACGTAGTTAACGATGTAAGGTTGGGTTCTATAGCATCGATGTGTCGTTCGAGCCGCTCAACATCAGAAGATTGAATTCTACGAATGCTCTTGCTGTCATTTGCAAGAGGAGTTGCGAGATCTGCGCCCAGTACAAAGAGATCGTTTTGGATTTCTTCAACTATCGCGTCAACCTCTTTGGCAGTATTCATTGAGCGACACACACCAATGATGCTATTCAACTCATCGACTGTTCCGTAAGCTTCGATACGCAGCGAATCCTTCGATACTCGCTTGCCTCCGTAGAGTGAAGTTTCTCCCTTATCGCCAGTTTTTGTATAAATTTTCACTTGGTTGTATCCCAATCATCCCAAGTGAAATTACTTTCTTTTCATATAGTTTGGCAGCTCATTGTAAAAATGCATAACCGTACGGATGCCGCCATAAAAATTATCGAGATTGAGATGCTCATCAGGCGCATGTGCATTTTCGTCGGGCAAACCAAAGCCAAGAAGGACTGTATCGAGTCCGAGCAATTGTTTAAACTGTACTACAATGGGAATCGACCCACCCTCTCGTTGATAGAGAGGCTTCTTTCCAAATCCTTTTTCCAATGCGGCTACTGCTGCCTGTACACCAGGGCTTTCAATGGGTGTTAGCGCCGCTTCGCCTCCATGTAAGTAACGAACATCAATCGTAACAGTTTTGGGCGCGATCTTCTTGATATATTTTTCAAAGAGTTTTGCGACCTTATCCGCCTTCTGATTTGGCACAAGACGCATCGAAATCTTTGCCGAAGCTTTTGAAGGAAGCACCGTTTTCGCGCCTTCGCCCGTGAAGCCGCCCCAGATGCCATTACATTCTAAGGTTGGACGTGCCCACAGTCGTTCAATCGAAGTGAACCCCTTCTCACCATAGAGCATGGGTACGCCTAAATTCTTTGCATAGGTTTTATCGTTCCAGGGTAATTTCTTGTAAGCAGCGCGCTCCTTTGCAGTAAGCTTCAAAACGTCATCATAAAAACCGGGTATTGTGACACGACCATGTTTGTCGTGCAACTGGGCGATTATTTCTGCCAGTGCCTGAATGGGATTGTGAATCGAACCGCCAAATGAGCCAGAGTGTAAATCTTTGTTCGGTCCCGTAAGATCAATTTGCATGTATGATAGTCCGCGCAACCCGTAGCAAACAGAAGGAACGCCTTTTGCAAACATCGACGTATCAGAAATAAGGACCAAATCAGCTTTGAGTAAATCTTTATGTCCTTTCACAAAGGGAGCAAGGTGCTCACTGCCGATTTCCTCTTCTCCCTCGATAATAACTTTTAAATTGAGGGGCAAACTTCCAATATTCTTCATGTATGCTTCAATGCTTTTCAGATGAATGAACACTTGTCCTTTATCATCTGCGGAACCACGCGCATAGATATTTTCTCCTCGTATCGATGCTTCAAACGGTGGCGAGGTCCACAGATCAATGGGATCCACAGGCTGTACATCATAATGACCATAGAGCAATAGTGTTGGTTTCCCTGGTGCATGAAGCCAATCGGCGTAAACAATCGGGTGACCTTCGGTTGGGAAAACTTGTACATAGTTCATGCCGATAGTTGAAAGATGATCGGCAACCCAGCGTGCACACTGTTCAATATCAGTTTTGTTCTCAGGGTTTGTGCTAATACTTGGAATAGCAAGGAATGTTTTCAACTCGTCGAGGTAACGAGAAGCGTTTGCATCTACATAACGTAATATATTTTCCATGATGCTCTCAGTAGTTGACAAATAAACTACACGAATATACTAAACACACCTTGCACTTGCAACTGAATTTCGCAAGTTTTTAATGTTAGCGTAAATTCTTCAAATTTTTGTTAATACAACAGTTTTTCCATATCTTAAGTAAGCGAATTTCATTATACCACATGCAGCTTTCCATAATCCTTTTCGAAATTCTTCTCCCAATTTTATACTTTGGCACAATTTGGGCATACGCCAAAGCATTTTTCAGCGGCAACAAACTGGCGGAGAGTATTAAAACATTGATCTTGCTCACTACGCTGCTTCTACATTTATCTTATATTACAGTCCGAACAATGACATTTCATCACCCGCCGATAACATCGGTCTTCGAAATTCTCTCACTTATTGCATGCACTATTGTTCTTGTGTATGTCTACATTGAGTTTCGCACCAAAAATTCATCAACGGGTTATTTTATTCTCATACTCCCATTCTTTTTTCAACTGGTATCATCGCTGTTTATCGACGAAGTACCAAATATACCCCTCATACTGCAGAGCAATCTATTAGGGTTCCATGTTTCTAGCGCATTTCTTGGATATGCTGCCATTACTATTTCTGCAGTATATGCATTTTTATACCTCATGTTGTACCACGACATTAAATCGAAGCAATTCGGCATTATCTATAAACGACTGCCCAATCTAGAAACGCTCGAACGTATGAGCTTCACATCAACAGTTTTTGGTTTCATCTTATTAACCATTGCCATCATTGTCGGTTTGATTTGGCTGCCACGCACATTCGGGGATATGGCTTATTCCGATCCAAAGCTCATAGGTACTATTGCAATATGGGTCATCTATGTGGCAGGTTTGTCCGCGAAAAAAGTTGTTGGCTGGCAAGGCAGGCGCATCATGGTGTTTTCTGTTCTCGGATTTGCTTTTGCTTTAGTTTCTATAACTTTGATCAATGTATTTTTTACAGGGTTCCATAAATTCCATTGAATCTTTTCTGCACAGGTATTAATCATCGTACAGCTCCTATTGAGTTCAGAGAGAAACTCTGGTTTTCTTCTGAGGAGATCCGCACACTTCTTTCAACGTTAAAGGAAAGTTCTATGGAGGAGTGCGTGCTCACCTCGACGTGCAATAGAACGGAACTGTATTATGTTCAGCGGAAAGATCATGACGTAAGTATACCCGTGTGGAAGCTCTTAGCTCAAAGTAAAGATATTGAAAACATTGCAAGAGAATCTCATTTCTATAATATTCCGTCCTTCCATGCTGTTAAGCATCTCTATAGTGTAACTACCGGCATTGATTCGATGATTATCGGTGATGTACAAATTCTCAGCCAGATCAAAGAGGCTTTTACAATGGCACAGGAAACTGGCAGCACCGGAACCTTACTCAACCGACTATTCACCAATGCCTTACATGTCGGTAAACGAGCACGTACAGAAACAGAGATTGGGGATGGAGCAGTGTCTATTGGTTATGCAGCCGCAGAGCTTGCTTCTAAAATATTCAATGATCTTGCAAAGCGGTCTGCATTGCTTATCGGTGCTGGAGAAACAGCAAAGCTGACTGCACAACACCTCGTAGGAAGAAGTTTGGGCAAGCTCTTTCTGGCAAATCGCACACGCACTCGAGCAGAAGAACTTGCTCATCAGCTTCATGGTTACGTTGTTGATTTTGACGATTTTGCGAAACACATTGCTTCTGTTGACATCATTATCACAGCAATAGAGTCACATCAATATTTATTAACTACTGAACATCTTCGCCATGCACTAAAAGAACGAGGGAATAAGCCCCTCTTTATCATTGATCTCGGCGTACCGAGGAATATTGATCCAAGCATAAACACTATCGACAATATATTCCTCCATGACATCGATGCACTAAGTAACATTGTTGATCACAATCTTGCACATCGCAAAGCACAGATACACAGTGTTGAAGAAATCATTCTCCACGAACTCAAGCATTTTTATAATTGGTATCAGTCATTAGAGGTCACGCCAACAATCCAGCAGCTGAATGAACATTTTGAAGCAATTCGCACTGAAGAAATAGCAAAGCACAAGCATCGCTTTGCACCTGAACACCAAGAAGAAATTGAGCTACTCACCAGACGCATCGTTAATAAAATTCTTCATACGCCCATCGTTAATCTGAAGAATGGGCATAGCGAGAAGAGCGGAAATACAATGCGGGAGAAGGTTTCAATCCTTCGTCATTTATTTGGTTTAGATAAAAACGGTTCACGATGAATCAGCAACGCACATCAATTGCTATTGGCAGCAGAGGAAGTCAACTTGCTCTTTGGCAAGCTGACAATGTCAAGAATTCTCTCCGGAAGATATTTCCGAAACTCACTATCACTAATACGACAATTTCCACGACTGGTGACAGTATTCTTGATTCGCCGCTAGCAGAGATAGGTGATAAGGGATTATTCACTAAAGAAATCGATCGAGCATTGCTTGACCATCAAATTGACATTGCAGTTCACAGCCTCAAGGATGTCCCGACCATGCTTCCTGACGGACTTATGATTGGAGCAATTACATCACGTGAAGATGTGCGAGATGTGTTCATTTCGCATCCAAAGAAAAACTGTCAATGCATTGATGATATCAAAAGAGGCGGAATCATTGCAACGGGCAGTCTTCGTCGTACTTCTCAACTTCTTCATTGGCGACCTGACCTTCGCATAGAAAACCTACGCGGCAATCTGAACACTCGTTTTGCTAAACTTGATGCATCACATTGGGATGGAATGATTCTCGCTCGTGCCGGTGTAGTACGATTAGGACTTGAACAGCGCATAACCGAAATCATTTCTACTGATAAGATCCTACCCGCAGTAGGACAGGGTGCGCTTGCTATCGTATGTCGTAAAGATGATACCGACACCTTAGATATCCTTCGTCAAATAGCAAGCACTGCAACAACGATCTCCACATGCAGTGAGCGAGCGTTGCTTCGCCATCTCGAAGGCGGGTGCCAGGTACCCATCGGTGCGTATGGCAGAATAGAAAATAATCTATTGTATCTCGACGCATTGGTTGGAAGTTTGGATGGCAAGAACATTGTACGAGGAAAAATTCACGGCAACCCGGATCAAGCCGAAGAGTTAGGAATACAACTTGCAAAGACTCTACTCAAGGGTGGAGGCGGTGAAATACTTGCCAACATTCGAAATACTACAAGCGCATGACCCTTTCCGGCAAAAAAATCCTTATTACACGTTCAGCACATCAGGCATGCGATATCATGCAAGCTATAGAACGTCAGGGCGGTAAAGCAATTGTGTTTCCAACGATTGAAATTCTCCCGCCAGTTTCGTGGGATGCCTGCGACCGTGCTATTAACAGTTTGTATATGTATGATGGGCTCATTTTCACAAGCACGAATGGCGTTGAGCACTTTTTACAGCGCCTACGCGAGCTTAACACAACAACTGATCATCTAAGTTCTAAAATGATATTTGTAGTTGGTGAAAAAACTCGCGAAGCAGTTGAACAAGAAGGATTACACGTTACGGTGATGCCCGATAAATTTACAGCGGCAGACCTTTCCAAAAAACTTGAGTCTGAAGACCTTCATGGCAAAACCTTTTTGTTCCCACGAGGGAATCTTGGTAGGGATACTTTGCTGGACAATCTCAAACTTCTTGGCGCAAACGTCGATTCGGTCATAGTTTATCAAACAGCCAAACCGCAGCAACATAGGATTGAAGAGGTTCGGACAATGCTGCTGAATGGCGACATTGATGTCGCAACGTTTACAAGTCCTTCAACCTTTAAGAACTTCGCAGTATTGTTCTCTAAAAAAGAATTGTGTGAAATTGTCGATAAAATGAAAATCGCTGTTATTGGACCTGCCACGGCAAAGGCTGTGGAAGAAGAAAATCTTGAAGCCGATATTGTTGCAAACCAATCAACGGTTGAATCATTGGTCGAAGCTCTAATCTCACATCTCAAATCCGAAATCCGCATTCTCGACGAGTCGAGTCGTCGACCGAAACCCGAAATTACTTCATGACCAACGATTTGTTTCTTAACGCCTGCTTCCGAAAACCTACGCAACGCACCCCTGTTTGGTTCATGCGTCAAGCCGGTCGCTATCTTCCCGAATATCGCGAGGTGAGAGAAAAAGCAGATTTTTTAACTCTATGCAAAACACCTGAGCTTGCTGCCGAAGTTACGCTTCAGCCTGTTGAAATCATTGGTGTTGACGCGGCGATAATTTTTTCCGATATTCTAGTAGTGCCCGAAGCAATGGGAATGGAACTCGTTGTCGAAGAAGGCAAAGGCGGACCTCGTTTTCCATCGCCTCTTCGTTCTGCAGATGATATTGTAAGACTGTGTTTACCTGATCCGAATGACAAGCTGACATTTGTCATGGAGGCATTGCGACTGACGAGAAAACAACTCAATGGCAAAGTTCCGCTCATTGGATTCTCCGGTTCACCATGGACACTTGCGGCATATATGGTCGAAGGACACGGTTCAAAAAAATTTCGTTACATTAAGGAATTAATATACAGCAATCCGAAAGACGCCCATGTTCTTTTAGATAAGATTGCAAAGACAGTCGCACAGTACTTGAGCGCACAGATTGCTGCGGGTGCACAAGCAGTACAAATTTTTGATACGTGGGGTGGAATTCTGACCCAAGATGCATTCAAAGAATTTTCTCTGCGATATATTCAGCAAGTTGTGGCGGAAACTAAAACCAACGGCGCGCCGATCATCGTCTTTTGTAAAGATTGCGGACATTCGTTGAAGCAGATTGCAGATTGCGGATGTCAGGTCGTTGGATTAGATTGGACAATCGATATCGGTGATGCGAGAAAACTTATCGGAGACCGAGTTGCATTACAGGGAAATCTCGACCCTACAATCTTGTATGCACCTCCCGATGTTATAAGAAAAGAAGTGAGGAATATTTTAGCAAAGTTTGGCAAAGGATCGGGGCATATTTTTAATTTGGGTCACGGTATCTTGCCCGATACACCTGTTGAACATGTGAAAGAGTTTGTGAAAGCAGTAAAAGAAGAAAGTATTCATAATCATCAATAACAGAACTAACTAAAGGAGAACACACCATGGCAGACAAAAAGGCGCTTATCGCAGGACTCAATGAAGACCTTGCAAACGAATTAGGGGCTTCGATTCTTTACCTCTATCAAACATCCATTGCTACAGGTTGGGCCGGCGAGGAACTACGCGAGTTTCTCACACCGGAAATCACAGGTGAGATGCAGCATGCAATATTTCTTGCGGAGAAAATCGCTGCACTTGGCGGCAAACCTACCACAGAGCCAAAGCAGCATAAATGTCCGAAAGATGTCAAGGGCATGCTGAAGTATGATCTTAAACTCGAGCGTGAAGCGATCGAAAGCTACAGTCAGCGCTGCATGCAGGCAGAAGAAGTCGGCGAGATCGGTCTCAAAGTAAAGCTCGAAGATATCATCGTCGATGAAACTTCGCATGCTGAGCAAATCGAACGCTTCTTGAGAGGGATGTAACAAACCTTGTTCATCGGGAGCTTAGCTCCCGATGAACACAAAGGAACCCATGCCACCAGATAACCCAAACATACTTTTTAAACGACGCGTCGAGGATTATTTTAAGAATCTTCAGAACGTTATCTGCACCGCATTAGAGACGCTCGATGGAAAAGCGAAGTTCTCGCAAGACGTCTGGGCGCACAAAGAAAGCGGCGGCGGTAAGACCCGCATTCTTCAACAAGGCAGCATCTTTGAAAAAGCCGGTGTGAATTTTTCTGCTATTACGAGTAACCTCTCGCCGACGCTCGCTGCCCGTCTCGGAGTTGATGCACAACATATTTTCGCCACCGGGATTTCCGTCATTCTCCATCCCGTGAGTCCGATGATCCCGATCGCCCATATGAACATCCGCTACCTTGAACTCGCCAATGGCGATGGATGGTTTGGCGGCGGCGCTGATCTCACCCCGTGTTATCTATTCGACGAAGACGCAAAACATTTTCATCAAACGTTAAAGTATGCATGCGATAAATTTGACCCAACCTTCTATCCTGTCTTTAAGCAATGGTGCGATGAATATTTCTTCATCAAACATCGTGGTGAAGCACGCGGTATCGGAGGAGTGTTCTTTGATTACCTTCGTGAAGATAAGGAAAAAACATTGCTCTTCGTTCAAGAACTTGGCAATGCGTTTGCTCATGCATACGTTCCCATCGCTCAACAACGCAAGTCAGAGCAATGGGGACAACGCGAGAAGCAGTGGCAGTTCCTTCGCCGCGGGCGTTATGTAGAATTCAATCTCGTCTACGACAGGGGAACGCTCTTTGGATTAGAAACAGAAGGAAGAGCAGAATCGATCTTAATGTCACTTCCTCCCGAGGTACACTGGCGTTATAATCATCAACCGGAAGATGGCTCGCGCGAAGCTCTTCTCATGAAGGTTCTTAAACAACCCCGAGCTTGGGTGTAATGGCTCACCACAAGCTCGCTGTTGTGCTGTTCCAGCTTGGCGGACCTGACTCACTGGGCACCGTTGAGCCGTTCCTCTATAACCTGTTCTGTGATCCTGATATTATTAATTTTCCCGGGGCATTCATTGCGCGCAAACCGCTCGCGAAAATCATCTCATCAAAACGATACAAGAAAGCTGCTATATACTATGAAGAGATTGGCGGCAAATCACCAATTCTAGACCTCACAAACGCGCAAGCAGATGCGTTAGAGCGCGAACTTAACAAAACACTCCCTACAAAAGTGTATGTTGCAATGCGCTATTGGCATCCATTCACTGCGGAAGTTATTACGAACATGTGTAATGAGCGTTTTGAGAGGATCGTCTTACTCCCCCTCTATCCGCAATTCTCCAAAGCAACAACCATTTCAAGTATGAAAGAGTGGAACCGCCAGTGCCGCGTCCATCATTACCATGATGTCCCGACACTTTCCATCTGCTGTTTCTATAATCATCCTTATTACATCCAGGCTATCGTTGAACAAATTACTACAGCGTATAAAAAGTTTTCTCATGTGAATCCGAATGATATAGACCTTGTGTTCAGCGCTCACGGAGTACCATCAAGCATCATTCGAGAGGGAGATCCATATCAGCGGCAAACAGAAGAGACGGTAACACTTGTCTCAGAAAAGGGCGGCTGGAAATCTCCCCATGTACTCTGTTATCAAAGCAGAGTGGGACCATCGGAATGGCTGAAGCCCTCTCTCCACGCAACACTACATGAGTTAGCTTCAAGGGGGCGCAAACACGTTCTGGTTATTCCAATTTCATTCGTCACCGAACATGTTGAAACCTTACACGAAATCAATATCGAAGCGCGTGAAGAAGCTCAGCAACTTGGTTTTACGCAGTTCGAGATGATGCCGGCACTAAACGAGAGCCCTAAATTTATCGATTGCCTCGCAGATCTTGTCATTAAGAAAGCGTTGAATACCACTATCAATCTTTCGACATGCAGAATGCTTTACCAAAAAGATCCTGGAAAAACTGCACCAACACTTTGTCCGTACTGGACATCGGAGGGAAGATGAATCTCAGATTGCAGATTACAGTTTGAAGATTTCAGTATTGTTTTCAGAAAGCTGAACCTCCATGGAAACCCATACTACCGCAGCATATCAGAAATCTGTTGTCGTCATTGGTGCCGGAATTTCCGGACTCTGTGTCGCCTATTGGTTGAAGAAAAAAGGCATCAATGTTATTGTGTTGGAAAAAGATTCCGCCGCCGGCGGGACAATGAAAACAATGCATGATGACGGATGGCTCATCGAAACGGGACCGAACAGTGCCCTCGAAACTACTCCACTGTTCTCTCAACTGTTCAACGAGCTTGGCATTACTGAACAACGCATCTACGCAAACGAATTAGCAAACAAACGCTACATCCTTCGCGACGGTAAACTTCATCCACTGCCAATGAGCCCTGGCGCGTTTCTTACATCACGGTTGTTTAGTGTCTCAGGTAAGCTACGACTCCTCAAAGAACCATTCATCGGAAAAGCGAAGAAAGAGGAATCGGTTGCCGAGTTTGTCACGCGCAGGTTAGGACAAGAGTTTCTCGATTATGCGATCAATCCATTTGTAGCAGGAGTGTTCGCCGGAAGCCCGGAACAGCTTTCTGTCCGAAGTGCATTCCCTAAACTGCATGCGCTTGAAGAAAAATACGGCGGGTTGATTAAAGGAATGATACGATCTCGCAGAGAACGAAAGGCTCGTAAAGAGGTTGCCAAAGATAGAGCGAAGATGTTTTCGTTCATCGATGGAATGCAAACATTGCCAAACGCGCTTGCACAACAACTTGGCGATTCGCTGAAGCTGAATGCAACCGTTGAGCAGATAATTCCAATGCGGGCAGGACGATTTCCTGTGTACACCATTTATTATACACAGACCGATATCCGCGAGTCTTTGCAAGCCGATGCAGTTATCCTTGCAACACCTGCTTACGCAACTGCAAAGATCATCCAACCGATTGATCCCGATATGGCAAAAACACTCGAGTCGATTTATTATCCGCCTGTCGCCGCAGTGTTCATGGGATTCAAGCAAGAGCAGATCAAACGACCGTTAGACGGCTTCGGCTATTTGATTCCTGAAAAAGAAAAGAGAAATATCCTCGGGACAATCTGGTCATCGACGATTTTCCCAAACCGCGCACCTGCTGGCCATGTCGCTCTGACAACATTCGTCGGCGGATCCAGAAATCCAGACCTACTGACGAATGACCCCCGCCTACATGCGCAGCACTTCGGCGGGCAAGACGAACAAATGACTGACCTTGTTCTCTCCGAGTTAAGATCAATAATGGGGATTGAAGGATCTCCTGTGTACACAAAAGTCATCCGATGGGAACGAGCAATTCCTCAGTACAACGTAGGCTACTACAAGATTCTCCAGGCTATCGAACGTTTTGAGCAGAATTTTCGGGGGGCGTTTATCTGCGCCAACTACCGCGGGGGAATTTCAGTTGGGGATTGTGTGATGAGCGCGGAGAAGACATCAGAATGTGTCATAAAATATATACAGTAATTATTTTCTACACTTACCTACCAAAGTAAAGAAATAATCTTGCTCAATTCATTACTTGTTGCAATATTCTCTCCAGAAAATCTGATTCAAAATACGAAATTTCATTGTCTTCACGTAGTTCTTTTTGAAGTTTAAAAAATTTCTGCCTAAATAATTGATATGGATCAGATTTTGCTTCATCTGGCTCGGTATCATATTGTTTTTGGGCCTGATATTGAGACACTACCATCAGCGTATAGTTAGCTACCATTTCAAGAAAAACTGGATCGTTGTCATTTTTTTCTCTCCTTTTAGCAATAAGCGGATGATTAGAATTAATCCAAATTATTCCTTTGGTAACCATATCTTTGTCACTTACAGGATCGTCAAATTCACTGAAAACAGGGCGTTCATTTTCAGGATAATTAGGATCATCAGACAGTATGACTTGAAGTCCTTCTCGAGATTTTTTCCCCTCGCTTGTAATTGATCGGCGAACACCAACCTTCACAGCAAAATCAGTTCCATCAGGGTCAGGTATAAAATGTGGGATTCCTGTTTTGCCTTGCCCATCACCGCCATGTTTATTTGGTTGCACAACCCACCTTCCTCGGATTAAAATATCATTTGGGTCACTATCAGTGGGCTTACGATAAATCTCGATACCGTTATCATCTTCTTCATCGTCAAAGATTTGTTCGCTCACATTATTTGTTGCACGCTTTTTAAGTTCCTTAAGTTCGAGCCGAAATTTTAAATCGCATTTTTTAAGAAATTTGCTAAGTTCTTTCATTTTAGCACTGGATGCATTAAGTCGCCTATCCCTTTCTTTTTTTCTCTGCTCTTCTTCGACTTCACTAACTGACTTGGAAACACATTCTTTGATAAATTTTTCTATAGCACAAGTCAGATCATCTCCATCCTCCAAACCTTTACGATTTTCTTTAACTGCACTTGAATCCTTTAATTTTAGAAGAGTCAAACTTCCATTAAAATATCGTGAAAATGGCCGCCCATCATAGTTTTCAACTTTTAAGTCGGCAACACTTGATATTCCATCACTCAGATCGATAAAGCTGTGTTCGAATAAAGGTCTTTGAAAGTACCTAAGAATTAATTTAGGTATTTCTATTTCGCCATTTCTCAATTCATTCGGCACATCAAATGACCACTCTCTCAATGGGTTTTGAGGTTCGTTATATTTCAATTCAAAACTCTGGTCTTCTTTCTTCTTTCGCAACCTTACTTTCACATTTTGACTTTTGATCACATGTCTAATCCTAGGATGATTTTCAAGGCTTGCAACTAACTCGATTAACTCCGGATTAACCTTAAAGCTGTCTTGTAACTCTATGATAGTTCCATCTGGTTTTGATGATTTTCTATTCTTATACCCCCCATCATCATATCCTCTAATTATTTTTTTACTTCCTGAATCCCATTTAAACCACGCTTTATTTTCTAATCTATTCATAACAGAAGTTATCCAACAATGTTTAAAGTTCATTATTGCATAAGCTTTACCACCTGTACCAAACCGACCCGTCACCAACTCACCCTGATCCCTCCCACTCTTACTTTCGAAATATCTAAAGAACTTATTTTCTAAATCATCAAAACTCATACCTTCAGCAAAATCTTGAATCGTCATTTTATCGATATGACGTCCTCTCTTAGAGTGAATTTCAACAATTATTTCTTCACCCTTAAACTTTTTTTGTCTGCGATAAGAATCATCGCTATTTGTTATGTACTCACCTATGCCTCCATTATGTCTACCTCCACCACGCCATTTTGCAAGTTGATCTTCTAATAGTTTCCCATAATCCACATAAACTTCATAATTATCTTGATTTTGCATAGTATTGATTACTCCTCTAAAAACTGTTTTCTTATATAATTAAATCTTTTATTCAAAAATTTATGAACTTCTTTAAGCACTTCATCTTTTTTCGAAAAAGTATACACTACTGCATCTACATTTTTGATTCGATTATGAACCACGCTTTTCTTCGAATGCCAGTTGATGCCATAAAAATAGAGAAAATCTGTTTCAACAATTTGCTCAAAGTGGTTAGTCTTATACTTCTCGTATGCTGGTGTTTTCTTAAGTCGTTTGTACGGCGCCTCGTCCATCGAACTAATATTTCTATCCGCAGCAGTATATCTTTTTTTATTGACTAATTTATTATGAAACACTAACGCTACTATATCAGCATAAATCGGCTTCGATAATTCTGTGAGACTATAGCCGGACATTTCTGAACCTACTAGCAAGCCTTTTTTCCCTTTCATTTCTCCAATACGCTTTTGAACAGTGGCCGAATCTGGAAATTGAGAGTAACCTCTAAGTGAGTGTTTGTCTGGATTGATAAGCCAACATTCAAGAATAATATCTTCCGGTGTAATTTTTAGATTAAACTCTTTACTTTTGCCAATTATCCAAATAATCAACTTCTCGGTAGAGAGATTTCGTAGTGGCGCAATTTCTTGATCTTGAACTATCTTCGGTACAATTTCCATTATTATTTAATCCGCCGGATTTTTATTTCATTTTCCACATGCTTAAACTCTTTATCGCCTGTTACGAGCTCGCATTTCTTCTTCATAGCTGTTGCCGCTGCGAAACAATCCGCATACGACATTTTGCGTGAAGCTTTTAGTCTGGCAGCTTGATAGGTTAATTCTTTATTTGCTTCTACAATAGTAATTGGTATAGCTCGCATAGTATCCTCCGCCAATTGTGCTCTCTGTTCTCCACCATTACGTAACGCATGATAGATCACTTCACCCCAGTTCACAACGCAAAGAAATGCTTCGCGATCCTTTGCAGAACATTCTTCAAAAATTTTTGATATCTCTTCGTATCCAGATTGCCGCTGTAGATAGGTAATAAGTGCATAGCTGTCCAACACCGTCGTTTTCATAATTCTCTCTCGCGTTTTTTATCTTCCATAAGAGATTTAAGCATATCTCCGTCTGTTCCCAAAATCCCTGCAAGACTCTCGAAGTAATTTTTGTCTAACGGCTGTATTATGAGCTTGCCATTTTGCTCCATGAACGCAATTTTGGTTCCCTTCGTCATCCCATATTTCTTTCTAATTTTAGAAGGAACAACAATTTGTCCCTTAAACGTGATTACTGATGTTTCCATGGTACTACTCCTTTTTCTTTAAAGGTACATAATTTTTAAAAGTAAGTCAAGTAAAATCTTTGTATTACTTTTATATTTAACGTGCTACATTAAATATTTAGTGCAACTTCTTTTGCTGCTATCGCTTCTTTGTTACATAAACTCTCTTAGCTAATACATCTCATATACTTTTTGTCATTCAAACCCTATTCAAACCATCCGTATCCGGGCGGCGTTTTTATGGTCAATAATATGCCACGCACTGAAATTTATCCCGCGGAAAACGGGAAAGTGCGTGGCATCTTTTGCTTTGCTCCTTCCAAAAAAAATTCGTACATTTGTTCCAAGAAAATTTCCGAGATTTTTATCACCTCTTTTCCTCCTAGGAGCTTAGTATGCCAAACTCGAATGCGCCTTCGGCAACCGAGAAAAAAGACAACGCCATGCCGCCCATGAACGGCAAGAGTACGTTATCCATTACCGATAACCGTACGGGCAAATCCTTCGAAATCCCTATAGAAAATGACACTATCCGCGCTGTCGACCTTCGCCAAATAAAAGTCAAGGACGACGATTTTGGGCTGATGACCTACGATCCCGCGTTTATGAACACCGCAGCGTGCAAAAGCAACATCACCTACATCGATGGCGATAAAGGTATCTTGCGTTACCGCGGTTATCCCATCGAACAGCTTGCAGAGAAGAGCAACTTCCTGGAAACGGCGTATCTACTTATTTATGGTGAACTCCCAAACAAATCGCAGAATGAAGAATGGATGAACAACATTATGATGCACACGCTCATCCATGAGAACGTGAAGAAGTTCGTCGATGGCTTTCACTACGATGCGCACCCGATGGGAATGTTGATCAGTTCTGTCGCCGCGCTTTCAACATTCTACACCGATGCAAAAGATATCGCGGATATGAACGGAAGGAAGCTCCAGATCTATCGCCTCGTCGGAAAGATGCCCACGCTTGCGGCGTTCGCTTTTCGGCACAGCGTCGGCAGACAATATGTGTACCCTGACAACGAGCTGAGCTACGCAGGAAATTTTTTAAGCATGCTCTTTAAGATGACCGAACTGCGATATAGAATCAACCCTGTTCTTGAACATGCGCTCGACGTGCTCTTTATTCTCCATGCAGACCATGAACAAAATTGTAGTACGAGCGCTATGCGCAATGTCGGAAGCTCACAGGTCGATCCGTTCTCGGCAACGGCAGCTGCCGCAGCAGCATTGTACGGCCCGCTGCACGGCGGCGCAAACGAAGCCGTTCTCGTGATGCTCGATGAAATCGGATCAAAGAATAATGTTCCTGCCTTCATTAAAAATGTGAAAGACGGCAGAGGAAGACTGATGGGCTTCGGTCATCGTGTCTATAAGAACTATGATCCACGCGCGAAAGTCATCAAGAAGCTTGCCGATGAAGTCTTCGAAGTCACCGGAAGAAATCCCAAGCTCGACATTGCACTCGAGCTGGAGCGCATCGCACTCGAAGATGATTACTTTGTAAAACGCAAGCTCTACCCCAACGTCGATTTTTATTCAGGATTAATTTATCAGGCAATGGGCTTCCCGGTAGAAATGTTTCCTGTTCTTTTTGCTATTGGCCGTACGCCCGGATGGGCTGCGCAGTGGGAAGAAATGCTGCTCGATCCGGAGCAAAAGATTGCTCGCCCACGGCAAGTTTACCTCGGACATGGCCTCCGCGAGTACATCATGATGGGCAAGCGTTCAGAAAACTAATTGTCGGTTATAGACAATTCTCTAGTAAATCAACGTAACGAATACGCCGGAAGGACGTTGTGAGCGAAACTCTTCTCCTCATTATTTTCAACGTATTCATCATCCTGATGCTCATTCTGGATCTCGGTATCATCCAGCGTCGGGCACACTTTCCCAAGATGAAAGAGGCGATCCTATGGTCTGCTGTGTGGGTTTCACTCGCTCTCGCATTCGACGTCTTTATCTGGTTTGAGATCGGACAAACTCAGGCGCTGGAGTTTCTTACAGGCTATCTTGTCGAGCAAGCGCTTTCTGTCGATAATGTCTTTGTCTTCATCATTATCTTTTCATACTTTGCCGTTCCGCAAAACGTCCAGCATCGCGTGTTATTTTGGGGGGTGCTCAGCGCAATTATCTTCCGTGCGATTTTTATTGTGTTAGGAGCAGCGCTCGTAGCAAAATTTCATTGGATTTTGTATCTCCTCGGCGCATTTCTTGTGCTCACCGCGATCAAGCTTGCCATGCAGAAAGAAATGGAAGTACGCCCTGAGCGCAATCCGTTTGTCAAGTTTGCAAGAAAGTTTTTCCCTGTGACACAATCGTATGAGGGGGGTAAATTCTTTATTCGCCGCGACGGTAAACTGTTCATGACACCATTGTTCCTCGTTCTGCTGATGATTGAAACCACAGATATTGCTTTTGCAACAGATTCCATTCCCGCAATCTTTGCCATCACGCAGGATACTGTCATTATTTATACATCAAATATCTTCGCAGTGCTGGGGCTTCGTTCACTCTATTTTGTTGTCGCAGGTTTTATGAAGGAATTCCGATATCTAAAATATGGCTTGTCAATTGTGCTGGGCTTTATTGGAATCAAGATGCTTATTGAACCGTGGCTTGAAATACCTATTCTCGTTTCTCTCATGATTATTTTCGGTATCATTATTGTCTCTGTTGTTGCATCGATCATTGCTGATAAAAAACTGAAACAACATCGGGCATAAGAACGACAACTATGCGAAGTACACTTAACGGAACTGGCATTGACTACGAAACTGATGGACCACGCACAGGAATACCTGTTCTGTTCATTCATGGATTTCCCTTCAGTAAAGCTATGTGGAAGCCGCAAGTCGACGTGCTGAAAAAAGATTTCCATGTTGTTACGTATGACGTACGCGGACACGGTGCAAGCGATGTCGGCGACGGACTGTATTCTGTTGAGCTCTTTGTCGATGATCTTATCGGTTTACTTGACCATCTCAGATTTTCAAAAGTCGTTGTCGTAGGATTATCCATGGGCGGGTATATTGCCCTGAGAGCAATGGAGCGCAATCCGGAACGCTTCCGCGGGCTGGTGTTATGCGATACACGCAGCGAAGCAGACGGCAACGAAGGAAAAATAAAACGCGCAGCGCAGGCAAAGACAGTGAAGTCAGAAGGGATGAAGAAATTCGCCGAGCCGTTTTTGAAGGTAGTCTTCTATGAAAAGACATTTGAAACAAACCCGCCTGCCATTGACATGATTAGAGCAATTGTAGAGGCATCCTCGCCGCTGGCAGTTGCCGGAACGCTCCTTGCACTTGCCGCAAGAACAGACACAACACCATCGTTATACAACATCAAAGTACCGACACTCATCCTCGTGGGTCAGCACGATGCGCTTACGCCACCATCCGCTTCATTTGCGATGAAAGAGAAAATTCCTAACGCCGAATTGCATGTTATTTCCAGGGCTGGGCATATGAGCAATTTAGAAAATACGGAGATGTTTAATGAGCACCTGTTGACGTTTTTAAAAAAACTCAAGTAAATACATTAGCGCTTCATTTGTAGTTCATTCGGGAGTTTGGTAAATTCTATTTAGATATTACCTTTAACCGGAGAATCTTCATGCAAACCAATAAAACAATACTTGAAAATAACGTTACAACAGAATCGCAACTCTTCAAGCGACTCCGCCGCACGCGGATGACGGCAACGCTCCGCTCGATGGTGCGCGAGACAGAGCTTTCGAAAAATGATTTCATCTATCCCCTCTTCGTTGTTCCCGGCACGAAAGTGAAGAAAGAAGTCTCTTCCATGCCGGGCGTGTACCAGATGTCGGTGGATGTGATTGTGCGCGAGTGTGTAGATGTGAAATCTCTTGGCATCCCCGCGGTGATTCTCTTCGGCATTCCTGAGCACAAAGACGAGGTTGGCAGCGAGGCATACGACGAACTCGGCATCGTCCAGCGGGCAATTCATGCAATCAAAAAGGAAGTGCCTGAGCTGTTCGTCATCACCGATGTGTGTTTGTGCGAATATATGTCGCATGGCCACTGCGGTATTGTGCGGGGCAACGAAATCATTAACGATGAGTCGGTAGAGTTACTCGCTAAAGAAGCGCTCGTGCAGGTACAGGCAGGCGCTGATATGGTTGCGCCATCGGATATGTTCGACGGGCGCGTGAAAGCCATACGCCGCATGCTCGATGAAAACAATTTTCATAATATCCCTATCATGTCGTATGCTGCTAAGTATGCATCGGGATTCTACG
>Ga0247727_10001326_pt1 | contig 59188 bp, 51 predicted proteins | sample WisWelCaveWW1625_FD_202498 | JGI IMG/M metagenome (GOLD analysis project Ga0247727, IMG submission 202498) | Biofilm microbial communities from Wishing Well Cave, Virginia, United States - WW16-25 | ecosystem: Environmental > Aquatic > Deep subsurface > Groundwater > Cave microbial mat | place...
TTCGTCTCGGCGATCACCCCGAACTCCAACACGGTGATCTACATCATCCTCCTCGCCGTCTTCGGCCAGATCCTCCTCACGGGGACCATCTTCAAGCTCCCGGACGTGGCGAAGCCCGCCTCCTACGCCATGGTCACCCGCTGGTCCCTGGAGTCGCTCGGCTCGACGACGGACATGGACGCCCTCAACGGCCAGTCCCAGTCCCGCATCCGCAAGACCGTGAAGGTCGAGCACCAGCCGAAGCCCGAGGACCTCGGGCCCGACTTCAAGGCGCTCGTGGACTCGGGGGCGGCCTCGCCCCCCGGGAAGATGATCGTCGAACACGCCATCGACGAGCCCAAGCCCATCCCCCAGGACCTCCAGCTCCGCTACCGCCACGAGGGGAACCACCTCCTGGTCCTCTGGGGAGGGCTCGCGGGCTTCGCGGCGCTCTTCGGGCTGATGACGGCCTTCGTCCTCAGCTGGCGGGACCGCCGGGAGGGGTGAGCGGGAATCGCCGGGGGCGCCCCCCCCGCGGGAGGCGCCCCCGTTCCTTCGCGCGGCGCGGTCCCGGCTAGAGCCCGTTCTTCAGGAGGGCCATCCAGTCGTCGAAGAGGGAGTCCCAGTCGACGGACCCGTCCCCCTCTCCGATCTGGATGAAGACGCTGACGTCGATGTTGAACTCGAAGGAGATCCCGCCCCCGGTCCAGTCCCCCCACTCTGACGGGTCGGGCACCGGCATCGGCTCGAAGACGATCTCCTCGAGGGCCGGCAGCTCGCCGTAGAACAGGACGTTGCCGTCGCCGTCCCGGACCTCGAAGGCGCGTCCCGTGAGGTCCGCCGCGGCGGTCAGGCCGAAGGGGAGCCCTTCCTCCGTCGTGTTGTCGGCGTGGCCGCTGAAGAAGCTGTCGGGCTCGACCCAATCGCCCCAGTCCGGGCAGTCCCCGGTCGAGCCGTCGGCGGAGGGATGCGACTTCCCGTGGCGCGCGTGCCGGGCGTGGCGGCCCGGGCCGGTCGTGTTGAGGCCGCCCATCATCGGTTCTCCGTCCGGCGGGAGCGGCATCGGGTCGTCCCAGGAGAAGGCGTCCACGCTCATCACCGGCTGGAGGACGCCCTCGTCGTCGGTGATCCAGAGGGCGACGGGGCCCGCGACGCCCGTGCCGGACACCCAGAGGTCGAGGGACTCGTAGTTCCCCTCCGCCGAGTCGGGGTCCCCCACGGAGGTCAGCGTGACGGAGACCTGCACGGCGGCGTCCCAGTCCGTGGAGACCGTCCCCGTGCGGAAGGACATCTCCTCCCAGGGGGGGTAGAACTCCTCGTCGCCCGGGACCTGGCCTTCCAGGACGGGCTCGTCCGAGCCGTTCTCGCAGATCTCGATGCCGAGCCCCGTGAGCCCGCTCTCGAAGAGGCGGGCCTTGCCGCGGCCGGAGCGGTTCGTGCGGAACCCGGCCAGGGACTCCTTCGTGGCCGCGTCCCGGACCTCGTACTGCGTCCTCGGCTCCAGGTTCCGCAGGCGGAGCTTCAGGCGGTCGCCCCTGGAGTCCCGCACGACCTCCATCCGGCCCTGCGCGTCCGGCGCCCCGGCGGCGGCCCCCCGGACGAGGTCGACCCGCGCCTTCGAGGGGCGCGCCTCGGCCCCGGCGATCCAGCCGTCGGGCGCCAGGAGGAAGGCCGCGCCCGCGACGACAGCCAGCCATCTCCGCATCGTTCCCTCCAAGGCCCCGCCCTGCGGGTCCAAGAACCACCCGACCGCGGCACCGGCCGCTCGAGGGCATTCTAGGCGCGATTCCCTCCCCGTCAACGGCTTCGGCCCGGATTCCGGCCCCCGGGCCCATCACGATCGTTGTCGGATACGCGGTTTCCGGTGAAGAAGCCCTTGAGCGCCGGCACTGCCTGCGGAAGTGTGGTACGGTCCTTGCGACTCGGCATGACGCTGCATTGGAGGCGATCATGGCCGAAGCGACAGACGGGCGAAGCGGAACGCGAGGGAGGGCGGCCTCCGGTCCTCGCCTCGGTCGAGCCGGCGCCGGTCCCGTGAGGAACCAGGTCGACCCGTAGCCGCGCTTCGCAGCGGCCGACGCCGTTGAGCCTTTCGGGGGGAGGCCCCGAAACTCCCACCCGGGTGCGGAAGCGATTAGGATCGCTCCTCCCCGGCCCGCGACCGCGGGCCGGGGAGGAGCGACCCCCGATGCCGTACAGCCCCATCCCCGAGATCCTGGAGGACCTCCGCGCCGGCCGGATGGTCGTCCTCCAGGACGACCCGCGGCGGGAGAACGAGGGGGACCTCGTCATGGCCGCGGAGAAGGTCACCCCGGAGGCGGTCCACTTCTTTCTCCGCGAGGCCCGGGGCAAGATGTGCCTCGCCATGCCCGAGGAGCGGGCCGACGAGCTCCACCTGCCCGCCCAGGTGACCCGGAACACCTCGCTCCACAGCACCGCCTTCGCGGTGACCTTCGACGCGAAGGAGGGCGTGGGGACGGGCGAGTCGGCCCGCGACCGCGCCACCTCGATCCTCCGGGCGGCCGACCCCGCCTGCCGCGCCCCGGACCTCGTGCGCCCCGGCCACATCGACCCGCTCCGGGCCCGCGCCGGGGGCGTGCTCGTCCGCACCGGGCAGACGGAGGGCTCGGTGGACCTCTGCCGCCTGGCGGGGCTGCAGCCCGTGGCGGTCATCTCGGTCATCCTCCGGGAGGACGGGGAGGCGGCGCGCCTGCCGGACCTCGAGAGGTTCCAGGAGAGGACGGGGCTGCGCATGTGCTGCGTGGCCGACGTGGTCCGGGCGCGGCGCGAGCGGGAGCGCCTCGTCGAGCACGTGGTCTCCGTGAGGCTCCCCACTGACCACGGGGAGTTCGACGCCCACCTCTACCGCTCCGTGGTGGACGAGCCGCTCCACGTGGCGCTCACCGTGGGGCTCCCGGCCCCGGGGAAGGGGACGGAGCTCCGCCACGAGGAGCCGATCCTCGTCCGGGCCCACTCGGAGTGCCTCACGGGGGACATCTTCGCCTCGGCGCGGTGCGACTGCGGGCCGCAGCTGCGCGAGTCCATGCGGCGGATCCACGGGGAGGGCCGCGGCGTCGTCCTCTACATGCGGCAGGAGGGGCGCGGCATCGGGCTCGAGGGGAAGCTCAAGGCCTACCACCTTCAGGAGCACGGCCTGGACACCGTGGAGGCGAACGAGCGCCTCGGCTTCCGCGCCGACGAGCGGGACTACGGCGTGGGCGCCCAGATCCTGCTCGACCTGGGGGTGCGGAAGATGCGCCTCATGACCAACAACCCGAAGAAGCTCTACGGGCTCGAGGGGTTCGGCCTGGAGGTCGTCGAGCGCGTCCCCATCGCCATCCCCCCCCGACCCGAGAACGCCCGCTACCTCGCCGCGAAGCGGAAGAAGATGGGACACCTCCTCCCCGAGGCGGACGGGATCCGGGAGTAGGCGGCGGAAGAGGCCGGGCCCCGCCGTCGTCCAAGATCCCGTGACCATCGCGCCCACGCTCCGGGTCTGCCTCCCCGCCCCGGCCGTCCTCCGGCGGCCCGCGCCGGCCCGGGCGGTTACGCTCCTCCCTCGGGCCACGGAGACCGCGATGGACGACGCCGAGGCCATCCGCAGGGTGCGGGCCGGGGAGGCGGACGCCTTCGGCGTCCTCGTGGACCGCTACGGGGCGCGCATCGCGCGCCTGGTGCGGGGCTTCGTGCGGAACGAGGAGGACGCGCGGGACGTGGCCCAGGACGCCTTCCTGAAGGCCTTCGCGCGCCTCCATCGCTTCGACGGCCGCTCCTCCTTCTACACCTGGCTCTACCGCATCGCCGCCAACACCGCCATGGACCACAACAAGAAGGTCCGCCGGCGGCCCCCGGCGCTCCGGCTGGAGCCGGCGGGCGGGGAGGAGGGCGACCGCGCGGCCGCGGACCCGCCGGCCCCGGGGCCCTCCCCGGTCGAGGGGGCCGCGCGGTCCGAGCTCCGGCGGAGGATCGACGAGGCCCTCGACACCCTCCCCGACGCCTACCGCGAGGTGATCGTGCTCCGGGAGCTGGAGGGCCTCTCCTACGAGGACATCGCCCGGGCGCTCCGGGTGAGCCGCGGGACGGTCGAGTCCCGCCTCTTCCGCGCCCGCGAGGCGCTCCGCGGCCGGCTGGCCCACCTGAAGGGGGACGCTCCATGAACCGCTGCGAGGAGTTCCGGCAGGCGCTCGGGCGCCTGCACGACGGGGAGGCCTCCCCGGGGGAGGCGCGGGAGTGCCGCGCCCACGCCGGCGCCTGCGCGGACTGCGCGGCCGAGGCGGCCCTGCTCGACGCCGTGGCGCGCCGGCTCCGCGAGCGCGGCGGCCCCGCCCCCGGGACGGCGGCGGTCCCGGGCCTGAGGGACGCGGTGATGGCGCGGCTGCGCCGCGGCGACGCCGCGGTCCTCGAGATCCACCCGTTCCTCCGGCGCGCCTTCGCGGCGGCGGCGGCGGTGTTCGTCGCGGCCACGGCCGCGGCCTTCTGGCAGTCGTCCCACCGCCGGCCCGCGGCCCCCCGCGACGCCGGAATCCCCCGCGAGGAGATCCTCGCCGAGATCGTGCGGCCCCGCCTGGGGCCCGGGAGGTAGCCATGATCGGCACCAAGTCCCTCTACGCGTCCACCCTCGCGCTCGCCGGCCTCGCGGGCTTCTCCACGGGCTGGTCGGCCCGCCCGGTCGAGGTGCGCCCCGTCGTCTCCTTCGAGGAGCGCGCGCTCCTGGAGTACGCGCAGGCGTACCGGATCACGCCGGAGGAGCGGGAGCGCCTGCGCGCCATCCTCCACGACGTCGTCGTCGAGATCGAGTCCCTCCGGGGCGAGTTCGACCGGAAATTCGGACCGCAGGTGGACGCGGTCAAGGACCGCGGCGACGCGCGGATCCGGGCGATCCTGACCCCGGACAGGCGCCGGTAGCGGCCGCGAATCGAGCGGGCCGCGGCCGGGTCCGCCCGTAGAGTCCCCGATCCGACCTGCACGGGAGGAGCGCACCGTTGGCGAGAGCCGTCGGACTCGACGTGGGCGCGCGCCACGTCCGCCTCGTGGAGGCGGACGGGGGCGCCCGCGCCCTGCGCGTGGTCCGCCTCGGCGAGCGCGAGGTGGTCGTCCCCGAGGGCGGCAGCCGCGAGGACGCCGTCCGCGACGCCGTGGACGCGCTCTTCCGCGACACCCGGGCCTCCCGGGACGAGGTCGTCCTCACCTGGCCCGCCGAGGCCTGCGTGCTGCGGGAGATCACCGTCCCCTTCCGCGACCAGGACCAGATCCGCAAGGTCGTGAAGTTCGAGTTCGAGTCCCACGTGCACGGACGCGACATCGAGGAGGTCGTCGTGGACTTCGTCTCCACGGGCGACACCCGCGAGGGGACGCGCCTGCTGTGCGCCGGGGCCGAGAAGGGGCCGCTCCGCGCGCTGCTGCAGGCGCTGGACCGCGTCAAAGTGGACCCGGTGGCCGTGGACCTGGACGCCACCTGCCTCGTGGCGGGGCTCGCGGCGGCGGGGGTCCTCCTGGAGACGCCGACGGCCGTCGTGGCCGACATCGGGACCCGCTCCACGAAGATCGCGCTCCTCGTAGACGGGAAGGTCCGCTCCGTGCGCTCCTTCCGCGGGGGGTTCGAGTCCCTCGACGGCGCCCCCCTCCCCCGCCCCGACGACCTCCTGGCGGTGCCCGGGGCCGCCGCGCCCTCCGAGGCCCCCGCCGCCGAGCGCTCGGCCGCGTCGCTCGAGGTCGCCGTGGTCCAGGACCGGCGGACCGACGTCCTCGGGCGCCTCTCCCGCGAGATGTCCCGGACCCTCGCGCAGGCGGGCACCGGGACCTCCTTCCCGGTCCTCCTCGTCACGGGGCGCGGGTCGCGCGTCCCCGGCCTGCGGGAGACGCTCGCCGCGGCGCTCGGCATGGAGGTCCGGCCGCTGGGCCTGCTCTCCCGCGTCCCGGGCCCCGTGCCGCCGGAGATGATGGAGGAGGCCGACGCGACCTACGCGGCGGCGCTGGGTGCGGCGGCCCGGGCGCTCGGGGCCTCCCCGGCGCCGCTCGACCTCCGCCGCGAGGACCTCGCCTACGCCCGCCGCTTCGACCAGGTGAAGGGGGCGCTGGCCGTCGGGCTCGGCCTCCTCCTCCTCGGGACCGGCTTCCTTCTCTGGCGCGCCAAGACCGAGATGAACGTCGCGCAGGCCGACTACAGAACGCTGTCCTCGGCGGTCCAGGCCACGGCGAGCAAGGTCGAGGAGACCTACAAGGCGGACCTCGGCGACGAGCCCTTCCTGGCCCTCCCGAAGGTGGACCCCGAGTCCCTCGCCGCGCTGCCCGGGTACCGGGCCCGGGCGGACGCCATGTACGGCCACCTCCGCAACGAGATGGGGCTCTCCACGGAGGTCCCCCCCATCGTCTCCTCGCTGGAGATGTTCCGCGCGGTCCAGGGCGCCGTGGCGTCGGTCCGCGAGAAGATCGAGTACTGCCTCGTCACGACGGAGTCCTACTCCCAGCGCGGCGCGGACGTCACCCTCGTCCTCTCGGCCTCCGAGCACGTGGACGTCGTGGCGGAGGCCTTCCGCTCCCTGAAGTCGGAGGACCGTCCGCTCTTCGCGGAGGTCAACCCCGGCACCGTCCAGATGGTGAAGGGCAAGTTCCCCGTCTCCTTCGCCCTCCTCCTCGAGAAGAAGGGGGGCCGCTGATGGCCGACGAGGCGGGCCCTCCCCCGGGCGGCGAGGCCAAGGCGGGCGCGGACGAGGTGGACGTCGTCCGCGCGACGATCTACTTCCTCTGCGTCCTGCTCGCCGGCCTGGGGGTCGTGTACCTCGTCCTCCTCTCGAAGAGGGACGGCTTCCGGGAGGCCGTGGCCTGGGGGGAGAAGGACGGGAAGAGGCTGGCGGGCACCTACGACGAGGTGAAGGGGCTCCTCAAGGAGTACGAGAACAGCCGCGCCACCGAGGCCCGCAGGAACACCCAGACCTGGCTCAAGGCGCGCTACGAGAACGCGGACATCCAGACGGAGAAGGTCGTCGTGGACCCTTGGAGCGAGCGCCCGTCCAAGGACCACGTCGAGCACTGCGTCAACGTCACCGTGAAGGGCGTCCCGCGGCGCAACGCCGTCCAGTTCCTCTGGAACGTGGAGCGCATGTCCACCAAGATGCGCACCATCGAGATGAAGCTCACCCGCGTGCCCCCCAGCAACACCCAGCCCGAGGCCGACGTCTGGGACCTCAAGGCCACCTTCGGCTACCGCGTCCCCCGCGGCATGAAGGAAGGCGGAAGTTGATCGGGGACGTTCCTGACTACCCGACTTCCGAGCCCGGAAGCCTGAAGAGTCAGGAACGTCCCCCGAAGTAGTCCTGCAGCGCCTTCACCTCGAGGCCGCCGCGGCGCCGCGCCTCGATGCCGCGCACGGCGGCGCTCGCCCCCGAGAGCGTCGTGATGCAGGGGATCCCCCGGGTGACGGTGAAGGCGCGGATCCGCCCCTCGTCGGTCCGGGCCCCCTTGCCGCTCGGGGTGTTGATGACGAAGTCGATCCTCCGGTCCTTCAGGTAGTCGAGCGCGTTGGGGCGCCCCTCGCGGATCTTGCGCAGGATCTCGACCTCGAGCCCCTCCTCCCGGAGCGCCTCGCCGGTCCCCTCGGTGGACACGAGCGCGAACCCCAGCGAGGCGAGCCTCCGCCCCAGCGCGCGCGCCGCCGCCCGGTCGGCCTTCCGCACGGAGAGGAACACGGTCCCGCGGTCCGGGAGGTCCACCCCGGCCCCGAGCAGCGCCCGCGCGAAGGCCCCCCCGAAGGTCGCGTCGATGCCCATGACCTCGCCCGTGGACTTCATCTCGGGGCCGAGCACGGTGTCAACGCCCGGGAAGCGGTTGAAGGGGAAGACCGGCTGCTTGACGCTGACGTGCGCGACCCTCCCCTCCCCCGTGAACCCGATCCCCGCGAGCGTCTCCCCGAGCATGATCCGCGCGGCGTACTTCGCCACGGGGCGGCCGATGGCCTTCGACACGTAGGGCACGGTCCGGGAGGCCCGGGGGTTCACCTCCAGGACGTAGAGGGCGTTGCGCTGGACCGCCATCTGCACGTTCATGAGGCCGCGGACGTCGAGCTCCTTCGCCAGAGCCAGCGCCGCCCGCCGGATCTCGTCCTGCAGCCCGGGCGGGAGCGTGGCGGGCGGGATGGAGCAGGCCGAGTCGCCCGAGTGGATCCCCGCCTCCTCGATGTGCTCCATGACCGCCGCCACGACGGCGTCCTTCCCGTCGGCGACGCAGTCCACGTCCACCTCGATGGCGTCCTCGAGGAAGTCGTCCACGAGCACGGGCCGGCCCGCGGAGACCTCGACCGCCCGGGCCACGTAGGTGTGGAGCGAGGCCCGGTCGTAGCAGATCTCCATGGCCCGGCCGCCGAGCACGTAGGAGGGGCGCACGAGCACCGGGTAGCCGATGCGCGCGGCCACGGCCTCCGCCTCCTCGACCGAGGCGGCCATCCCGTTGGCCGCCTGCCGGAGGCCGAGGCGGTCCAGCATGGCGGCGAACGGCGCGCGGTCCTCGGCCCGGTCGATGGACTCGACGGAGGTCCCGAGGATCCGCACCCCCGCCTCCTGCAGCCCCCGGGCGATGTTGAGCGGCGTCTGGCCCCCGAGCTGGACGATGACGCCCACGGGGTCCAGCCGCTCCCAGACGTTCAGCACGTCCTCGCGCGTGAGCGGCTCGAAGAAGAGCATGTCCGAGGTGTCGTAGTCGGTGGAGACGGTCTCCGGGTTGCTGTTCACCATGACCGTCTCGTAGCCCGCCTCCCGGAGCGCGAGCGCCGCGTGGACGCAGCAGTAGTCGAACTCGACCCCCTGGCCGATGCGGTTGGGGCCGCTCCCGAGGATGACCACGCGCTTCTTCGCGGAGAGCCGGACCTCGTCCTCGTCCTCGTAGGTGGAGTAGTAGTAGGGCGTGAGCGCCTCGAACTCCGCGGCGCAGGTGTCCACAACCTTGAAGGTGGCCCGGATCCCGCGGCGGAGGCGCTCGCGGCGCACGGCCAGCTCGTCCTCGACGTAGAGCGTGGCGAGCTGGGCGTCGCCGAAGCCCATGCGCTTCGCCTCGCGGAGCACGCCGTCGGGGAGCGCGGCCGTCGAGGCGACGGACCGCAGGCGGTCCTCCATGCGCACGATGGAGGCGATCCCCTCGAGGAACCAGGGGTCGATGGAGGTCTCCTCCCCGACCCGCTCCACGGACCAGCCGCTCCGGAGCGCGAGGCGGATCCAGGAGACGCGCTCGGCGTTGGGGGTCGCGAGGTGCGCCCGCACCTCCTCCTCCGGCATGCTCCCCCCGCGCAGCAGCGGGTCCTTCCGGTCGAGCCCGAGCCCCTGGAGGCCCGCCTCGAGCCCGCGGAGCGCCTTCTGGAGCGCCTCGGGGAAGGTCCGGCCGATGGCCATCACCTCGCCCACGGACTTCATGGTCGTGGTGAGCGCGGGGTTCGCGTCGGGGAACTTCTCGAAGGCGAAGCGCGGCACCTTGACGACGCAGTAGTCGATGGCGGGCTCGAAGCAGGCCGGGGTCTTCCTCGTGATGTCGTTCGCCACCTCGTCCAGGGTGTAGCCGACCGCGAGCTTCGCCGCGATGCGCGCGATGGGGAAGCCCGTGGCCTTCGACGCCAGCGCCGAGGAGCGGGAGACGCGCGGGTTCATCTCGATGATGACCTGGCGGCCGGTCCGCGGGTGGACGGCGAACTGCACGTTGCTCCCGCCGGTCTCCACGCCCACCGCGCGGATGCAGCGGAAGGACGCGTCGCGCATCCGCTGGTACTCGCGGTCCGTGAGCGTCTGCTGGGGCGCCACGGTGATGGAGTCCCCCGTGTGGACCCCCATGGGGTCGAGGTTCTCGATGGAGCAGACGACCACGCAGTTGTCCCCGCGGTCGCGCATCACCTCGAGCTCGAACTCCTTCCAGCCGAGCACCGACTCCTCGACGAGGACCTCGTGCACCATGGAGAGCGCCAGGCCCCCGGCGCAGATCTCCTCGAACTCCTCCCGGTTCCAGGCGACGCCGCCCCCCTGGCCGCCGAGGGTGAAGGAGGGGCGGACGACGCAGGGGAGCCCCACCTCCTCGAGCGCCTTCCGCGCCTCCTCCATGGAGCGCACCACGCCGGAGAGCGGGAGGTCGAGACCGACCGCCTTCATGGCCTCCTTGAACTCGAGCCGGTCCTCGGCCCGGCGGATGACGTCCACCCGCGCGCCGAGCAGCTCCACGCCGAGCCGCTCGAGCGCGCCGGTCTCCGCCACCTTCACGGCGATGTTGAGCCCCGTCTGGCCGCCGAGCGTCGGGAGGATGGCGTCGGGGCGCTCCTTCTCGAGGATCCCGATGACGGTCTCGGGGGTCACGGGCTCGATGTAGGTCCGGTCCGCCACCTCGGGGTCCGTCATGATGGTGGCGGGGTTGCTGTTCACGAGGATGACGCGGTAGCCCTCCTCGCGGAGAGCCTTGCAGGCCTGGGTTCCCGAATAGTCGAACTCGCAGGCCTGCCCGATGACGATGGGCCCCGACCCGATGATGAGGATGGACTTGATGTCGTCGCGGCGGGGCATGGGCTCCTCGGGCGGACCTCGAGAGCGGCGTGCGGCGCGGGAGATCCCCCGGGTTCCCGGGAGGATCCGGGGGAGGAGACGCGATCCCGCCCCGCGATCCAAGGGAAAAGAGGAGCCTCTGCAGCGGCGAGGCTCGCCCCGCCGGTTCCAGCCTCGTCGTCCGTCAGCCGGCGGGCGGCGGCGGCGGCGCGGAACCCCCTCCACCCGGCGCCCCGCCCGGTCCTCCGGGCCGCTGGCCGCGGCCGTGGCGGTGACGGCGGCGCCGGCGGCGATGGCGCGGGTCCCCCCCCGGGGCGCCGGGTGCGGGAGGCACGCCGCCGCCGGTGGAAGGGACGGGGGGCGGCGGGGCCGGGGCGGCAGCGCCCGGCGGAGGCGACGGCGCTCCGGCAAGGGGGCCTCCGCGCCCGCGGCGGCGGCGGCGCCTCCCGCCGTGCCTCTCCCCCTCGCGCTCCGGCCTCCCCGCGGGTCGCGGCGGGGGGACGGACTTCGCGGCGGGCGTCTCCGCGAGGATGTCGTCGAGGGTCCGGACGAGGGGGGTCTCGGGCGGGGCCGCCGGGAGCGCCTCGGCGGGTGCGGCCGCGATGGACTCCCCGGCCATCCCCGCGGCCGTGGCCTCCGCAGCCTCCGCGGCCCGCCGGCGCGCCTCCGCGGCGGCGACCTTCTGCTTGCGGTAGCGGTCCTCGCTGCGCCTCTGCCCGGGGTACTTCTCCTCGGGCGGCTTCTCCTTCCCGGGAGGAGCCCCCTCGGCGGCCGCGGGGGCCACCGGAGCGCGGTAGACGAACTCCTCCTCGGGCTTCTCCGGCTCCTCCTCCACCGGGAGGACCGTCTTCTTCGCGATCTCCTCGGGCGTCCTCCGCAGGTTGCGGACCCGCTCCCAGTAGGGCCAGCGGAGGTAGTCCCGGAGCAATTCCTGGCGCGCCTCCGCGAGGTCGTCCTCGCTGGCGGCCGCGGGGGGCCCCTCCCGCTCGACGAACTGCCGGCACTCCCGCCCGAGGATCACCGGGCAGTCGTCCATGGAGAAGACCCCGAGCGGGTTGCGGCAGTAGGACCCCGGGACGGGAGCGGCGCCGGGCCGGGCGTCCTCGTCCTCCGTGAACATGCAGTTCCGGCACCGGTGGGCCCGGTCCCGGCCGCCCTCGAGGTCCATCTCCTTGCGCATGGCGGCGAGGGTAACCGCGGCCCCGGGGACCGGGGATGGATCCCCGGGCCCGCGGTGCTACCATGACGGGCGTCCCGCTGCGGCCGTGACGGACGTCATCCTAGCGGCGGGGTTCCGTCCCGGGAGGCGCATGGCCGAAGGGCTTCAGTCGGGTCGATCCGGCCGGATCGCCGCCCTGCTCCTCGCGGCCGCCGCCGGAGTTGCGCCCCTCCCCGCCCGGGCCGACGAGGCCCCCGCCGTCCGGGAGACCGCGGCCCGCAAGGAAGCCCCCCCGACGGCCCCGGCCCCCGAGGACCCCGCGGCGCGCCGACGCTTCGCCCGGGCGCTCTTCTTCGACCTCCGGGGCCGCGGACCCACCCCCGCGGAGATGCAGGAGGCCCTCGGCCGGGAGGCCGAGGAGCAGGTGGACCGGATGCTCTCGGACCCGGCCACCTGGGAGGCCTGGCTCGACCGGGAGCTCTACTACTACCTCCTCATCGACCGCTTCCGCCCGACCTCCGACCGCGTGCGGGCGCTCCCGGAGCGGCTCGCGCTCGGCGCCGGCACCGCGAAGGAGGCCACCCGGGAGATCGTGGTCTCGGTCGAGTTCAACGCCCGCAACCCCGGCAACGACACCTTCGTCACCGTCGTGCTCGAGCAGCTCCTCGGCATGGTCGTCCAGCAGAAGCCGAAGGTCCTGGCCGCCGGCAAGACGCTCTACGACGGGAAGACCGAGAGGTTCCTCGGCCAGGTCGGCCGCAACCAGTCCGACATCGTGCGCATCGTGCTGGACCAGAGGGAGTTCGCCGACCGCTTCGCGGAGCGCCAGTACCGGCAGGTCTTCGGCGCCCCCATGCCGAAGGAGGCTCTCGCCCGCGACGGGGCGCGGCTCCACGCCGACCCGGCCGCCTTCCAGGCGCTCCTGCGGGAGTGGCTCCTCTCCGACGCCTACCGGGCCCGCACCCGCATCCCGCGGCCGAAGGACGACCTCGTCTTCATCCGGACCCTCTGGGTGGACCTGCTCGGGCGCGAGCCCACCTTCGAGGAATTCCGCAACAGCCGCAACGCGCTGCTGGCGCTCTCCGACCCCGCCCCGGTGCGGGGGGTGATCGCGCAGCTCCTGCTCGATTCGGGGAAGGCGCCGCTCCCGGCGAAGGAGACGCTGACCCGCCCCGCGGACTGGGTGCGGTCGAGGTTCCTCGACCTCCTGGGCCGGGAGCCCACGAGGACGGAGACGGAGGCCTTCGTCGCGACGCTGGGCGAGTACGGCTGCGAGCCGAAGACGATCCTGCTGGCGATCGCCACGAGCCCCGAATACCAGTACTATTGAGGGTCGGGAAAAGGAGGCCGGACATGGCACGCATCCACAGGCGCGACTTCCTGAAGGCCGCCGGCGCCGGTCTCGCCGGCGCGGCGCTGGCAGGCCGGGCGCTGGCCGAGGGCCCCTCGACGCCCCAGCCCCGCGGCGCGGGCCGCGGCGCCCCCGCCCCGGCCGCCCCGTCCCCGGGCCACTTCCTGCTCGTCGCCTTCGCGGGCGGCGTCCGGAGCCGCGAGACCGTCGGCACCCCCGCGAACATCCCGAACCTCCTGCGGATCGCCGAGCAGGGCGTCGCGATGCCCTCCGTCAAGGCCGCCAACGTCGGCCACTACGGCGCGGCGCTCTCCATCTGCACGGGGTGCGTCGAGACCCGCGGCATCCGCGACAACAACCGCGGCCCCAATCCGACCCTCTTCGAGTACGCACGCAAGCACCTGCGGCTCCCCGCCGAGGAGGTCTGGCTCTCGGCCGCCGACGGCGCCCAGACCGTGAACTTCTCCTACGGGACCAACAAGGACTACGGCGCAGCCTACGGCGCCAACCTCATCGGCAGCGACGGCATCTTCAACGCCGAGTTCCGCGAGACCCTGGAGTCCTTCGGGAAGCCCCGCGTCCCGACCGAGGAGGAGACGAAGCGCATCGAGCGCCTGGCCCGGGCCATGGACCCGAAGGTGCTCGAGGGGGCCGAGGACCGGAAGTTCGCCAACGACCCCGACGCCGTCCGCCGGATGCAGAAGTTCATCCTGGGCGAGCTCACCGGGGGCACGGCCTCCATCACCGGCCCCGGGGCGGGCGACGCCAAGGCCATCCGGGTCGCCTCCAACATCCTCCGCGTCTTCCGCCCGCGCCTCATCGGGGTGGTGCTCGGGAACGCCGACGTGGCCCACGGCTCCTACAACGCCTACGTGGACGTCATCCGGCGCAACGACGCGGAGCTCGGGCTCCTGTGGAAGGCCGTGCAGGACGACCCGGCGCTGCGCGACGCGACGACGATCTTCGTCCTGCCGGAGTTCGGCCGCGACGCGAACCTCAACCAGCGCAACGGGCTCGACCACGGGGACGGCTCCGAGGACCTGGGCCGCGTGGCCTGCATCGCCGCGGGCCCGAACATCGTGAAGGGGAAGACGCTCGACTCCATGGCGGACTCCATCGACATCGCCCCGACGATCGGCGCGCTCATGGGCTTCCGGACGGAGGAGGCGAAGGGCCGGCCCCTCCGCTCGATCCTCAGGGCGTGAGGCCGCTCCGGGTCGGACTCCCCTTCGCCGTCGCCGCCGCCGCGGCGCTGGCCGCCGCCCGGCCGGCCCTGGTACCCTTCCCCGCCGCGGCCGGGCCCGCCGCAGGGGAGGGCTGCCTCGCCTGCCACTCCGGCATCGAGGAGATGCACCCGAAGAAGCGGCTCTCCTGCGTCGAGTGCCACGGGGGCCGCGCCGACCGGGACACCAGGGAGGGGGCGCACGTCGTTCCCCGGAACCCGCTGCCGAACGACGAGCGGATCGTGCCGCCGAACTGGGACCCGGACGTGCTCCGCTTCCGCAACCCCATGGACCTCCGCGTGGTGAAGGACACCTGCGGCACCTGCCACCCAGACGAGACCGACCGCGTGCTGCTCTCCCTCCATGCCACGACCGCGGGGCACCTCGGCGACGGGCTCTACGAGAACGGCGTCGTCAAGGAGCGCCACCCGCGGATCTCCATCTTCCAGGTCTCCAACCCCCGCTTCGATCCGAAGACCGCGCCCCCGGGGGCCGTCGCGAGCCTCGCCCGCGTCCCGCCCTTCCGCTCCTCCTCGCGGCGCAACGACATCGCGACCCACTTCTCCGACGTACCCCGGAAGGCCTGCATGGGCTGCCACCTCTGGAACCGCGGCCGGGCCGTGCGCGGGCGGCTGGGGATGGACGGGGACTACCGCGGCGACGGCTGCGCCGCCTGCCACGTGCGCTACGAGGAGGACGGGATCAGCCGCTCGTCGGACCCCTCCATCTCCCGGGTGGAGGCGGGCCACCCGGCCCGCCACGAGATCCAGAGGGTCCCCGACGCCTCCACCTGCACGCGCTGCCACTACGGCGACGCCTCCATCGGGCTCTCCTTCCGCGGCTACGCGCAGCCCGTGCCCGGGATGCCCCAGTCCCCCGACGCGGCCGGATTCTCCCGCAAGCGGCTCAACGGGATGTTCTACATCCAGGACCCGGCCGTGGACCCCCCCGACGTTCACTACGCCCGGGGGATGCAGTGCGCCGACTGCCACACGGGCCACGACGTCATGGGCGACGGGAACATCTACGCCCGCATGGAGGACGCGGTGGAGATCGGCTGCGAGACCTGCCACGGCACGCCGGAGGCCAGGGCCGACGGGAGGACGGAGCGCGGGCGGCCCATGCGCGGCCTCGAGGTGCGCGCCGACGGCGTGTGGCTCCGCTCCCGGAGCGACGGGAAGGAGCGGCGCGTGAAGCAGGCCCGCGACGTCGTCGACCCGCTCCACCGCGACTTCAACGCCCGCGCCGCGCAGGCCATGACCGGGGACCACGGGCGCCTGCGCTGCTACGCCTGCCACACGGGCTGGGAGCCCAACTTCTTCGGCTTCCACTTCGACCGCAACGAGGGGTTCACGCAGCTGGACATCGTGGACGGGGCGAGGACCCAGGGCCGCGTGAGCACGCAGGAGAAGGTCTTCGCCACCTTCAAGCAGTACCACCTCGGCTGGGACTCCACGGGCGGCGTCGCCCCCTACATGGTCGGCTTCAGCACCATGGCCACGGTCCACGCCGAGGACGGGACGCTGCTGCTGGACCAGGAGATGCCCGTCACCGCGGCCGGGCTCTCCGGGATGACGATGATCCACCACCAGCCCCACGCGACGACGCCCCGGGCGCGGCGGTGCGAGGAGTGCCACCGGGCCCCCGTGGCCTGGGGCTACGGGAGCGTGAACTTCCGGCTCTCCCGGGAGCTCCTCTTCCTCGCCGGGGAGCGCGGGGTCCAGCCCGCGGGCCTCGACCGGAGGAACACGGCCAACTCGAAGGTCCTGGGCCAGGTCGGGATCCCCGGGGTGCGGGCCTTCGAGGTCCGCTGCGACGACCTGCAGGGCCGCGCCGTCACGGGCTTCGCCGCCGCGGCGGACGGGGATCTCTACGCCGTGGACCTGAGGGACCCGCTGGGGCCGAAGGTCGTGGACCGGCTCGAGGGCGCCCTCGAGGACCCCCGCGGCCTGATCGTCTCGGACGACCTCGTCCTGGTGGCGGACGCGAAGCGCGGCGTCGTCGTCGTGGACGCCTCCCGCCCCGCGGGGATGAAGGTGGTCTCGACGACCCCCCTGGAGGGCGGCGAGGCGCGCGGGCTCTTCCTCGACGGGTTCTGGCTCTACGTGGCCGCAGGGCCCGGCGGGCTCCGGGTGTTCGACCTCTCGGACCCCGCGGCGCCGCGGCCGCTCTCCCGCACGCATCTCGGGGACCCGGAGATCGCCGACGACGCCCGCGCGGTCTCCGTGCTCTTCCAGTTCTCCCGCCCCCACCCGGAGGGGCACGGTGCCCCGAGGACGCTGCCCCGCTCGCTGGCGGCCGTCGCCAACGGGGCCCAGGGGCTGGCGCTCGTGGACGTGACCCGCCCCGAGGCCCCCGAGGTGCTCCCCTCCCCCCGCTTCCCCGGCGCGGTGGACGTGGCGCTGGGGACCATCTACGAGATCGGGAGCGAGGGGGGAGGGATCCCTTCCCGGGAGCGGGACTTCGCCTTCGTGGTGACGCCGCAGTCGCTCGTGCTCGTGGACGTCTCCGCCACCGACGGCTTCGGGCTCCCCGTGCCCGGGCCCGTCTTCGGCATCCAGGGCGGCGGACGGAAGGTGCGGCTGCTCCGCGTCTACAACCCGCCCTTCCTCCAGACCTTCGCCGCCGTGGCCACGGGCGCGGGGCTCCAGCTGGTGGACCTCACCCGCCCCTCGGCACCCGCCGCCGCGGGGATGATCGCCCAGCCCGGGACCGCCGCCGTCGCCGGGGAGGAGTTCCCGCTGGACCGGATGATCGACTCCCGCGGCCGGCCGCTGAAGGACGTCTCCCACGAGGGGGCGCGGTACCTCAACGCCGAGGAGATCCGCGGCGTCCTCACCGTCCCGCTGCGGGGGCGATAGGCGGTACCCTCGGCCCGGGCGATCCCCGGAGGTTCGGCATGGCCTTCCTCGACGAGTTCAAGAAGTTCGCGATGCGCGGCAACGCCGTGGACATGGCCGTCGGCATCATCATCGGCGGCGCCTTCGGGCCCATCGTCGCCTCGGTGGTGAACGACGTCGTCATGCCCCCCATCGGCATCTTCCTCGGGAGGGTGGACTTCAAGGACCTCTACCTCGTCCTCCAGCCCCCCATGAATGGCGGGGCCATCTACCCGCTCGACCCGGGCACGACCCTGGCCCAGGCGAAGGCCGCGGGAGCCGTCGTCCTCTCCTACGGCGTCCTCATCAACGCGCTGCTCAACTTCGTCATCGTCGCCTTCGCGGCCTTCCTGCTCATCAAGGGCATGAACCGCCTGGCCGCGAAGGAGGAGGCGGCCGCGCCGCCTCCTCCCTCCACGAAAGACTGCCCGTTCTGCTGCTCGAAGATCCCGCTCGCCGCGCGGCGCTGCCCGCAGTGCACGGGCGACCTCCAGGCGGCGGGGTAGGCCCCGCGCACGCGCCCGGCGCCCGCGACCTCGCCCCGGGGGGGAGGTTCCGGTCACGGTTCCTCCCCGCACCCGCCGCAACCCTGGCCCCGGACGCCCTCCAGACCTTCCCTCCCGAGCCAGGGGACCATGAGGAGCGCGACGGCCGGGTCGGCCCACCACCAGCCCGCCCAGGCGTTGGCCCCGAGGCCGGCGAGAAGCGCGACGGAGAGCCACGCGCAGGCGAGCGTCTCCTTCGCCTCGGAGCGGAGCGCCGGGCTCCCGAGCTCCTTCGCGACACGGAGCTTCCAGGCGGCCACCGCGGGCATGATCACGGCCGACAGGGCGGCGAGGACGATGCCCGGGATGCTCTCCTGCGGCGGCTCGCGGAGCCAGAGGGAGCGCCCTGCCTGGAGGACCACGTACGCGGCCAGGGCGAAGAAGGTGAACCCGATGAAGCGGTGCGCCCGGTGCTCCGACGCCTCCAGCACCTCCGGGTCGGCTCCCCGGTCCGTCAGCACGAGGTGCCGCAGCATCACGACGGCGGCCGCGGATTCGATCACGCTGTCGAGGCCGAAGCCGACGAGCGCAACGCTGTCGGCAGCGACGCCGGACCAGAGCGCGACGACGGCCTCGAGCACGTTGTAGCCGAGCGTCGCGCCCACCAGCCGGAGGGCGATCCTCCTCCCGTCCCGCACCTCAGACCGCCGTCGGGGCCTGCCCGGGCTCACCGTCCTCGAGCCGCTCGCGGCGGTGGGCGAACCGGTAGAGCAACGGGAGCACGATCAGGGTGAGGAGCGTGGAGGACACGACGCCCCCGATGACGACGGTCGCGAGAGGCCGCTGGACCTCGGCGCCGGTCCCCGTGGCGAGCGCCATCGGGACGAAGCCGAGGGAGGCCGCGAGCGCCGCCGCGAGGATCTGCCGCAACCTCTCGAGGGAGCCCTCCCGCGTCGCGTCCTCCAGGGACCGCCCTTCCTCCCGCAGGCGGTTGATGAAGGAGACCATCACGACGCCGTTCAGGACGGCCACGCCCGAAAGCGCGATGAAGCCCACCCCCGCGGAGATGGAGAACGGCAGGTCCGCGAGCCAGAGGGCGACGACGCCGCCCGTGAGCGCCAGGGGAACGCCGGTGAACACGAGGATAGCCTGCCGCAGGGAGCCGAACATGGCGAAGAGGAGCAGCAGGATGAGGAAGAGGGCGAGGGGTACGACGACCTGGAGCCGCTCCTTCGCGGCGAGGAGGTTCTCGAACTGGCCGCCCCACCCGAGCCAGCAGCCCTCGGGCAGCCGGGGGATCTCGCGGTCGATGCGGGCCTGCGCCTCCTCGACGAAGGACCCGAGGTCGCGGCCCCGCACGTTCGCCTGGACCACGATGCGGCGCTTGCCCGACTCGCGGCTGATCTGGTTCGGGCCCTCCACCAGGTCGATGCGGGCGAAGGTGGAGAGGGGCAGGAAGGCGGGCCCGTCGGAGGCGGTCCCCTCCTCGCCGAGGGTCCGGGGCTCTCCGCCTTCCGGCAGGGGGACCGGGAGGGTCCGGAGGACGTCGAGGTTCTCGCGGATCCGTTCCGGCAGGCGGACCACGATGGGCGAGCGCCGGTCGCCCTCGATCCACTCGCCCACCTCCCGGCCGCCCACGGCAATCTCGATCACCTCCTGCACCTCGGAGACGTTGAGGCCGTAGCGGGCGATGGTGGACCGGTCGATGTCCACGGTGAGGACGGGGAGCCCCGCCACCTGCTCCACCTTCACGTCGGCGCTGCCGGGGACGGAGGCCAGGAGGACGGCAATGCGTCCTGCGTAGGAGCGCAGCACGTCAAGGTCGTCGCCGAAGACCTTCACCGCAACGTCGCTCCGGACGCCGGAGATGAGCTCGTTGAACCGCAGTTCGATGGGCTGGCTGAACTCGGGCGCCTGTCCGGGGATGCCCGCGATGGACCCGGCCATCGCGTCGGCCAGCTCCTCCTGCGTGCGGGCCCGTTTCCACCCCTCCCGGGGCTTGAGCATGATGTAGGTGTCCGAGTTGTTCTGCCCCTCGGGATCGGTCGCGATCTCGGCAACCCCCGTCCTCGCGAAGGTCATCGCCACCTCGTCGGGGAAGTCCCGGAGCAGCCTTTTCTCGATGCGCCCGTTCATGGCCACGCTCTCCGAGAGCGAGATCCCTGGCATCCGGGCCGTCTTGACCGAGAGGGAACCCTCCCCGAGGCGGGGGATGAAGGTGCTTCCGAGGCGCGAGGCGAGGAGGCCCGTGCCCGCGAGGAGGACCACGGCGGACCCGAGCGCCCACCCCGGGCGGCGCAGGGCCCCGTCCAGGGCGGGGGCGTAGGCCGCCTTCGCGCCCCGCATGAGCCGATTGTCCCCCCCGGCCACGCGCCCGCCGAGGAGCAGGGCCACGAGAGCGGGGACGAGGGTGAAGGTGAGGAGGAGGGCCCCGGCCAGCGCGAGGAGGACGACCTCCGCCATGGGGCGGAACATCTTCCCCTCGATCCCCTCGAGCGTGAGGATGGGGATGTTGACGATCATGATGATCCCGACTCCGAATAGGACGGGCCGGGAGACCTCCCGGACCGCCTCGTAGGCGACGGACAGCCGCTCGGCCTTCGTGGGGGCCCGGCCGAGCGATTTCGAGCTCTCCCCGAGTCGCCGGAGGATGTGCTCCACCAGCACCACGGCCCCGTCCACGATGATCCCGAAGTCCACGGCCCCGAGGCTCATGAGGTTCCCGCTGATTCCCGCCCCCACCATCCCCATCATGGCGAAGAGCATCGAAAGAGGGATGGTCAGGGCGACAATCAGGGCGGCCCGGATGTTGCCGAGGAGGAGGAAGAGGATCCCCACGACGAGGATCGCCCCCTCCACGAGGTTGTTCCGCACCGTGCGGAGAGTGGCCTCCACGAGGTGGGTCCGGTCGTAGAGGGTCTTCACCACCACGTTCTCGGGGAGGGACTTCGCGATCTCCCGGATCTTCGCGTCCACCCGCCGGGAGACGGCCCGGCTGTTCTCGCCGAGGAGCATGATGGCCGTCCCGATGACGGCCTCCTCGCCGTCCTCCGTGGCGGCCCCGGTCCGGAGCTCCTTCCCCTCCGCGACGTCGGCCACGTGGCGCACGAGGACGGGGACGCCGTCGTGGACCCCGAGCTTCACGATGCGCAGGTCCTCCAGCGACGCGACGCGCCCCGTGGAGCGGACGACGTACTGCTCCCCCCGGTGCTCGATGTAGCCGCCGCCCACGTTGGCGTTGTTCTCCGCGAGCGCCTCGGCCACGTCCCGGAAGGAGAGCCCGTAGGACCGGAGCCGGGCGGGGTCCGGCGTCACGTGGATCTGCCTCTCCCAGCCGCCGATGGTGTTCACCTCCGTGACGCCCGTGACCGTGCGGAGCTGGGGCCGGACGATCCAGTCCTGGACCGCGCGGAGGTCCATGGGAGTGTAGGGAGTGCCGTCGGGCTTGGGTCCCGCGGCGCGGACGCTCCACATGTAGATCTCGCCGAGACCCGTCGAGATGGGGCCCATCGTGGGCTCGCCGATCCCCTCGGGGAGCTGCTCCTTCGCTTCGAGGAGCCTCTCCGCCACGAGCTGGCGGGCGCGGTAGATGTCGGTCCCGTCCTTGAAGACGACCGTCACCTGGGAGAGCCCGTAGCGGGAGAGGGAGCGGACCTGTTCGACGCCGGGCATGCCGCCCATGGCCCACTCGACGGGGAAGGTGACGAGCTTCTCCACCTCCACGGGGGAGAGCGCCTGGACCCCTGTGTTGATCTGGACCTGGACGTTGGTGATGTCCGGTACGGCGTCGATGGGGAGCCTCGCGAAGCTCCACAGTCCGAGCCCCGCGAGCCCCACGGCGAGGAGGACCACGAAGGCCCTCTGCCGGATGGAGAACAGGACGATGCGGTCGAGCATCAGACGGCCCCCTCCCCCTCCTCGCCCGTTCGCACGCGGACGACGCGGGAGAGGGGCTCGACGGTGAGGATCCCGTCGCCCACGTGGCCCGTGTGGGCGGCGCGGACGATGGCCTCGACGACCGATTCCACCTGCGCGTCGGCGCAGACGACCTCGACGGAGGTCTTCCGGTGGTAGTCGATCTCGTCCTCGACGAGCTTGAAGGCGCCCCCGGCCCCCCTCCCCCGTCCCTGGCCCCGCACGTCGGACGCCGTGAACCCCGGGAAGTGCGGGAGCGCGTGGAGGGCCCGGACGACCTGTCCGAGCCTGTGGGGCTGCACGACGGCGCGCACGCGGAACATGGGGCTAGTGGCCATGGCCGCCCGCCTCCTTCCCGAGTTCCGCCTTCAGCACGAAGGCGTTCTTCACGACGACCTCGTCCTCGGGCTTGAGGCCGTCGAGGATCTCCACAGTCCGCTCGTCCCTGCGCCCGACCCGCACGGGACGGGCCTCGAACTCCCCCTCGCCCTCCCGCACGAAGACCACGTCCCGGTTCTCCAGGCGGAGGACGGCCTCCACGGGGAGCGCGAGCGCGGGCGCGGCCTCCTCGACCACGACCCGCACCGTCGCGAAGAGCCCCGGGCGGAGGTCCCCGTCGGGGTTCGGGAGGGGGACCCGGGCCTCGACCATGCGGGTCCTCTCGTCGGCGACCGCGCCGAGGAACTCCACGGCCCCCTCCCGGGGAGTGGCGCCGCCGTCCACGCGCACCCGGGCCCTCTGCCCCTTCCGGACCCTCGCGAGGTCCCCGGGAGGGACCGAGAAGCGGGCCTGCACCACGGACAGGTCCATCACGACGAAGACCCCGGTGGCCGTGTCGTGGCTCTCTCCGAGCGCGATGTGCTTCTCGACGACGACCCCGGCGATGGGCGTGCGCAGGGAGTAGCGGGCGATCCGCTCGTCGGGCTCGGCCCCGATTCCGGCCACCTCCGCCTCGGGCACGCCGAGGAGGTGGAGCCTGCGCTCGTTCGTCTTGAGGGTGGCCTCCGCGATCTTGAGGGCCCGCTCGGCGTCCAGGAGCTTCGCCGGGTGGGTGAATGCGACCGCCTCGCGGGCCGCCGAGTACTCGGCCTCCGCCTGGTCGAGCGCGGTGCGGGCGGCAAGGACCTCGGACTCGCTGGTGATCTTGCGGCGGAAGAGGTCCTCCTCGCGTTCGCGGCTCCGGCGGGCGAGGCAGAGGTTGGCGTAGGCCGTCAGCAGCCGCGCCTTGTCCTCCCCCACCACGATCTCCGCGCTGGCCACGCGGGCCTGCTCCGGGGTCGGTTCTCCGGCGAGGAGGTCGAGGAGACGCTGGGTGTTCTCGCTGACCGTCTTCTCGCGGTCGTGGTCGAAGCGCGCCAGCTCCTGGGCGCGACTCGCCGCGAGGAACTCGATCTTGGCCTCCCCGAGGTCCGCGCTCTCGATGACCGCGAGCCCCTCGCCCGCCTTGACCTTCGCCCCCTGCCTGGCGTGGACCTCCAGGACGATCCCGGCGGCCCGGGGCGTGAGATGCGCGACGCGGTCGGGGTCCGCCATGACCTCGCCGGGAAACTCCAGCGCGATCTCCAGGATGCCGGGCCCGGGCCTCGCGACCTGGAGGTCGGCTTCCTTCAGCGCGGCGGGGGCGAGCTTCACGTGGTCCCCACCGTCCTCGCCCTCCGCGGGGCCGGCGTGGGCCTCTCCTTCCTTCCCGTGGTCCTCCCCGCCGCAGCCCGCCGCGAGGGCGAGGAGGGCGAGGAGAAGGCCGGAACGGATCGCGGCGCGTTCGCTCATGGGCGTCACTCCTTCGTTCCAGGCGCCGGGACCCCGTCCAGCGGCCCGGCGATGAGCCTCTCGATCTCGATGCGCTGCGACTGCATCTCGGCCAGGGCTTCGGTCTCCCGGGCGCTCGCCTCGGCGAAGGTGCGGCGGGCGTCGAGGAGTTCCAGGTAGCCGACCTTCCCGGCGCGGTACCGCTCGGTCACCGCGTCGAGGACCTCCTTCGCCCACGGCAGCACCCTCGTCCGCAGGGTCCGGGCCTCCCGCACGGTCGCTTCGAGGACCGCCCTCGCCCCCTCCAGGTCGGCTCGCAGCCCGAGTTCCGCCGCCCGGCGCCGGGCCCGGGCCGAGGCGACCTTCGCCTCGGCCGCCGCCACCGAGCCCTGCCGCCGGTCGAAGAGCGGCAGCGGGACGGACACCCCGACGGCGTAGCCGCGGTCGCCGGTCTCCTCGAAGCCGCGCAGCCCGGCTCCCAGCGTCACGTCGGGCACGCGCGCCGCCTTCTCCACCTCCGCCTCGGCCTCCGCCGAGCGGATCTCGGACTCGAGCCGGGCAAGGTCGGGGTTGCGGTCCAGGAGGGGGGCCAGCGCCTCCAGGTCGGGAACGGGAGGCTCCGTCCCGAGGTCGCCCATTGCCTCCGTGAACCTGCTGCGCTCGGCTCCCCAGTTGGCCGCGAGCCGGGCCCTCGCGGCGGCGGCGGCGGCGGCGGCCTTCTCACGGTCGATGGAGGCCGTGGCCGCGTCGATCTCGGCCCGGCGGACCTCGACGGGGCTCACGTCCCCGGCCTCCGCCCGCTCGCGGGCCGTCCGGAGGACCTCCTCGGCGATCCGCACGGTCTCCTCCGCAACGCGGGTCCGCGCCTGCGCACCCAGGACGGCGACGAAGTCCTTCGCCGTCGCCGTGATCACGTCGAGGCGCCTCGTCTCGTAGTCCCACCCCGCGAGGTCCGTCTCGCTGTCCGCCAGAGCCCGCCGGGCCGCCCGGTCCCCGCCCAGCTCGACGAGCTGGGAAAGCGCGAGGGTCCGCTCCTCGACGCCGTGGAGGGTCCCGCCGGAGTTCTCGACCTCGTAGGACGCCTCGGGGTTGGGGAGGAGGCCCGCCTGGAGCCTCCGGGCCTCCGCCGCACGGACGTCCAGGGACGCCGCCGCAAGCGAGGGGTTGCGCAGGAGGGCGAGCGCCAGCGCCGTGCGCAGGGCCAGGGGGCCCTCCGGCTCCTCGACCTCAAGGCCCCGCTGGATCCGGGTACCCGGTTCCTCCCCGAGGGGCCTCGGGGGCGGGGGCGGACGGAGTGCGGCCGTGGCGCAGCCGCAGAGAGAGGCGCCGAGACAGAGGAACGGCAGGTAGGGACGCATGGGGCTTCCTCGGGACGGAGTGAGAGAACGACGGTCCTTCGAGGAAGCGGGCTAGATGCGGAGGACGAGGGGAGCCGCGGTCGTGCCTCGAGGCGCAGGCGCGGATGCGGGGGGCGGGGGGTCCTGGAATAGGACGGGAAGGACCATCAACGCTCCCGCGGGAGGGAGGACGAAGGGAGCGGATGCCGTCTGCGGCCGGACGGGGAACCCCGGCCCTCCCGAGGTCAGCGGCAGGTCGTCGCAGGCGACGCACTCGGATTCGGCCGTGGTCGCCGGCGCCGATGGCCGGAGGGGAGTGGCCGACGAGGGCGGGGTCGCGCAGCAATTGCCCCACTCGATGGCGACATGCGCCTCGGGGCCGCCGTCAATGCACAGGACGAGTCCAGGTGCGGCGCTGGGAAGGACCGTCGCGGGGAGCATCAGGAAGACGGACAACCACTGTCCCGGGGTGGGCATGGGGTGAGGACGCTACCCGCGAGCCTGTCACAGGTCAACTTCTGGGTGTTTCGAACCCGACCCGGACCACCCGCGGGAGCGCACCATCACCGGCATGGTCCTCCCCGTCCATGGGGCACGGGCCATCCTCCAGGGTGGGTATTCCGGGTCGGGTACGGTACGACCTGCTTGACGCCCGTCACGTTCCGGGGCATACTACCCCCATGGCTCGGACCCTCCGATTCACCCTCGCGGTCGCCGTCTCCCTGGCGGCCGCCTCCCCCTCCTACGCCGGGGAGGACGGGAAGGACGACAAGGAGGGGAAGAAGCCGGAGAAGGGCGCCCCCAAGGACGGGGCGAAGGACGGCGACGGCATCCCGCGCCCCGAGGCGGTCCTGAAGGGGCTGCTGAACTCCTTCGATTCCTTCGACGCCGACGGGGACGGGCGGATCTCCGAGGACGAATTGCCTCTCGGGGACCTCTTCGCGAAGCTCGACGCGGACATGGACGGCTACCTCCTCCGGGACGAGATCCGGAAGGCCGTCGGGGGCGGCCCCGGGAAGGGCATGGACCCCGACCTCCCCGCCGACGCCCCCTTCGCCGAGCGGGCGCGGCGGATCGTGGCCGTGGACCCGCGCTTCAACGCCGCGTCCCGACGCGAGGAGTTCCTCCGGAACTTCGACCGGGACCCCAAGGACGGGAAGGTGGAGCGCAAGGAGTACGCGGGGGCCGAGGGGGACCGGGTCTTCCGCAAGTACGACGCGGACCGCAACGGCGCGCTCGACGAGAGGGAGCTCCTGCCGCTCATGCGGGAGCAGATCGCCGACCTCGCGAAGTCCCGCCGCCACCCCAATCGCGGGAACTTCCTCTACGTCTACGACCTCGACAACGACCGGAAGGTCTCCAGGGAGGAGTACGCCTTCCTCCGCGGCCCCGCCTCCACGTTCACCTCCTACGACATTGACGACGACGGCGTCGTCACCGACGACGAGATCCGCTATCCCGAGCGGTACCGGGGGAACAACCGCCCGGGCCGCGAGGCCGCGGGCCAGGCCGCCGAGAGCCGGTCCCTCTGGGACCTCTACGACAAGGACCGCGACGGCCGCGTCTCCCCCGATGAGTTCGCCGGCGGCGAGGCCGTCTTCCGCCGCCTCGACCGCGACCGCGACGGCTACCTGACCGTCGCGGACAACCAGTAGGGGCGGGTGGAACCCGCCCGGCCGCCGCGGCCGGGGAAGTGACCGGGCGGCCTCCGGTCGCCCCTACAATCCCCGCGTGACCGGGGCCCCCCGCCGCCGCCGCCCGAAGAGGCGCTACGAGACCGGCGACCCGGAGGTGGACGCCGCCGTCGAGGCGCTGGTGGCGCTCCGGGCCGACCACCCCGACGCCGACCTCCTGCGGCAGATGCTCGTCACCTCGGTGAAGTTCCTCGATCTCAAGGCCGACCGCGGGAGGCTCCGCCAGGTCAACACGGCGCTCAAGGAGATGCGCTACGCCACGAAGGTCTTCAGGCCCTTCGCCGCGGTGCACAAGGTCTCCGTCTTCGGGTCGGCCCGCATCGCCCGGGGGGACCCCTCCTACGCGCAGGCCGTCGAGGTCTCCCGGCGCATGGCCGACGCGGGGTGGATGGTCATCACGGGGGCCGGGCCCGGGATCATGCAGGCCGGCAACGAGGGGGCGGGCCCCGGCCGGTCCTTCGGCGTGAACATCCGGCTTCCCTTCGAGCAGTCCGCCAACCCGGCCGTGAAGGAGAGCCCCCACCTCATCACCTTCCGCTACTTCTTCACGCGCAAGCTCTTCTTCGTCCGGGAGTCCCACGCCATCGTGCTCTTCCCCGGAGGCTTCGGGACCCTCGACGAGGGGACCGAGGTCCTCACGCTCATCCAGACCGGCAAGGCCCATCCCATCCCCGTGGTCATGCTCGACCCGCCGGGCGGGGACTTCTGGAAGCGGGTGAGGGAGTTCCTCGGGACGGAGCTCCGCGACCGCGGGTTCGTCTCGCCCGAGGACATGCACCTGTTCCGCGTGACGGATTCCGTGGACGAGGCCGTCGAGGAGATCGTCGGCTTCTACCGCAACTACCACTCGTCGAGGCACCTCGGCGACCGCTTCGTGGTGCGGCTGCGCCATCCCCCGGGCGAGGCGGACCTCCGCGCGCTCGGCGAGGAGTTCGTCGACATCCTGCGGCCGGGCGAGGGGGGCTTCGATGTCCACCGGGGGCGCGTGCGCGGCGAAGGGCCGGGCGACCCGACGGACCCGCCCTGGCGGCTCCACTTCCCCTTCGACAAGCGGTCCTACGGGAGGCTCCGGCTCCTCATCGACCGCGCGAACCGGTGGTAGGGGCTCACCCCCGCCGGAACATCGCCTTCACGATGTGCCCCGCCACCTCGGGGTTCTCGCGCAGGCGCCGCTTCGAGTACTCGTACCACTCGGTCCCGTAGGGCACGTAGACGCGCAGCGGGTGGCCCTTCGCCACGAGCGACCTCCGGAGGCCCGGCAGCACCCCGAGCAGCATCTGGAACTCGTACCGCTCCCGCGGCACGCGGAGCCGGGCCAGCCTCTCCTCGGCGCCGCGGACGAGCGCCGCGTCGTGGGTCGCGACGGCGACGCGCCCCGTCCCCGCGAGCAGGACGTCCAGGCACTCGAGGAACGCCGCGCGGATCTCCCCGGAGCCCGTGTGGGCGATCTCCGGTGGTTCGAGGTAGATGCCCTTGCATAGGCGGACCGGGACCCCCTCCGCGGCGAGGCGCCGCGCGTCCGACGGCGTCCGGCGCAGGCGCGCCTGGAGGACGATCCCCACCGGGAGCCCCTTCGCCCGCAGCGCGTCGTGGACACGGAGCGTGCGGTCGGTGCAGGGGGAGTCCTCCATGTCGATCCGGAGGAACCCTCCCGCCGCGGCCGCCTCCCGCGCGACCTCCTCGACGAGGCGCTCGCAGGCCGCCCCGTCGAGCAGCAGCCCGAAGGCAGTGACCTTCACCGAGACGTTCACCGGGAGCCCGGCGTCCCGCAGCGCCCGGACGGCGCGCAGGTACTCGGCCGCCGCCGCCTCGGCCTGCGCGAGGGAGGTCGTGAACTCCCCCAGCACGTCCACCGTGGCCTCGCAGCCCTCGGCGCGCAGCGCCCGGACCGCCGCCACGGCCTCCTCCAGCGTCTCGCCGGCGATGTAGCGCCGGGCCACGCGGGCCACGACCGCGCGGGGGACGAGCCGGAGCGCGCCGACGACGAGGCGGTGGAGGAGGCCCATGGGCGCGGGGATTCTACCGGGGGCCTCCGCGGGGCGGCGAAAGGCCCGGCGGGACGGCGCTACCGGTCACGGCCGCTGCGTGTTCCAATGGTCCAGGGAGGCACCCGGCATGGCCATCGGATCGACGGGGATCGTCGTCGTGGCGGCGCTCGCGGCGGGCGTCGCCGGCGCGGGGGCCGCCGTAGTCCTCATGGGTTCCCCCGGGGCGCCCCCGTCCCCGACCGCGGCGGAGGACGGGCGCGTGGCGGCGCTGGAGAAGCAGGTCGCCCGCCAGGAGGACGAGATCCGGGCGCTCCGGGCCCGCGTGGAGGAATCGGCCGCCTCGCGATCCTCGAACATGGGGCGGCCTCGCGCCTCCGGGACCCCCTCCGGCTTCCGCCCGGGTGCGGCCCCCGGGGAGGGGATGCCGGACGCCTCCTCCTCCGGGATCGAATCGGCGGACGGCGCGTCGGCGGAGTCCGCGGCGGGCACTCCCGGATCCGCGGGCGCCCCGCCCCTCGATCCCGCCCGCTTCGGCACGCTCTACAAGGCCGCCCGGGAGAAGGAGCAGGAGGAGGGGCGCAAGGCCCGGCTCGCCGCCATGGAATCCCAGATCCGCGCCCGCCTCGACCGGGCGCAGGACTCCGGGCTCTCCCCGGACCAGAAGGGCGCCATCGTGAGGATCCTCCTGGAGCGAGGCGAGAAACTGCGGGGGATCTACGACGAGGCACGCGCGTCCGGGACGACCGACGCCTTCGCGGCGGCCCGGGAGAAGACGGACGCCGCGCGGAAGGAGAGCCGGCAGGCGCTGGAGGGCTTCCTCACCCCCGAGCAGCTGAAGGTCGTGGACTCCGTCGACCGCGAGGACGGCCGGGGCCGCCGCCTCGCCGGGCGGCCGCCCGAGGGCGGCGAGAACCGGCGGCGCGAGGGCACCCGGGTCCCCGGCGGCGGCGGGCCGAACGCGCCCCGGTAGCCCCGCCGCTCCGCGAGCCCGCGCCATGCCCCTCCACGTCCTCGGCTTCAACGCCACCCACGACGCCGCCGCGGTCCTCCTGCGGGACGGCGTCCCCGTGGCGGCCGTGGAGGAGGAGCGGCTCTCCCGCGTCAAGCACCACTTCGGGATGCCCGGGCGCGCCGTGGCGAAGGCGCTGGAGATGGGCGGCATCGGCATCGACGCCGTGGACCACGCGGCCTTCTACATGGACGCGCGCCTCTGGCTGACCTTCTACGGGACCTACTTCCTGCGGAACCTCCCGGGCTCGCTGCGCTTCACGAAGCGGAAGCCCGCCCTCTGGAGGTCCTTCCTCGGCGTGGAGCGCCGCTTCCGGAGGACCTTCGGCTACCGCGGCCCCTTCCACTGCGTGGAGCACCACGAGGCCCACGCGGCGAGCGCCTTCTACCCCTCGGGGTTCCCGGAGGCGGCCGTGCTCACCGTGGACGGGGCCGGCGAGCGGGTGACGACGCTGCTCGGCGAGATGCGGCCCGGGCGGCTCGTCCGCCACCGCCAGGAGATCTACCCCAAGTCCGTCGGGAAGGCCTGGGAGGCGGTCACCGACTGGCTCGGCTTCCGCCCCCAGGGCGGCGAGGGCAAGACCATGGGGCTCGCGGCCTGGGGGCGGCCCTCGCTCCGCGACCGCTTCCGGGAGGTCATGCGCCCGGAGGGGGCGGACTCCTTCCGCCTCGACCTCTCCTACTTCGCCTACCCCTCGGGGGCGAACCCGCTCTACGGCGAGCGGTTCGTGCGGGAGTTCGGCCCGGCGCGCGCCCCCGACGGCCCCCTCGAGACCCGCCACGAGGACGTCGCCTTCGCGCTCCAGGCCGCCACCGAGGAGGTGATCCTCCACCTCGCCCGCCACCTCCGGGAGCGCACGGGCCTCAGCCGCCTCGTCATGGCGGGGGGCTGCGCGCTGAACGCCCCGGCGAACCACCTCGTGGCGACCCGGGCCGGCTTCGACGAGGTCTTCGTCCAGCCCGCGGCGGGCGACAACGGGGCCGCGCTCGGGGCGGCGCTCGTCCTGCACCACCGCGTCGCCGGGACGGACGGCCCCCGCTGGACCATGCGCGACGCCTTCCTCGGGCCCGGCATCGCGGACGCCGACGCGGAGGCCGCGGTCCGGGAGGCGGGGCTCGCCGCCGAGCGCCCGGCCGACCTCGAGGCCGCCGTCGCGGACCTCCTCGCCGCGGGGAAGGTGCTCGGCTGGGCCCGGGGCCGCATGGAGTACGGCCCCCGCGCCCTCGGCCACCGGAGCATCCTCGCCGACCCGGGGGCGAAGGGGATGTTCGACCGCGTGAACCGCCGCGTGAAGCAGCGCGAGCCCTTCCGGCCGCTCGCCCCCGTCGTACGCCTCGAGGACATCGGGCGGTTCGCGGAGGCGCCGCTGCCCTCGCCCTACATGCTCCTCACCTTCCCCGTGCGGACCGAGGCCCGCGCCGCGATCCCCGCCGTCGTGCACGCCGACGGGAGCGCCCGCTTCCAGACCGTCTCCGCGGAGCAGGAGCCCTCGATCCATCGCCTCCTCGGGCTCTTCGGGGAGCGGACCGGGGTCCCCTGCCTGATGAACACCTCCTTCAACCGGCGCGGGGAGCCCGTGGTCGCCACGGCGCGCGACGCCGTCGCGGCCTTCCTCGGCATGGACCTCGACGCGCTCGCGCTCGGGCCCCTCCTCGTCGCCCGGCCCTCGGGGAAACCCTAGCCGCCCCGCGAGCGACCGCCGTAGGATGCCGCGGCGCCGCGCCGTCCCCGACCCGGAGGCCCCATGCACGCCGACGCCCTCTACTCCAAGGAGAACCTCTACTGGCGCGACCTCGCGCGGCGCCTCGCCGAGGAGGTGGTGCTCCCCGTCGCCTGGAAGTACGACCGCCTCCAGCAGTACCCCTGGGAAGTGACGCGGCGGCTGGCGAAGGAGGGCCTGCTCAAGGTCTGGATCCCCGAAGAGCTCGGCGGCGCCGGCGGCCAGAAGGTCCTCAACCTCTGCATCGTCGTCGAGGAGCTCTCCCGGGCCTGCGGCGGCGTCGGCGTGGGCTACGCGTTGAACGCGCTCGGCTCCTTCCCCATCCTCGTGGGCGGGACCCCCGAGCAGCAGCAGCGGTGGATTCCCCTCATCGCCCGCGGCGAGAAGCTCATCGCCTTCGGCCTCTCCGAGAGGCAGGCGGGCTCGGACGCCCAGGGCCTGGCCACCCGGGCCGAGCTCCGCGGCGACCACTACCTCCTCAACGGCCTGAAGAAGTGGAACACCGGCGGCGGCGTGGCGGACATCACCACGGTATTCGCCGTCACGGACCCCGAGTCGAAGAGCCGCCGCATCAGCGCCCTGCTCATCGAGAAGGACATGCCCGGCGTCCGCATCGCGAAGCTCGAGGACAAGATGGGCATCCGAGCGATCCCGGTGGCCGAGCTGGAGCTGAAGGACGTGAAGGTGCCCGTGGAGAACCTCATCGGCGGCCGGCCCGGCATGGGGTTCCGCCACTGCATGATGACGCTGGACCGCGCCCGGCCCGGGGTGGCCGCCCAGGCCGTGGGCCTCGCCCAGGGGGCGCTCGACTTCGCCCTCCTCTACGCGACCCAGCGGGTCCAGTTCGGCCAGCCCATCTCGAGCCAGCAGATGGTGCAGAAGATGCTCGCCGACGCGGCCACCAAGGTCGAGGCGGCGCGCCAGCTCGTCCACGCCGCGGCCCGCAACATCGACTCCGGGGCCGAGGACATCTCCAAGCTCTCGGCCATGTGCAAGGTCTTCGCCACCGACACGGCCATGGAGGTCACCACCGACTGCGTGCAGATCTTCGGCGGCTACGGGTACATGAGGGACTACCCCGTCGAGAAGTACATGCGGGACGCGAAGATCACCCAGATCTACGAGGGGACGAACCAGATCCAGCGCCTCGTCATCGCCCGCAACCTGATCAAGGAGGCGGCGTCGCTGGACCACCTCTCGAAGTACATCCCCATCCCCGAGGAGCTGCGGTAGCCGCCGTCAGACCCGCAGCCCCTTCGGCGCGGGCCCCCACATCTCCCAGAGCGGCCGGACGACGAGGGCGGCGGCCCCCGCGGCGGTGATCGCCCCGCCCAGGACGATCCCCCAGACGAAGGCCGGGGAGAGGATCGCGAGCCACCAGCCGCCGATGTTGAGCGCCATCCCGACGAAGGGCGCCGCCACGACGGCGGCCCGCGTGCCGCGCCGGGTGTTGGTGAGGAGGAACACGGCGCCGAGCGCGAGGAAGAGCGTCCCCATGCCGAGGAGGTGGGCGTGGGTCGTCGTCGAGCGCTTCGCGAGCGTCATCCCGCGGTCGGGCCCCGCGTGGTTCGCCACGAGCGCGTGGACCGCCCCCGCCTCGCGGGAGGCGGCGAAGGGCGCGTCCTCCTTCTCGCCCCCCGGGGAGTGGCAACGCACGCAGCGGGCGTCGAGCACGGCGCGCGCCGCGTCGAAGTCCCCGCGCCGCGCCCCGGCCCGCGCCCAGTCCACCAGCGTCCGGCGCTCCGAGGGGATGGGGACGTGCTTCTCCATGGAGCCGCCGTCCACCTTGGAGCCGAGCAGCGTCCACCCCGGGCGCCCGTGGTAGGTGCGCCGGAGGTCCTCCAGGGAGAGGGCCGGGTCGCCGTCGGCCGCGCCCACCGTGGCGAGCACGTTCTCCTCCCCCACCGCGATCCCCGCCCCCGCCGCGAGGAGGAAGAGGCTGAGGAGGATCCGCGCCGGGGGCTCGAGGGCTCGGAGGCTCGGGCGCTCCGCGTCGTCGCGCCAGAGGCCGTCCATCAGCGGTGCCCCGCCCCGGGGCCGTGGGCCCCCTCCTCCGCGGCCCTCGTCTTCTTCATCTCCCGGATCGAGCCCGTGGTCAGCGTGGTCTCGCAGACCAGGCAGCGGAGCAGGTAGACCCGGTAGGGAGGGAAGGGGAACCTCTGGATGCCGAGGCGGCAGGAGCGGTGGTGCGGGCAGTTTGCGGGATCGACGGTCTGCAAGGAGTCGCCTGTCTCCCCGGGCCTTGGACGGGAGAGGATAGCCTCCCGCAGGGCCGCGGGTCAATCCGCGCGCGGGAGCCTCACGCAGATTCCGGGCCCGCCGGAATCCTTCCACGGGGCCCCGGACCCGCCCCTAGGATCGCAGGGTTGCCCGGCGGCGCCGGATGCGCCGTCCGGATCGTCCCCCTCGAGGGAACACCGATGCGCACGCCCCGGATCCTCTCCGCCGTCCTCGCCGCGCTGGTCGGATCCGCAGGCTGCGGCACGCTCGGCGGCGGCGCCGTCCCCACCTCCCGCGAGCTCTCGCTCGCGCAGTTCGACGACGTGCCGGTGCCCCGCGGGTTCGCGCTGGATTCCCGCGAAGGCCGGTCCTTCTCCTACAGCGAGGGCGGGAGCGGCCCCGCGCCCATCCGCATGGGGCGCCTGGAGTACGCGGGGCAGGGCGCGGCCGGGGACACGCTGGCGTGGTACGCGGCCGAGATGCCGCGGCCGATCCACGGCTGGTCCCCGGGGGAGCCGGCCGCGGAGGGATCCGCCGCGCTCCGGTTCCGCCGGGGGAGCGAGGTCTGCCTCGTCACGGTGCGGCAGGAAGGCTCCGGGCTCCGCATCGTCGTGGAGCGCAACACCGGGCACGCCGTCGGGCGCGAGTAGGGCGCCGCGGCGGGAGAGCGAGAGGAACCCATGGCCGGCTTCTCACCCGACGCGATTCCCGACGTGGCGGATGTCCGCGAGGGCCTGGCGGACCGGTTCGAGAAGCACCGCATCGCGATCCTCGGTGGCCTCGCGGCGATCGTCGTGGGCTCGCTCGCGCTGCTCGCCCTGGGCTCGGTCCGCCGGGACCGCGAGGACCGGATCCGCTCCGAGTACCACTCCATCGTGGACGACTTCGAGGGAAGGAAGACCCTCTACGCCGCCGGGGGCGGAGACCCCGTCCCGCAGAAGGAGGTCGCCCGCGAGCAGGCCGGAAGGCTCGAGGACCTCCGCCCGAGGGCGAAGGGCACGGAGATCGAGCCCCTCCTCCTGCTCCAGCTGGCGCTCCGCTGGCAGGTCGCGGGCGAGGACGCGAAGGCTCTCGCCGTGCTCGGGGAGCTGGACGCGCAGTTCACCGACGCCCCCGTCCGGCAGATCCCCTCCTTCGATTCCGACCGCGCGTCCCTCGTGTCGCGCCTCGAGGCGCTCTCCAGGGACCGGAAGAAGTTCTCGGAGGGGCTCCGGTTCGCGGAGCCCGGGCCCGACCTCTCCACCCACGCGCTCGTCGAGACGGACCTCGGGAACATGAAGATCGTCCTCTACCGCGACCTCGCGAGGAGGCACGCCGAGGCGTTCCTGGCGCAGGCGAAGTCCGGGGGCTTCAACGGGACCCAGGCCTACGTCGTCCGCCGCGGGGAGTGGATCGAGTGCGGCGGCGGCGACCGGACGCGCGACGACGACCCGAAGGACGACCGCGAGGACGACCCCGCGCTCTCGCTGGCCCCGGAGGACGACGCCCGCTACACCGTGAAGCACCGCCGCCGGACCGTGACGAGCGTGCCGCTGCTGTCCGGGGACCAGGCCGACCGCTTCGCCGTCGTGCTCTCGGAGGCGAAGCCCGACTTCGACAGCGTGCGGACGCCCTTCGGGGAGCTCCTCGACGACGCCGGCGCCGCGGTCGCCGACCGCCTCGGGAGCGCCATGACCTACGCGCAGGACGCGACGAAGATCGGCCGCAAGGAGGAGCGCGACTTCCCCTTCACCCCCAGCAAGCCCGTGCGGATCCGGCGCGTCTCCGTCTGGAAGGACGGCGTCCTCGACCCGGGACACGCCTGGGACACCTCCCGCGTCAACACCGACCAGCCGGAGCCGCCGAAGGAGGCGGAGAAGAAGCCCGAAGACGGAGAGAAGGAGTAGATTAGTACTTAATTAGTCATCCCGCCGACCTCGCCGCAGGAATCTCGGCCGCCCCCGTGAGGACCTCGAAGAGCCGTTCGAAGTCCTCGAGCGAGGCGTAGTAGAGGACGACCTTGCCCCTCTTCCCCCTGCCGGGCCTGATGGCCACCCGGGTCCCGAGCGAGGTCCGCAGGCGATCCTCCAGTTCCGATAGGTGGCTCGACCTGTCCTTCCGATCCGGCGGGGTGATGAGGGTGGGGGTCGCCAGGGCAGCCGCTGCCCCTCCGGCCAGCGCCTCGGCCTCCCGCACCGAGAGCCCCTCATCGAGGATGCGCCGGGCCAGGTCCCCCATCGCAGTGGAGTCCTGGCACATGAGCAGCGCCCTCCCGTGCCCCGCGGAGAGCGTTCCACGTGAAACATGGGCCTGGATTTCCTCGGGCAGGTCGAGGAGCCGCAGGGTGTTGGCGACGCTCACCCGGTTCTTCCCCACCAGGCGCGCGACGTCATCCTGCGTGAGTCCCGGGGTCCCGAGGAGGTCCCGGTAGGCGCGGGCGGTCTCGATGGAGTTCAGGTCCTCGCGCTGGATGTTCTCTACCAGCGCGAGCGCCAGCATTTGGCCGTCGGAGACTGACCGGACGACGGCCGGAATGGCGGGGAGCCCCACGTTCCGCGCCGCCCGAAGCCGCCTCTCCCCCGCCACGACCTGGAAGGACGCCCCCGACGGGCGGACCACGATGGGCTGGAGGACGCCGTGCTCCCGGATGGACCCCTCGAGTTCCGCGAGTGCCCCGGGCTCGAACTCCTTCCGGGGCTGGAAGGGATTCGGGGCGATACTGTCCAGGGGGAGGACCCGGGGGCCGGGTGGCTCCCTCGGGGCCTGGAGTGGAGCCACGGGAGCTGCGGGAGTGGCGGAGGTGCGGGAGATGAGGAAGTCGAGTCCCCTACCGAGTCGCTTTTCCGCCATGGGGGAGAAGCTCCTTTCCGAGCTCGATGTAGGCGAATGCCCCGATTCCAAGCCAATCGTAGTCCACGACGGGGACACCGTGGCTCGACGCCTCCGCCAGCGATACGTCCCGGGGGATGATGGTCCTGCAGACCCGCTCCTTGAGGTGCCCGCGGAGATTCTCGACCACCTCCTGGTGGAACGGCAGGGACGGGTCGTACATGGTGAGGAGCACGCCGGCCAGGGTGAGCCGCGGGTTCTCCGTCGCGCGGACCTGATCCACCACGGCGAGGATCTGCGTCAATCCCTCCATGGCGAAGAACTCGCACTGGATGGGGACGAGGACCTGGTCCACCCAGGCCAGGGTGGCACGGGTGATCCCCCCCATCGAGGGGGGGCGGTCGATGACCACCTCGTCGTAGGGCGCGGCCACTCCCTCGAGGGCGGCGAGGAAGGACTTCCGGCCCTCCTCCTGGGCGAGGATGGACTCCGCCTGGAGGAGTCCGGAAGAGGACCCCAGCATGTCGAGACCCTCGACGGGGGTTGTGGTCTGCGGCGTTTCCGCGGCGCCCTTGAAGAGGGCCGCGGCGCCCCGATTCTCATCCTTCGCTAGCCCGAGCCCCGTCGTGGCGTTCCCCTGCGGGTCCAGGTCCACCAGCAGAGTCTTCCTCCCGCCGAGGGCCATGACCGTGGCGAGGTTCATGGCGGTGGTGGTCTTACCCACCCCGCCCTTCTGGTTGGCGATAGCCGTCCGACGTGGCACGCGGGAGTCCTTCCGTAGGGCCGGCGGGTGTTTCACGTGAAACATCGCCTGTGGAGTACATCGGCCGCGGGGAGGCGATTCAGAATACGCCGGGGTGCGGACACCCTAGAATGCCGCTTCGTTCGCAAGCACGAGGGCGCTCAACCCACCCATGCCGAATGAAACTGCTGTCCGGTGCAAGATCATCTTCAGAGGGCATGTGCAGGGAGTCGGCTTCCGCTTCACGGCAACGGGCGTTGCAAATAACTATAACATAGCTGGTTACGTCACAAACCGCAAGGACGGGACAGTGCTCATGGAAGTCGAAGGACTGAAGAAAGTCGTATCGTCAATGATACAGTCAGTCCTCGGAGCCATGAGGGGTTACGTCACCGGGCACGAAGAGACTTGGAAGCCGGCGACGGGGGAGTTCCGGGACTTCGGCGTCCGCTACGAGGGGAGATGACCGCCTCCTTCGCCGTCTTCCGGTTGGCGATGCGCGCCGCGCTCCGCTCCCATCCCCTCCGCGCCGCCTGCGCGCTCGCCGCCGCCGCGACCTTCCTGGCTCCCTTCCTCGTCGCCTTCGCTTTCTCCGGGAGCGACTCCCTCGCCATCGAGGGCGCCCTCGGGACCGCCTGCCTGTTCGCGCCGGCCGCCGCGCTGTTCGCGGGAGTCGGCCTCGCGGCGGGGGACCGAGGCGGCGAGGGCCTCGCTCCCCTCCTGCGCGGTGCCGCCGGCCCCGCGGCGGCGCTGGCGGCCGCCGCCTCCGGCGTCGCCGCCGCCGCGGGCCTCGGCACGCTGCTCTGCTCCGGAGTCGCCGTCGCCGCTCTCGTCGCCGCCGGCGCGCCCCCGTCGGCCGGGGACCTCCTCGGGCCCGTCACCGCATCGCTCGCGGTGGGGCCCGCCGCCGCCGCCGCGGGGATTCTCCTCGGGATCGCCGCCCCGCGCACGCTCGCCTCCGCGCTCGCCTTCCTCCTGCTCGCAGGCGCCCTCGCCGCGCCGGCCGGCGGGATCCTCCCGCGCCCCGACGCCTTCCTCCTCGCCCGCGACGCCGCCTTCGGCGCGCTTCCCGCCGCGGCCGTCCTCCTCTCCGCGGCCGCCTCCCTCGCCTTCGCCGCCGCCGCGACGGCCGCCGGCATCGCGGTCCTCAGGGTCAAAGATCTCGCCCCGCGGCCCGGGCCCACCTAGACTCGCCGGCTTGCGCTACGCCGTCATCTCGGACGTCCACAGCAACCTGGAGGCGCTCGAGGCCGTCCTCGAGGCGGCCCGGGGCGAGCGCATCGACCGGTATCTCTCCACGGGCGACGTGGTCGGGTACGGCGCCGACCCCGTGGCCTGCGTGGGGCGCATGCGCGCCCTCGACCCGATCATCGTCGCGGGCAACCACGATTGGGCCGTGGCGGGGCGGCTCTCGCTGGACTTCTTCAACTCCTACGCGCGCGACGCCATCGAGTGGACGCGCACGCGCCTGGAGGCCGACGACCGGCAGTGGCTCGGCTCGCTGCCGCTCACCCGCAAGGTGGGGGAGATCACGCTCGTCCACGCGACGCTCCACGGGCCGGAGAACTTCGACTACCTACTCACCGCCTACGACGCGCACCTCTCGCTCGAGGTCCTCGACACGCCGCTGTGCTTCGTCGGCCACTCCCACGTCCCGGTCACCTTCGCGCAGAACGGCAGCGTCACCTTCTCCTTCGCGAGCGAGTTCGCCATGGAGGACACGGAGAAGGCCATCGTGAACGCGGGGAGCGTGGGGCAGCCGCGGGACGGGAACCCCGAGGCCTCCTACGGGATCTACGACACGGACACGAGGCTCGTCGAGGTGCGTCGCGTCTCCTACGACATCGCCTCCGCGTCGCGGAAGATCCTCGCGGCGGGGCTCCCGCCCGTGCTGGCGGAGAGGCTCTGGCTGGGCAAGTAGCCGCTACCATGGTCGCCGTGCGCGACCCGACGGACCCGGCCGCCGTCGCCGTGACCACCGCCGCCCGCCTCGCCGCCGCCGCCGCGGCCTACGGGGCGGCGTGGTGGATCCGGTTCGAGGCCCTGGCCGGGGCGCTCCCCGTCCGCGGGGACGCGGACGTCCTCCCGTCGCGCTACCTCGCGGCGCTCCCCGTGGCGCTGCTGGCCGTGATCGTCGCCTGCCGGGCCGCGGGGCTCCGCCACGAGGCCTCGCCGCTCGCGCCGCCCCCCGCGGCGCGCGAGTTCCTGGGATCCGCCGCGCTCGCGGTCGTCCTCTTCGTCCTCGCCACGGCGATGCTCTCCCCCGATCGCTTCCAATACAGCCGGGCCTTCCTCGGGGTCCTCGCGGCGGCGCTCGCGCTCGCCCTCCCGGCCGGAGAGGCGGCGGCCCGGGCGCTGCTGGCCGCGCGGAGGGGCCGCGAGGAGGGGATCCTGCTCGTGGGGGACGCGGCGGGAGCGGCGGCCTTCGCGGAGGCGCTGGCGGGGCGATCCACCGCGGCGGGGAGGGTCCTCGGTCGGGCGGGGCCCGAGGGGGACGCGCCGGGGGCGCCGCCGAGGCTGGGGGCCCTCGCGGAGGCGCCCCGGATCGCCGCCGAGCGCCGCGTGCGCCGCGTGGTCGTGCTCCACGACGCGGTCGCCGCGCCCGGCGCGGAGGACCTCTTCCGCGCCCTCGCCGACGGGACCGCCGACGTGGGCCTCGCCTGGCGGCTCCCCCGCCCGCCGGGCTTCCCGGCGCCGGACCTCGCGGCTCTCGGCCCCTTCGCCGTCGCCTCCTACTGGGAGAGCCCGCTCGGGGGGGGCGGCGCCGCGCTCAAGCGCGCCCTGGACGTCGCCCTCGCCGCCGTCCTGGGCCTCCTCCTCTCCCCGCTCCTCCTCCTCCTCGCGCTCCTCGTGCGCGCCACTTCCCGGGGCCCCGTCCTGCACCGCCAGGCGCGCGTGGGGCTCGACGGCCGCACCTTCACGATGCTCAAGTTCCGCACCATGGTCGAGGGCGCCGAGGGCGCGACCGGCCCCGTGTTCGCCGCCCCGGGCGACCCGCGGCGCACCGCGGTCGGCGCGATCCTGCGGCGCTTCTCCCTGGACGAGCTCCCGCAGCTCTGGAACGTGCTGCGCGGGGACATGAGCCTCGTGGGGCCCCGCCCGGAGCGGCCCGAGTTCGTCGCGCAGTTCCGCCGCGCGCTCCCCGGGTACATGCTCCGCCACTCGCTGCGGGCCGGCGTCACCGGCTGGGCGCAGGTGAACGGGCTCCGCGGCCGGAGCAGCATCGAGGCGCGCCTCGCCTTCGACCTCGAATACGCCAGACGCTGGTCGCTGCTGTTCGACCTCGAGATCCTCGCGCGCACGGTCCTCCAGGTCCTCGCGGGCCGCAACGCCTACTGATCCGCGCCGCGGCCTCCCGCCGCAACCCCCTCCGCCCGAGGGGCTTGGACGGCCGCCGCCCCGCATCCTCGTTTCCTCTTGACCCCGCCCGGTCGGGGTCCAGAATGGTCCCGTGGCCCGCGAACCCGCGCTGGACTCCTACCTCCAGGACATCAACCGCTTCAAGCTCCTCACCCCCGAGCAGGAGAAGGAGCTCGGGACCCGCGTCCAGGCCGGCGACATGGAGGCGCGGGACCTGATGATCCGCTCCAACCTGCGCCTGGTCGTGTCCATCGCGAAGGTCTACTCCAACCGCGGCCTCTCTCTCCTGGACCTCATCGAGGAGGGGAACCTCGGGCTGCTGAAGGCGGTGCAGGAGTTCGACCCGGGCCGCGAGACGCGCTTCTCCACCTACGCGACCTGGTGGATCAAGCAGGCCATCCGCCGCGCGCTCGTCAACACCGCCAAGACGGTCCGCATCCCGTCCTACCTCGCGGAGAAGATCCACCGCGTCAAGCGCGAGCGGTCGCGCCTGGAGATCGACCTCGGGCGCCTGCCCTCGTCGGAGGAGATCGCCGACGCCATGAAGCCGCGGCGCGAGGACGTCCTCGAGCGCCTGCAGGAGAGGCTCGGCCGCGCCCCCACCGCCGCGGAGGTCAAGCTCGAGATACGTGCGCAGAAGGTGGACCCGCTCCTCGTCGAGCGGGCGCTCAAGGCCGACGAGTCGGGCGCGTCCGCCGTCTCGCTCGACGCCATGGCCGCGGGGAACGACGGGCTCCCCGACCGCAGGGACGAGCGGCCCGAGGACGCGCTCTTCGCCTCCCAGGACCGCGAGCGGATGCGGGGGGCGCTGCGGACGCTGGAGCCCCGCGAGGAGCTCATCATCAAGCTCCGCTACGGGCTCACCGACGACCGCGACCTCCTCCTCCTCGAGGGGCCCGCGAAGGCCCACGGGGACCGCATGACGCTGAAGGAGGTGGGGGAGCACCTCAAGCTCACGCGCGAGCGCGTCCGGCAGATCGAGGCCGAGGCGCTCCGGAAGCTGGAGCGCCACCTTGCCGCCCGGGCCGGGAATCCCTGAGATCGCCGCCGCGGCGGCTCCCCCCGCCCGCGCGGAGTGCCGCGCGCTCTACGTCCACGTGCCGTTCTGCGAGACGAAGTGCTCCTACTGCGACTTCTACTCGCTTCCCGGCGGGCGCCGCGGGCGGGAGCCCGCGGCCTACCTCGACGCGCTCGACCGGGAGCTCGCGCTGCGGGCGCCGCCGGGGTTCGCGCCGGAGACGGTCTTCGTGGGCGGCGGGACGCCGACGGTCCTCTCGGCGGAGGAGCTGGCGCGCCTCGGCCGCATCCTCCGGGAGCGGGCCGACCTCTCGCGCCTGCGGGAGTGGACGGTGGAGGCGAACCCGGGGACGCTGGACGCGGCGCGCGTCGACGCTCTGCTCGCGGCGGGGGTGGACCGCGTCTCCGTCGGCGTGCAGTCCTTCGACGACCGCGTCCTCCGCTCGGTGGGGAGGATCCACGACGCCGCCCAGGCCCGCGCGGCAGTGCGGGACCTCCGGGCCGCCGGGGTCCCGCGGGTGAGCGTGGACCTGCTCTTCGCGGTCCCGGGCCAGGGCATGGACACCTTCGCCCGGGACCTGGACGAGGCCGTCGCGCTCGGGACGGACCACCTCTCCTGCTACGGGCTCCTCTACGAGGAGGGGACGACGATGCTGGCCCGCGAGCGGCGGGGCCTCGTGCGGCGCGAGGACGAGGGGCTCGAGCGCGCGATGCTGCTCTCCGCGCGGCGCCGGCTCGCCGCGGCGGGCTTCCGCGCCTACGAGATCAGCAACTTCGCGCGGCCGGGCGAGGAGTGCCTCCACAACCTCGTCTACTGGCGCAACGGGCCCTACCTCGGCGTCGGCGTCTCGGCCGCGTCCTACCTCGGCGGGGTGCGCTCCTCCAACCCGCGGGACCTGCGGGCCTGGACGGAGCGGGTGGAGCGCGGGGAGGACCCCGCGTCCGAAAGCGAGCGCCTGGACGCCCGTGGGCGCCTCGGGGAGACGATCATGCTCGGGCTCCGCCTGGACGAGGGCGTGCGATTCGACGACCTGGCGGCCCGCACGGGCCTCGACCCCCGGCCTCTCTTCGCGCCCCTCCTCCGCCGGCTGGAGGCCGCGGGACTGGTCACGATCGACCGTGACTGCCTCCGCCTCACCGACGACGGAATCCCCGTCGCCGATGCCATCATCACGGAATTCCTGTAGCGGCGCTGTAGCGGCGGAGCTTGCTCCGCCGGGAGGAGCCGGACGGATCCGCAGGAGGGGCGGCCCGCATGTCCGCGGTGGACGAGGTCTTCGAGGCGATCCGGGCGGGGGACCCGGAGAGGCTCCGCTCGCTGGTCGCCGAGAACGCCGCGCGCGCCTCGGCGGTGGGGGACGCCGGGATCTCGGCCCTCATGTTCGCCCTCTACCACCGCCGCCAGGACCTCGTGAACATCCTGCTCGCCGCGGACGCGGAGCTGAGCGTCTTCGACGCGGCGGCGCTGGGGGACGAGCCCCTCGTGACGCGCCTGCTGGACGAGTTCCCGTCCTTCCTCCAGGCGAGGGCCGCCGACGGCTTCACGCTGCTCCACCTCGCGGCCTTCTTCGGGCGGAGGGAGGTGGTGGACCTCCTCCTCGCCCGCGGCGCCGATCCGAACGCGGTCGCCGCGAACCCCATGCGGGTGACGCCGCTCCACAGCGCGGCGGCCGCAGGGAGGGCGGAGATGCTCGAGGCCCTTCTCCGCGCCGGCGCCTCTCCCGACGCCCGCCAGGAGGGGGGCTGGACCGCCCTCCACGCCTCGGCCCAGGCGGAGGACCCGGTGCTCGCGCGGATCCTCCTCCGGTGGGGAGCCGACCCGCGGGTCCGGTCCGACGACGGCCGCACCGCGCTCGACATGGCCGACGCCCGTGGCCGTCACGAGGCGGCGCGGCTCCTGCGCGGGACCGGGCGGGGCGGCGGCGGGCGGGCCTCTACTCGTCCCGCCGGCTCCCCCGGATGAGGCTGCCGATCTGGTTCGAGCCGGCGTAGGAGTCGCCATCACCCGAGACGACGCAATCGTCCTCCCAGGATCCGCCCGGAGCCGTCGGGTTCGGCCAGGACATCCGGAGGCGCCAGCCATCGAGCCTCCAGCGGAAGGTCCCCTCTCCCGGGAACGACTCCAGGCCGCACATCCCCGCGATGCAGCCGCCGCCGCCCGGCTCGAACTCGATCGTGATGGGGAGCTTCCCGTCCACGCCGTGATCCCAGCGGCCGATCACCGCCGGCGGATCCCGGCCGACCCCCGGCGTCGAGAAGCCCGGTGCCGAGCGGCAGCCGGCAATCGCGATCGCGAGCGAAAGGGCCGCGGCCGCCGCGCCTGCGGGGGTCCTGCGCCTCATGCCTCCGGATCCTACACCCGAATCGGCGGTCACGCCGGGGCGAGGATCTCCCGGTAGCACTCCTGGTAGATCCGCACGACGTCGGCGCGGTCGAACTCGCGGGAGCGCTCCCGGGCCGCCTCCCGGAAGGCCGCGAGGCGCGCGGGCTCTGCGAGCAGGCCTCCCGCGAGCGCAGCCATGCCGTCCGCGTCCCCGACCGCGCAGAGGTGGCCGTCCACGCCGTCGCGGACGACCTCGGGGAGCCCTCCCGTCCGGGTGCCGATGACCGGGACGCCGCAGGCCATGGCCTCGAGCGCCGCGAGGCCGAAGGACTCGCTCTCGCTCGGCAGCAGGAAGAGGTCCGCCGCGGCCACCACGGACTCCACCGACCCCTGCTCCCCGAGGAAGGAGACGGCGCCCTCGACGCCCAGCGCCGCCGCCTCCTCCTCCGCGGCCGGGCGGTCGGGGCCGTCGCCGACGAGGAGGAGCCGGGCCGGGAACGCGGCCCGGACCTTCGCGAGGACGCGCACCGCGTCGCGGACCCTCTTCACGGGTCGGAAGTTGGAGACGTGGACGAGCACGGCTTCCCCCTCCGCCGCCAGCCGCGCCCGGAGCCCCCGGTCCGCCCCCGGCCGGAAGCGCTCCCGGTCCACGAAGTTCGGGATGCGGCGGATGGGGCGGTGGGGCTGGAAGACGCGGATGGTCTCGTCCACGAGCCACTGGGAGACGGCGGTCACCCCGTCGCACCGGTCGATGGCGTACTGCGTCGCGCGCCGGTAGGCCGGGTCGGTGCCGACGACGGTGATGTCGGTCCCGTGGAGCGTGGCGACGATCCGCGGCCCGCCGCCGCCCAGCATCTCCCGTGCGGTGAGCGCCGCCACGGCGTGGGGGATGGCGTAGTGCACGTGGAGGAGGTCGAGGCGGTGCTCCTCGGCGACCTCGGCCATCTTCGAGGCCAGCGCCAGGTCGTAGGGAGGGAAGCGGAAGAGCGGGTAGGCGGAGACGGAGACAGGGTGGAAGCGAATGTCGGGCCGCACCGTCTCCAGCCGCACGGGCGGCGCGTAGGTCATGAAGTGGACCTCGTGCCCGTGGTCGGCGAGCGCGATGCCGAGCTCGGTGGCCACGGCGCCCGACCCGCCGTAAGTGGGCCAGCAGGCGATGCCGATCCTCACGCCGGGTCCTTCCGGAGCAGCGCGAGCGGGTCGTCCACCGGCACGGGGCCCTCCAGGACGAAGGGCTCGCCGTAGCGCACGCCGATCTTCTCCCCGAACCAGCGGTGGCGGGCCTCCCAGCGGGGGAAGAAGTCCTCGGAGGAGATGCTGGTGCGCGGTTCCCGAGAGGTGGGATCGTGCAACTGGGAGGCAAAGTGGCGGACGAGAGCCATCTTCCGCTCGAACACCGAAGACACGTCAACGATCAAGGACGCAGGCTGGTCACTGTTGTGGTGGAGCGAGAAGAGGAAGGTCCGCGGACGGTGGGGCGGGTGCGGGCCCGGGGACCACTTCGCCATCCCGCAGGTGTAGCGGACCGCCCGCACGGCCTCGCCCGCCGCGGCGTGGTCGGGGTGGAGGTCGCCCCGGTGGGGGGCGAGCACGAGCGACGGCCGGTGGCGGCGGATGGCCTCCACGACGGCGCGGCGCACGGCTTCGCTGTTCTCGAGCCTTCCGTCCCCGTGGTCGAGAATCGTCCGCTCGGCGCCGAGCATCGCCGCCGCGGCGGCCGCCTCCTTCGCCCGGGTCTCCGGGGTGCCGCGCGTTCCGGCCTCCCCTCGCGTGAGGTCGAGGATCGCCACGGACTTCCCCGCGTCGCGAAGGCGCAGGAGCAGCCCGCTCATGGTGAGCTCGACGTCGTCCGGGTGCGCCCCGATCGCAAGCACGTCGGCCATGTCCACCTCTCCTGGCTTTCTCGAAGGAGGGCGGGGCCAGCCCCGCCCCTGCAGGTCAGACCCGGATCACACGATGCCCCGGCCCCGGGACGGAAAGTTCCTCCACCAGCCTCTCCCGGAGCGCGTTCCCGTGGCGGAGAAGGAAGAAGAGGAGCGCCCAGCGGCGCTCCTGCGGGACGCCGTCGGGGAGGAGGGCGTCCAGCACCCTCCTGCGCCTCGATTCCCCCACGCCGGCCCTTTCCGCCGCCGCCCTCTCCGAGGCGGCGGCCAGATCCTCGAGCCCGTCCCGGACCCGCCCGAGGCGGCTCCGCACGGAGGCAGCCAACTGCGCGGGCTCCCCCGCCGCAGCCTCCAGCACCCCCCGCAGTCGCCGCGTCTCCCGGGCGAGCGGGTCCTCCTCGCCGGTGCGGGCTGCCGCGGGGCGCAGGGCCTTCTCGCCGTCCCGGTACAGCCCGGGGAGGTCGGCCCCGAGGTCCGCGAGCGCTTCCTCGACGCGCCTCTCGAGGATGGTGACGCCGGGCCGCGGCACGGCGCAGGGGGTGAACCCCGCGACCGCCGACCGCGCCGGCCCGAGCGCGGCGAGGTACTCCACCTCCGCGGGGCCGCAGACCTGGGCCGCGACCGGGAGCGCCGCGTCCTGGGCGAGGACGCGCAGGGCCACATCCGAGGAGAGGCGGTTGCCCAGGTCGTCGAGATCGGCCCGGGTGCCGCCGCCGCGGGTCCGGCGCCCCTCCGGATCGACGCGGAAGTGGAGAGGTCCCCCGGGGTCGTCCAGCGCGGGGCGGAAGCCGGCCGCGCGCACCGCCGCGTTCCCCTCCCGGACCGCCGCCCCGAGCGCGCCCGGCTCCGCGATCTCCTTCTCGAAGACGGCCCGCGCGAAGGGGCGGACGTCCTGCGGCTCGACCACCACCAGGCCCCGCGGGCCGAGGAGATCCCGGAAGAGGTGCGCCGCGGCGGTCCCCACCGACGCCCCCTCCGGCCACTCCCGGTCGAGGAGCGCCTCGCAGGAGAACTCGCTCCCCCCCGCGTCGCCGGCGATGGCCGCGAGGGACGGCGAGGGGACGCGGGAGAGCATCCGGCGGTCCCCGGGGTCGGGCCCCAGGAGGTCCGCGCCGCGGCGGCCCGCGCCGATCCGCACCGCTCCCGCCTCGGCGAGGTCGTGGTCCTCCGAGGCGACCCACCAGACGGGGACCAAGGGACCCGCGCCGGCCGCCTCCAGGCGATTCGCGAGGGAGAGAACACCGACGGCCTTGGCGAAGGAGAGGAGCGGGCCCCCGGCTAGGGCGGGCTGCTGGCTCCCGACGACGACCACGGCGCGGGGATCCCGGAGCGCCTCGCACCGGAGCGCCTTCGCCAGCGCCTCGCGGTGGGGCAGCGGCCTGCGCCTCCTCTCCTCCGCCGCCGCGGCCACCGCGGCGTCGTCCCATCCCCGGCCCAGGAGCGGCCGTGCCTTCGCCTCGCCCCGGAGGTGCGCGAGGAAGAGCTGCCGGTCCCTGGCGAGGAGGTCCCAGGGGAGGATCTCCGCGGTCACGCGGCCGCCTTCCGCAGGACCATCACGCATCGGGCGGTTCCCCCGCTCCGCCAGGGCCGGGGCCCGTGCTCGCCGAAACGGCCCAGGGGCCTGAGCCCGGCCCCGGAGGCCATCTCCTCGACGAAGTCCGGCGGGTAGATGTGCACGGATTCCCTCCAGCGGCGCTCCCGAGCCCCCTCCCGGAGAGTGACCTGCTTCTCGATGAGCCACCCGTTCGCGGACGCACGGCGTTCCTCGATGACCGTGACCCCTCCCTGCGTCCTTTCGGTCCGAGGAACCAGGTCGCGCAGCGTGGACGCGGGGTCGGCCAGGTCCAGGAGGAGCACTCCTCCGACCGCGAGGACGCGGCCCGCCTCGTGGAGCGCGGCCGCGTCCTCCTCCTGTGTGCGGAAGTAGCCGAAGGACGTGAAGAAGCAGGTGACAAGGTCGAAGGCGGACTCGCGGAACGGCAGCCTCCGCATGTCGCACCGGACGAGGCCCTCCGCCCCCCTCCCTCGGGCCTCGATCAGGAGATCCGCCGAGAGGTCCGCCCCGACGGCCCGGATCCCGGCGGCCCGCATCGCCCGGAGGTGGCGACCCGCTCCGCAGGCGAGATCGAGGACGCGAGCGCCCCGGACCAGGCCGGGAAGTCGGCCAAGCCAGGCATTCACCTCGGCGGCCGCGGCCGCGTCGTCCCGGTGCGGGTAGACGCGGAGGTAGTCGGCGCGGAAGGCCTCCTCCCACCACTCCGCCACCGGGTCACGAGCCCTTCGGGAGCGACGCGCGGAGCGCCTCGCGCATCTCCAGCGCGGCCTCCTCGACGGCCCGCTCCCAGCGCGCCTCGCCGTGCCTCTCCGCGAGCGGCCCCTTCCTCCAGCCGAAGAGGATCCCGCGGGAGGAGTTGACGATGGCCCCCTCGCCCCGGGAGTCGAAGGCCACGACGCAGTCCCTCGCGGTGCCGCCCTGGGCCCCGTAGCCCGGGACGAGGAAGGGGACGCCCGGGAGCATTCCGCGGAGCGCCGCGACCTCCTTCGGGTGGGTCGCGCCGACGACCGCGCCGAGGCTCGACCAGCCCCGCGTGCCGACCAGCCCCGGGCCCGCAGCCCAGCCGCGCAGGAGGATCGCCACCTCCTCGAAGACCCGGAGGTTCCCGACCTCGAGATCCTGGAGGTCCGCCGAGCCCGGGTTGCTCGTCTTCACCAGCACGAAGGCCCCGCACCCCTTCTCCCGGCAGCGGAGGAGGAACGGCTCGAGCGAGTCGAGCCCGAGGTAGGGGCTGAGCGTGAGCGCGTCACACCCTGCGCCGTCGTAGTGCGCCTGCGCGTAGGCCTCGGCCGTGGAACCCAGGTCGCCACGCTTGACGTCCCCGATCACCAGGAGCCCCTTCTCCCTTGCCGACGCCACGGTCTCGAGGTAGCAGCGGAACCCCGCGGCGCCGAGCGCCTCGAAGAAGGCGACGTTGGGCTTCACCACGGGCACGATCGGAGCCACGACGTCGAGCACCGCGCGGTGGAACTCCAGGAAGGATGCGGCCCGTCCCTCCGCGTCCTCGCCGTGGCCTTTCCGGATCCGCTCCGGGAGGTCCTCCCACCGCGGGTCGAGCCCGACGCAGACCGGCCCCCCCTTCGCGGCGCAGGCCTCCAGCAGCCGGTCGGCGAAGTTCGCGGCGCTCATCGCGCGCCCTCCAGGAAGTTCCGCAGGAGCGACGGCCCGTCGGGGGTGAGGAAGGACTCCGGGTGGAACTGCACCCCCTCCACGGGGAACTCCCGGTGGCGGAGGCCCATGACGACCCCGTCCTCGGAACGCGCCGTCACCTCGAGCCCCTCCGGCAGGCCCGCCTCCTCCACCGCCAGCGAATGGTACCGCGCCGCCCGCAGGGGATCGGGGAGCCCGCGGAGGACGCCGCGCCCGTCGTGGCGGACCTCCGAGGTCTTCCCGTGGCGGGGTCGCGGCGCGCGGACGACGCGCCCGCCGAAGGCGGCCGCGATGCACTGGTGGCCGAGGCAGACCCCCAGCACGGGGACGCGGCCGGCGAGCGCGCGGATGGCGGCCACGGAGACCCCGGCCTCGGCCGGGCCGCAGGGCCCCGGGGAGACCACGAGGAGGTCCGGCGGGTCCGCGGCGATCGCCTCCACGCCGACGGCGTCGCTCCGCGCGACCACCGGGTCCGCCCCCAGCGCCCCCAGCGCCTGCGCCAGGTTCCACACGAAGGAGTCCCGGTTGTCGAGGAGGAGGACCCGCACGCCCCTCACGCCGACGGCAGCCGGAACCAGGCCACCGTCCCCCGCCCCGGCCCGCCCTCCAGGCCGATGGCCCCGCCGTGCTTCTCCACGATGCGGCGCGAGAGCGGCAGCCCCGCGCCGAGCCCCGGCGGCTTGTCGGTCAGGACCTGCCCCGTCTGCTTGAACCGCTCGAAGACGGAGTCCCTGTCCTTCTCGGGGATCCCGGGGCCGCGGTCCCGCACGGTGACCCGGACGAACTCCCCCTCCCTCTCCACCGTGACGTCCAGGTCGGCGCCCTGGGGGGAGAACTTCGCCGCGTTCTCCAGGAGGTGGTCGAGCACGCGGCCGATCCACCGCGGGTCGGCCATCATCCGCGGCAGCCCCGACTGGGGCCAGAAGCCCGCGCGGATCCCCTTCGCCTCGAAGCCGGGCCGCGCGCGGTCCAGCGCCTTCTGCACCAGCTCCCGCGGGACGACCGCCTGGGGCACGATCGCGGCCTTCCCCGCCTCGAAGGCCGAGAGGTCGAGGATGTCCTGGAGGCGCTGGGTGAGCCGCACGGCCTCCGACTCGATCCCCTGGAGGAAGCCGGCCCGCTCGGCGGGGTCCATCTCCGCGTAGGTCCGGAGGATCTCCGCCGAGGAGCGGATGCCCGCGAGCGGGGTCATGAGCTCGTGGGACATGTTGGAGAGGAAGTCCTCCTTGAGGCGGTCGAGGGTGCGCAGCCCCTGCACCGCGGCCTCCAGCTCCTTCGTGCGCTCCTTCACCTTCGCCTCGAGGTTGCGGTTCATCCTCTCCACGGCCCCGTGGAGGCGGGCGTTCTCCAGCGCCACCGAGGCGCTGGCCGCCAGCGCCCCGAGGAAGCGGACCGCCGCCGGACCGGGGCCGAGCCCCCCCCCGACGTAGTAGGCGACCAGAAGGCCCCTGACCTCGTCCCGGACGCGGAGCGGGGCCGCCACGGCCGCGCGCACCGAGGGCTCCCGCCAGCGGATCGCGTCCAGCACCCCCGGAGGCCCCTCGGCGGTGATCCGCACGGGCTCCCCGGAGCGCAGCAGCGCGAGGATCGCCTCCGCCCCGGCCCCGCCGGCCCCCGACGCGACGAGCGGGTCGTAGAGGAACCCGTGGACGCCGCGCTCCCGCAGCGACCCGTCCTCCTCGTCCCGGAGCAGGATGCTCGCGTGGCCCAGGTGCAGGGCCGCCGCGGCCCCCTCGACGACGTGGGCCACGACGCGGTCCTCGTCCAGCGTGGCGGCCGCGGACGCGGCCACGCTCTGCAGCGCCGTGACCTCGGCGACGCGCGCCTCCAGCTCCGAGCGGGCCTCGTGGACCTCCGTGAGGAGCTCCGCCACACGCATGTTCGTGGCCAGCGACCGTTCGAGGAGCTCCTCGGGGCCGAGCGTGCCCTCCGTCCCGCCCTTCTCCTCGAGGACGACGTCGCCCCCCGGGGAACCGTCGGGCTCGGCCCGCAGGCCCGAGGCCCGCGCGGCCTCGCTCACCCGGCGGAGCGCCGCCTCCACGCCCGCCCCGAGCTCCTCCCCGCGGTCGATGCGGTACTCGGTGCAGATCCGCCGCACCATGGTCCCGGCCACCGACGCGAAGGCCTCGAAGACGCCGGTCCCCACGGTCGCCACGGTGAGGAAGCGGGGCACGCCCCGGTCGTTGAGAAGCCGGTCCATCTCGTCCACGTCCTGCGGGTCCGGGGCGTCGCGCTTGTTGTACTCCAGAACCAGCGGGATGGAGTCGTAGGAGATCCCGTTCAGCGCGAGGTTCTCCCGGAAGTCGCGGAGGCTCGCGAGGTTGCTCTCGCGCTCCCGGGTCTGGGAATCGGCCACGAGGACCACCGCGTCGGCGCCCCGCAGCACGTAGCGCCGGGTGAGGAGGTACTTCACCTGGCCGGGGACGGTGAACCCCTGGATCCGGAGGGTGAACTCCCCGATGCGCCCCACGTTGATGGGGAGGAAGTCGAAGAAGAGCGTCCGGTCCTTCTCGGTCTTCAGCGAGATGAGCCTCGTGCGCCCCTCGGGGTCCATCACGCGGTGGATGTACTTCAGCGAGGTGGTCTTCCCGCCGAGGGGGGGGCCGTAGTACACGACCTTCGCGTGGATCGTCTTCTCGCGCAGGTTCACGACGCTCATGGCCGCCATTCTCCGGGCGGGGCCCCCCGGCGCCCGCGAAAACCGCGTCCCCCTCCCGGCGGGCCTCCCGGTACCATCGGGCCGTGGAGCGCGTCTACCTGGACAACAACGCGACGACCTTCCCCCTGCCCGCGGTGCGCGAGGCCGTGGAGCGGGCGCTGCGGTGCGGCGGGAACCCGTCGAGCCCCCACGCCTCGGGGCGCGCGGCGCGGGCCCTGCTCTCGGAGGCGCGGGAGGCGGTGGCGGCGCTGCTGGGCGCGGCGCCGCGCGAGATCCTCTTCACGAGCGGGGGGACGGAGGCGGACAACCTCGCCGTGATCGGGGGGGCGCGGGCGGCGGTCGCCGAGGGGGCGGACCGGCGGGTCGTGACCACCGCGGTCGAGCACCCGGCCGTGGAGGACGCCTGCCGCCTCCTGGAGCGGGAGGGGTTCGAGGTCGTCCGCGTCGGCGTGGACGCCGAGGGGATCCCCGACCCCGGGGCGCTGGCGGATGCCGTCACCCCTGGGACCGCGCTGCTCGCGGTCATGCTGCTGCAGAACGAGACCGGGGCGATCCTCCCCGCGGCGGAAGCCTTCGCCCGGGCGCGCGCCCGCTCCGCGCGGGTCCGCCTCCACGCGGACGCGGTCCAGGCGCTGGGCAAGATCCCCGTCGCGGTGGGGGCTCTCGGCGCCGACACGGTCGCGGTCTCGGCGCACAAGATCCACGGGCCCCAGGGGATCGGCGCCCTCTGGGCGCGGCCGGGGAGGGAGCCCTGCCCCCGCGCCTTCGGGGGAAGGCAGGAGCGGGGCCTGCGGACGGGGACGGAGAACGTGCCGGGGTCCGCGGGCTTCGGCGCCGCCGCGGCGGCAGCGTTCGCCGAGGGGCCGGCCCGCCGGGAGCGCGCCTCCCGCGTCGGCGCCTTCCTCGAGGAGCGCGCGCTCTCGATCCCCGGGGCGCACCGCAACGGGCCGCCGATCCCGCGCCGCCACCCGTGGACGCTCAACGCCTCCTTCGACGGCGTCCGCGGGGACCTCCTCCTCCTGGCGCTCGACGCCGCGGGGATCGAGGTCTCCACGGGGAGCGCCTGCGCCTCGGGCGCCCCGGAGCCGAGCCCCGCGATCCTCGCCCTGGGCCTCTCCCCGGAGAGGGCCCGCGGCGCCGTGCGGCTCTCCGCGGGGGCCCTCACGACGGAGGAGGAGGTCGCCGCCGCTGCGACGGCGCTGGCCGACGCCGTCGCGCGGATCCGGTCGGGCCGCGCGCCATCCATCGCCATGAAACCAGCATGAACACTGCGTTCCAAGGCGATCGCGATTTCTGGCTTGATTCGGTCCGGCAGGAACCTAGAATGCGGCCTGCGTGGTGGTGGGCGAAGATGCGCGGCGGCGAGGGTCGGCGCTGCGCAGGGCCGTTCCCGACATAAAGTCATCTTGGAAAATCTGCCCCCGTCCGACCCGGACGGGGGACATGGAGACGCGGGCATGGACAGGTCGTCGCCTTCCGGCGACCGACTCGGGGCCGTTCTGGAGTCCGTCCGGGCCAGGGTCAGCCGCCAGCAGTTCGAGACCTGGTTCCGGAAGATCCGGATCCTCGAGGCCGAGCCCGAGCGCGTGGTCGTGGGCGTGGAGAACGCCTTCTTCCGGGACTGGATCCAGACCTACTATCTGGAGGTCCTGCGCGCCTCCGTCGCCGAGGTGATGGGGGGCCGTCCCGAGGTCGCGGTCGCGGTCGCCGCCCCGGAGGGCGGGGCGGGCCCGCCGCCCGCCCCGTCGTCGCGCGACTCCGAGGCCGGGGCCTCCGCGGCGCTCGCCCCCCGCGCCCGGCAGGAGAGGCCCCACGGGGAGCACGCCCGCACCGGGACCCTGATCCCCGACCCGCGCTTCCCGAACTTCTACAGCGACGTGCCGCTCGCCGACGCCTACACCTTCGAGCGGTTCATCGTCGGGCCGACCAACGGCCTCGCTCACGCCGCGGCGCTCGCCGTGAGCGAGAAGCCCGCCCTCTCCTACAACCCGCTCTTCCTCCACGGCTCCGTGGGCCTGGGGAAGACCCACCTCCTCCAGGCGACCTGCCGCTCTCTGCTCGAGGGCCGGCCGGACCTCCGGATCCTGTACCTCTCCTGCGAGACCTTCGCGAACCAGTTCATCCAGGCGGTGCAGAGCGGGGACCTGAAGAACTTCCGCTACCGCTACCGCGAGGTGGACGTGCTCGTCATCGACGACATCCACTTCCTCGCGAACAAGGAGCGCACCCAGGAGGAGTTCTTCCACACCTTCAACCAGCTCTACCACTCGCGCCGCCAGATCATCCTCTCCTCCGACTCCCACCCCCGCGACATCCCCTCCATCGAGGAGAGGCTCGTCTCCCGCTTCAAGTGGGGCCTGGTCACCGAGATCGAGCCCCCGGGCTTCGAGACCCGCCTCCAGATCGTCCGGGCCAAGTCGGAGCAGAGGGGGACCCGCTTCCCGGAGGACGTCTGCGAGCTCCTGGCGAACCAGATCACGAGCAACATCCGGGAGGTGGAGGGGGCCATCTACAAGGTCGCCTCGCTCTCGGAGCTCATGCACCGGCCCATCGACCTGGCGCTGGCCCGGGAGGCGCTCCGGGACGCGGCGGCCTCATCCCGCCGCCAGGTCACCATCGAGTCCATCGTCCGCGTCGTCACCGCCCACTTCGGCGTGAAGGCCGTGGACCTGCAGTCCAAGAAGCGCTCCCGCTCCGTGGCCCACCCCCGTCAGGTCTGCATGGTCCTCGCCCGGCGCCTCACGGGCCACTCGCTGGTGGAGATCGGCGGTCACTTCGGCGGCCGCGACCACACGACGGTCCTCTATGCGCTGAACAAGGTCGAGCGCGAGCAGCAGGTGGACGGGCGCCTGAAGGACCTGCTGGAGGCCCTCGCCCGCGAGGTCCGTTCGGTCTGAGTCCGTCCGATTCGAGCCCGGGGGCCGCGGCGCGGGCGCCGGCCCCGGCCGATCCCGCCGGGGATCCCCCGCGGACCTGTGGCCTCCCTGTTCACGGGCTGTGCACGGACCGCGGAGGTCGGGGGATCGGGGCCCCGGAGGGTGGGCAAATCGTCTTGGGAGGCCGTGGGATCGCGAGTACGATCCGTGGACGGGCGAGACCCGGCCGGATGCACGTGGGGAGAACTCCGGAGTTCTCCGCATTCTCGGGGCCCGTTTCCCCCCGACCTCCCTGCGCGGCGTTCCGGCAGAAGTCGCGTCGGCACAAGGAGTTGCACCGAAGGAGGCCCCGTCTCTCCCCGTCATCCACAGCCCTGAAGACGGAGGGAGAATCTAGAATCAAGTCTACGTCTTCGACGTCCCTCCGTGGAGGACCGCCCGTGAAATTCACCTGCCCCCGTGCCCGCCTCGTCGAGGCCCTCCAGGCCGTATCCGGGATCGTCCCCACCCGCGGCATCAAGGAGGTGTTCGAGAGCGTACGGATCGAGGCCTCCGGGAAGGGGCTGACGCTCCTCGGGACGGACCTCGAAGTCTCCATGCGCTACTCCGTCCCCCCGGGGGAGGGCCTCCAGGTTGCCGAGGAGGGACTTCTACTCGCCCCGGCCCGACGGCTCCAGGCGATCCTGCACGAGCTGCCCGACGAGCCGGTGACCGTCTCCTTCGCGAAGGGGGCCTGCCACCTCAAGGCTTCCTCCGGGTCTTGGCGCATCACGGCGGGGGACCCGGCCGACTTCCCGGCCGTCGAGGTCCCCGAGATCGCCGAGGGCGTCGAGGTGGACCGCGAGGTCCTCCGCGACCTCGTCCTGAGGACCTCCTTCGCCGCGGCACGCGAGAAGATGCGCTACGCTCTCAACGGGATCCTCCTCCTCACGAAAGGCGACGACCTGCAGGCCGTGGCCACGGACGGGCGGCGCCTCTCCCACGTGCGCGCCACCTGCCGGAACTCCGGGAAGGTCCAGGGGAGGGCCATCGTCCCCACGCGGGCCATGACCCATCTCGTGCGGATCCTCACGGAGGACGACGGCGCGGTGCGACTCTCCTTCGCGGAAGGGAACCTGGCCGCGGCGACGGGGCGCGCCGTCATCCTCGCGCGCCTCGTGGAGGGGACCTTTCCGAACTTCGAGGAGGTCATCCCGGGCAACTGCGAGAAGAAGGCGCGACTGAAGAGGACGGACCTGGAGGCGGGGCTGCGCCGCGCGGCGGTCCTCTTCGGGGCGAAGGAGGGGATCCCGGGGAGCTCCGTGCGCCTGAAGTTCGCGGAGGGGGAGGACCTCGTGGTCTCGGCGAGCGTCGCCGACGTGGGCGAGGCCGTGGTGCACATCCCCTGCGAGTTCCAGGGGAAGGCGGAGGAGGTGGGCTACAACGCGACCTTCCTGCTCGACGCCCTGGGCGTGGCGACCTCCGAGGAGGTCTCCTTCGAGTTCAACTCCCGCCAGAGCCCGGGGAAGATGACGGACGGGGACCGGTTCACCTACGTGGTGATGCCGGTGAGCATCGATTGATCCGCAACGCCGCCGCCGGGGGATCCGGGAGACGTCGGGACGCCGGGACGGGTGCCGGGGAGGCCGAGGCCGTGGCCTCGGTCCTGCAGCGGGTCCTCCGCGACCTCCGCGTCGAGGAGCGCAGCCGCGAAGGGGCGCTGGCCGCGGCCTGGCAGGAGGCCGCCGGGGCGGACCTCGCGCCGCGGACCCGGCCCGTCGCCTTCCGCGCGGGCGTCCTCACGGTCGAGGTGGACGGGGCTCCTCTGCTCCAGGAGGTGCGGGGGTTCCGCGGCCCCTCCCTGCTGGCGGCGCTCCGCGCCCGGCCGGGGGGCGGGAGGGTCCGCAGCCTCCGCTTCGTGCCGGGAGGCGGGGCGTGACGGCGGCGGAGACCAGACCCGGGGAGGAGGGGAAGAGGAGGAGGCGGGATCCGAAGATCTACGACGCCGACTCCATCCAGGTCCTGGAAGGCCTGGATGCCATCCGGAAGCGCCCGGGGATGTACATCGGCGACACCGCCGTACGGGGGCTCCACCAACTGATGTGGGAGATCGTGGACAACTCCGTGGACGAGGCGCTGGCCGGCGTCTGCAAGAGCATCACGGTGCGTGTGGACGAGGAGAACGAGGTGACCGTCGAGGACGACGGCCGCGGCATCCCCGTGGACATCCACAAGAAGTCCGGCAGGTCGGCCCTCGAGGTCATCCTCACCACGCTCCACTCGGGAGGGAAGTTCGACCACGACTCCTACAAGGTCTCGGGCGGGCTCCACGGGGTCGGGGCCTCGGTCGTGAACGCGCTCTCCTCGCGCTTCCGGGTCGAGGTCCACCGGGACGGGAAGGCCTGGGAGGCCGAGTTCGAGAACGGCGGGAAGCTGAAGGTCCCGGTGCACGCGCTGGGTCCCTCGACGAAGCGAGGCACCATCGTCACCTTCCGCCCGGACGCGTCCATCTTCGAGGAGACCGTCTTCCACCACGACACGCTCTCCAAGCGCCTCCGGGAGCTGGCCTTCCTCAACCGGGGCCTGCGGATCCGGCTCCTGGACGAGAGGGAGAACGAGGACGAGACCTTCCTCTACGAGGGGGGCATCCGGGAGTTCATCCAGCACCTCAACGCCAGCCGCGAGGCCGTGCACCCGGACATCGTCCACTTCTCCCGGGAGATGGAGGGCCACGAGGTCGAGATCGCCTTCCAGTACAACGACGGCTACACGGAGCTGATCTACGCCTTCGTGAACAACATCAACACCATCGAGGGGGGGACGCACCTGGCGGGCTTCCGGACCGCGCTCACGCGGACCTTCAACCAGCACGCCCGGCAGAAGACGAGCCTGAAGGAGGACGACCTCCCCGAGGGCGAGGACTACCGGGAGGGGCTGACCGCCGTGGTCTCGGTGAAGGTCCCGGACCCGAAGTTCGAGGGGCAGACCAAGACCAAGCTCGGGAACCGCGAGGTGCAGGGCTACGTTGAGACCGTGGTGGGGGAGATGCTCGCCGCCTACATCGAGGAGCACCCGGCCACGGCGAAGGCCATCCTCGAGAAGGCGGTCACCGCGGCCCGGGCCCGGGAGGCGGCGCGGAAGCAGCGCGACCTCGTGCGGCGCAAGGGGGCGCTCCTGGGCGGGGGGCTCCCGGGGAAGCTCGCCGACTGCTCGAGCGGGGACCCCGCGGAGTGCGAGATTTTCCTCGTGGAGGGCGACAGCGCCGGCGGCACCGCCAAGCAGGGCCGGGACCGCCGCTTCCAGGCCATCCTCCCGCTGCGGGGGAAGATCCTCAACGTGGAGAAGGCGCGCCTGGACCAGATGCTCCGCCACGAGGAGATCCAGACCATCGTGCAGGCGCTCGGCACCGGGATCGGGGACGACTTCGACCTCGCGCGCCTGCGCTACCACAAGATCATCCTCATGTGCGACGCCGACGTGGACGGGAGCCACATCCGCACGCTCCTCCTCACCTTCCTGTACCGCCAGCTTCCCCGGCTGGTCGAGGCGGGGCACGTCTACGTGGCCCAGCCCCCGCTCTACCGGGTGCGGCGGGGGAAGAGCGAGAAGTACATCCACAGCGACCGGGAGATGAAGGCTGTCCTGCTGGGCCTCGGGGCCGACGCGGCGGTCGTGGAGGAGCCCTCCGCGAAGCGCACGATCCGGGGCGCGGGGCTGAAGGATCTCCTGGAGGCCCTCACGGCGCTGGAGGCCCAGGCCACGGGGCTGCGGCGGAGGGGGATCCCCCCGGAGGCCTACCTCGCCTCGCGGTCCCCCGGCGGCCCCTTCGCGATCCACGCGGCGACGAGCGGGGGGCGCGCCTGGTTCGGCGCCTCCGCCGAGGAGGCGCGCGCCCGGGCCGCGGCCTCGGGGGCCCCGGGGATCGGGGTCCACGCGGTCGAGGTGCGCGAGGCCCGGGCGGTGGAGAGGGGCGCGGAGCGCCTGGCGAAGCTCGGGCTGCGCGTCGAGGACTTCTGCCCGCCGCCCCCCTCCGTGCCGGGGGAGGACCCCCCGGCGCGCTTCCTCGTGCGGGCCCAGGGCGGGGACCCGGCGCCGGCGGCCTGCCTCCAGGAGGTGCTGGCGCTCGTGCGCGCCGCCGGGAGCCGGGGCATCGACGTCCAGCGCTACAAGGGCCTCGGCGAGATGATGGCCGAGCAGCTCCGGGACACGACCATGGACGTCGGCACGCGGCGCCTCCTCCGCGTCCAGGTCGAGGACAGCGTGCGCGCCGACGCGATGTTCTCCGTCCTCATGGGCGAGAAGGTCGAGCCGCGGCGGGAGTTCATCGAGCGGCACGCCCTGGAGGTCGAGGAATTGGACGTGTAGGGGCGGGGCTTGCCCCGCCCGTTCCTGCCGCGGCCGTCGGTCCGGCCGTCCGCGGGAATCGGTGCTTGTCCCGGGAGGCCGCAGGATCTAGCATCGATACCTGCGGTCCGCCGCGGGCGGACGGGAGACTACCTTTGGCCATCGATCGCCGGACGACCTCGAAGCGCCTGGCGGACGTCCTCGTGGACGAGGGCATCCTCACCAAGGCGCAGGTCGCCGAGGCATCCAAGTACCTCCGCCAGGCCGACGACCCGCTCGGGCCCCACCTCATCAGGTGCGGGTTCATCACCGCCTGGGACCTCGCGAAGTCCGTGTGCGTCCACTTCACCCTCCCCTTCTTCGACCTCGCCGCCTTCAAGCCGAAGAAGGACGTCCTCCCCCTCCTGGAGCCCGCCTTCCTGCACGGCTACGGGATCCTCCCCATCGACAAGTTCGGGAAGATCGTCACGCTGGCCGTCTGCGAGGGGCTCTCGCCCCAGGTCCTCCAGGCCATCGTGGACAAGACGCACCTCTCGCCCTACCTCTACGTCTCCCCCTACGACAAGATCCGCGAGATCCTCGAGGTCGCCGCGCCCTTCGCGGCCGCCGCCCAGGCGCCCGCCGCGGAGACGGCCGCCGCCGGCGCCCCCGAGGGCGCGTCGGAGGGCGACTGGATGAACATCTTCGAGGAAGCCGAGAAGAAGATGAAGGGCACGGGGGACGACGTGGAGCTGACCAAAACAGCGAAGAAGCCCGAGGAGGGCGAGGACGCGGGCTAG
>Ga0247727_10001327_pt1 | contig 59166 bp, 45 predicted proteins | sample WisWelCaveWW1625_FD_202498 | JGI IMG/M metagenome (GOLD analysis project Ga0247727, IMG submission 202498) | Biofilm microbial communities from Wishing Well Cave, Virginia, United States - WW16-25 | ecosystem: Environmental > Aquatic > Deep subsurface > Groundwater > Cave microbial mat | place...
AAAAAAACAGCGCATAGACCGAAAACACGTAAATCATAACCAATAACATAATATTTATGTGAATCCTTGTTCACTTCGATGGAAGTTCTAAATTTTTTTGATGACTTTTTACGAGAGTCTCATCTATGTTTGACAGCATCAAACGTCTCACCAGCCATTCCGCGGTTTACGGCATCAGCACCATTTTAGGCCGCGCCATCAGCTTTTTGCTGCTGCCGCTCTACACGCATTATCTTCCGAAAGCGGATTACGGCGTCGTCACTGTCGTGCTCGCGTGGTTGGGCATCATGACGATCATTTCTACTTACGGCGTCGATGCCGCCTTCCTGCGTTATTATATTCTGGCGGACAGCGAAGACGAGAAACGCGCCATTTTCAACACCGGCTTTTGGTCGATCTTGCTGATGTCGGCAACGATTATGCTCAGCGGCTATCTGTTGGCCTCGCCGCTGTCGGTTTGGATTCTGGATAACGCCGATTATCGCTATATCATCATGCTGATGGCGGGAATTTTGCTCTTTGATTCCACGTCCATCATTCCTTTTCTTTTGCTGCGCGCCGAAGAACGCTCGGCGCTTTACGTCATTCTCAAAATAGCCAACGTCATCGTCAATTTTTTTACGACTTACTGGCTCGTCGTCAAGCTCGGCCGCGGCTTAAACGGCGTCTTCGAAGCGAACCTGATTTCTTCTGTTTTTACTTTTTTATCAGTTTTATCTGTTTTACTCCGCCATCTGCGGCCCTCGATGCGGCGCGCGGTTTATATGGATTTGCTGAAATTTGGCTTGCCTTATTTGCCCTCAACGCTTTCGGTGTATTTGGTGGATGTGATCGACCGGTTCATTCTCCAGCAATTGACCGACTTGGCCACCGTCGGTCTGTATGGCGCCGGCTGCAAGCTCGGCATGTTGATGAACCTGTTCGTCGCCGCGTTTCGTTTTGCCTGGCATCCGTTTTTTCTTAGCGCCTCAAAAGAGCCAAACGCCAAACCCCTTTTTGCGCGCATCTTCACGTTGTTCATGTTGGTGTGTGCCGTTTGTTTTCTCGGCGCCAGCCTGTTCATCAACGAATTGGTGCATCTTCATATCGGCGCGAAAACGTTGTTCGGCGAGGAATATTGGAACAGCACCTCGGTCGTGCCTGCCATTTTGTTAGCGTATATTTTTTGGGGCGCTTATGTGAATTTCATCATCGGCGTTCATCTCGAAAAGAAAACCGGTTATCTGCCATTCATCACCGGCCTCGGCCTCGTCGTCAAAGTGGCCGCGACCTACACGCTCGTCCCGCTGCTCGGCATGAACGGCGCCGCGTTGGGAACGACGCTGGCTTACTTCTCGATGGCCGTCACACTTTACTTCGTGGCGCAGCGGCTTTATCCCATCACCTATGAATGGAAGCGCTTGGTAAAATTAGTCGTAGTGTGCGCGACCGTGTTTATTCTCGGATATTGGTATTGGACCGCGCCGTGGCAAAAAGCCGGTCTGCTCGTGGCATTTCCGATCATGCTTTTCTTGATTGGCTTTCTTGAGAAGGGCGAGTTGAAACGGATTTCAGCACTTTTTCGTAGAGACAGTTCACAACAAAGGCTTCGTGCAGAAAAACAGCCGTCTGCAATTCAGAATGAACCGTAGCCGTGATCAATAGGTAAAAGCGGCCAACAGGTTTGGAGAACTTTTCGTACTATCCAATCACTTATTTCAGCGGATGCAATTCCCAAAAGTTGTTTTTTGACGGGATTACAAGATTTACAGGATTTCAAAAAGTCGAGTCAATCCTGTTATCCTGTCAAAAAGCAAAGCCCTTTCGTTTGCGACCAACTTTTCGGAATTACTCCCTATTTCAGCCGATAAAATTAAAGTAAAATTGGTGTTTTCAATTTTGCCTTACGGAAATGGCTTGAATAGCTGCAATTTGTTTATCCGTTGGTCGTTTTTTCATCCGTTGGCCAAATTTTTTGCAAAGTAATGCCAAATAACCTGCATACCGTTTATCTCAAATTCAAACGCGCCTTGCCGGATTGGGCGCGCGACCGCCTGAGCGCCGTCAACCAACGCTTCTTCGCGCGGCGCACGCTGCAACGCCGCTACGGCAGTTGGTTCGATGTCGATTGGCGCAAGAAATTTCACGCGCTCTCGGATGCCGAATGGCAGCGCGCCTACGACGAAGTCTGGAAACACCACCGCAACGATTGTGTCGAAGAAACCGACGCGGCGATGATCTTAGCTGCACTGGGTGAACCAGGCACCGTGCTCGAAGTCGGCTGCGGCATGGGAACGCTGGCGATTCGATTGGCGCAGGCCGGATTTCAAGTGACCGGCATGGACGTGAGCAAGCTGGCGCTGCAACAGGCAAGTGAACGTGCATCGGAAGCCGGCGTGCAGATTGCGTGGCAAGAAGGCTTTGCCGAAAGCCTCCCTTTTTCCGATAAGACATTTGATTACATCACCTGCTGCCACACCCTCGAGCACGTCAAAGATTTGGCCAAAGCCGTGATGGAGCTAAAACGCGTCACGAAAAAGAAAATCGTCGTGCTCGTGCCGAAGCAGCGCTATCGTTTGTATGCAGACAACTACCACACCCAGTTCTTCGAGCGTCCGGAACAACTCATTAATCCCTTTGGATTGGCACAATATCTATGCCAGGAAATTAATTGTAGCGATCATCAAAATGAGTTTCAGGGTCATGCATTTTTGTACGTCGGCGATTTGATGCCAAGATCAAATTAATAAGCCTGCAAGTTATACTCTTTTATTGCAGAGCCTTTTCGCTGTAAAACTTAAGAACTGCATATTTTGATATTGCTATGAGCTGGATATTCGGTTTTATCGGCCCCCGTTTAACTGCTGAAAGCGACAATCGCTTCCACGCGCTGCATCCCAAGCCGCTTTTCGAATTTCGCTCCTCCAATATTTACATCGCTGTTGGGGGATTGCCGGAAACCTGCCTGTACGGCACATTGGCTCAGCAACAGAATAGGGAACGATGGGCAGTCTGTGGAATCGGCATGGAAAGAAACGGACCCAATTGCCGATTTTTAAGCCAAACCGATTGGCAGCAGCTTCTCGCTGCCGAGTCTCCGTCATTACAAAAGTTGGACGGCCATTTTATTGCCATCACCTGGAATGCAGAGGAAGTGCAATGCTTCACCGACCAACTGGGATTGCGCACGCTCTTTCTCGCCGAGGTAGACGGCGGCATCGTTTTTTCAACCCGGCTTGCTTGGATCGCGGCGCTACGCGAGCATAACGAGATTGATTTTGCCGCTTGCGGTTCGAGTTGGTTGACGTTCAACCAAATCGGCGGCGACGCGTTGTTGAAAAAAGTCCGCCGCCTGGGTCCCAATGGCGTTGCCATCTTGTCGCCGGCGTCGATTAAAATACACAGCACGGCCTGGACGCCGAGTTCGGATTGCGGCCAGGAAGATTTCGCCGAAGCGCTGCAAGCCTTTTTGCATCCGGCGGCAGGGAAGGAACGCGAGATTTCTTTGGGCCTTTCAGGCGGCTTGGACTCCCGCACGCTGCTCGCTTTATTAGCCACACGAAAGGACGCGGCATTTTTCCTACACGTTTTCAGCAGCGCCGATGATCCGGATGTGCAAATCTCACAACGGATCGCACAACGTGAAAATTTCCGCCAGCTTCATTTTGATGACCCCATTCCCGAGGCGGCGGCATGTATGCGCCTGTTGCACGATTACGCCGGCCAAACCCAGTTTATCGAGCCGGCCTCGACGATCCTCAAATTACGCTATTTTCCGCAACTGCACGCGCAGCAAAAAATCATTATCGACGGCGGTTTTGGCGAAATTGCGCGGCGGCAATTTTTGAATCGGCTTTTGCTCAAAGGGACGGCCGCTCTCAAAAGCGGCGATCCGAGCTTGTTTTTTCCTTATCTCAATGTCCAGCGCCCGAAGATTTTCACTTCCGAAGTTTGGCAAATGATGCAAAAGGGCGCAGAAGAGCAGATCTTCGCGTCATGGCATGAGATGCCCTCAATACAAGATTTCGGTGCTGAAAATTTTGTTGACCTTTTTGCTATTCGCACGCGCCTGCCAAATTATTATGGTTTTGAGCAAGCCCGCATGGATGGCGAATGTGCGAGCTACATGCCTTTCGCCCAGCCCTCGGTGCTCAACGTTCTTTTTAAAACTCCGGTAGCCATGAGAAAAAATGCACGTTTGTTTCGTCAATTGATTCGCCGGCAATTTCCCTCTTTAACGCGTTACCCGCTGGTGAAAAGCGGCATAACCTATCCGTTCCGTTTTTCCACCATTCCGGCGTGGGCGTGGACGAAATTCAAAGCCAAATTCGGACGAACATTTCACGACACAACGTCAGCCGCTTTTTTAAACCGGATTGCCGGGGAGGTACAGGGCCTCGTCCATTCTACTTCCGTCCAATCGTATCCGGCTTATGACTATTCTTTTATCCGAGATATGGTGGAAAAGTTTTACAGCGGGCAAACCGAACTCGCGCCGCAAGTGCATTGGTGGCTAGCGTTTGAGATGTGGAGAAGGGCGGTTAAATCCTGATCTTCATCGAACATGCCACTTTTTTTCTAAGCTTTTCACGCGAAAAAAATAATTGTGTTTGTTATGATAATAAAAAGGCCGACTGCGCAAAGTAGTCGGCCCGAAAACTCTTAAAAACCTTCCGGCAACTCTATTTGATAAGGTTTAATTTAATAACATCTCTAAAACGCGGTGTCTCCATAACGCAGAAGTAGATTCCTGATGATAAATCAGATGCGTTAAAAGTAAGCTGGTGGTGCCCTGCGGTTTGAACGCCAGTAAATAAGACTCTTACCGTTTCACCGAAGATGTTGAAAATTTTTATAGAAACATTTGTGTCCTTTTCAAGTGAATAATCTATTTTAGTCGTTGGGTTAAAGGGATTAGGTGTATTTTTATACAAATAATCTCTAGCTAGGGCAGCTTCTTTTGGTTCGTCACTAAATGCTAACTTGAATAATCCGAAAGAAGAGGTAAGATCGATAAATTTATCCGAAGTCATTTTCCCCTCTAAACGAAATGAGTAAGTATATGGACTCCCAGGTACGGTTATTGTCACATTGTTATTCCCTGCACTTCTGCCCAAAAATGTTTGCTGAGAGATGGAAGTGGGGTCGGAATTCAGCCAATAATAAACAACCATATCATGCGCTTCCGCGCAATACCAGTCAATCCTCGCAGTATGTGTGCCTGTTACGGTTGAAGAGTAATTTGAAATAACATTAGTGCTTTTGACATAGTTGTACTTGTTGAAGGCTTGGAATGATTGAGATACGTCGTAAATCTTGAATTGCGAAACGCTCACTCCATAAACTTTGTAACTATATCTGCCGCTACCAGAGACCTTATAGACATTAATTTCATTGTCATTCAATATTACTCTTGCAGTTTTTCCGGAGATTTGTATCAGATCTCTATTGTCCATTTTAAGGTATGAACCGCGGCTCATGAAGATGTCTATTGTTTCGTCAGTTGTTTTGTTTTTTCGAGAATAACCCATAACGCCTGAAACACCGTTATAGCTAGGCTCAGCATAGCCTTCGAGAGCAAATCCCCCGCTGTTTAGGGACTTTTGATATGCAAAGAGACTATAATCTTTTCGTGGAGTTGTTGTAGAAGCAAAGTCAATGGTAGCCACACTGCCTTGATTGTTGAGATTGGTAAAAGTTAGATTCGAAAGGGGTGAGGTTGTATTGTTGCTTGGTACAAGCACAACTTGAAAATGAGGATTGGTAACATTACTCACAGCATAATTCAATCTCGTGTGTGTACCATCCGTGGATGTGGTGCAGGGTGAAGTTGAAAAATCATTGGATAATGGTAATGAATAATAATAAACATCCATAATTTTGCCAGTGCTGGTTATCGTAACCTTTTTTGTTGTTGCATTAAAAGAGCCTACGCTATTACCGGGGCCGGTATGAAGCAAAAAGGTATATTTACGATTGTTAGTGCTTTGGCTGATGTCATCATAAACGATTACATAAGGAGGTAGATCTCCCTCTTTGAGAATCGCTTGAGTATGCCTCCGAGACTTCTGAAATGATGGAAAGGGGCATGGGGTTACACACGTCTCGATTTGTCCGTTACCAGAGAAATCAGAAGTTGGATTCACGTCAGGATATACTCTTTTTGTCCAAGAATCTGTTATATCGCTTGTAATATAATATAAGCCATTTGACTGGTGATAATCATACCAGTTTATTACTTGTTGCTTAGTGTCAGGACCTAATGGTGGATCTTGGTCATCAACTAATACAGTGCTATGAAAAGCTCCTTCTTCATCGGAGTAAATAGTCTGCTTTCCACTATCAATTACCCAGCGTCGGTCGAACGCAAAAAAAGTAAATGAGTTGTTGTCATTTTCATCCCAGCGCCAACATGTTTTTCCAGTTTCCTGATTATAATTAAAGTTCGTTTCAAAAGTAAAAAGTGTTCCGTCATCGGCGTAACCATCCCGTACAATAAGGCCTCTACCCAGGAAGAATTTTGACTTCGGCATTGATGCAAGATTATTAGGATGATTAGCGTTATTTGCATAGTATTTTATGACCATAATACTTGTACTTCCGAGGTAGTTATACATTCTATAGTTATGATTCGAATTAGGATCAGGTTGCGAGATTCTGTATGAATTGAGAATTCCCCACTGATGTTCAAAAAGCCATGTTGCAACTCCAGCAGTGGCGTCAGCTTGGTAAATACCACCCAATGCTGCAAAAACATGAACTAATCGTGAACCTGCATCTGGATAAGCTGGAAAAAAATCGACAAAATGAAACGAGGCATTGATATTATTGATATCAAACAAATTATTATTTATCGTTGAGTGCCTAGCATCTGTTGGAATTAATTCCATTGTTATCCATTCATGGGCTTTTTTTAAGTTGGAATTAGGAAAATAGTCGGTGCCGCCATCTCTTCTTAGGATTTCATAATATGCGACGATAGGTTGTAAGCCGAAAAGTCCATAATCTGCACCTTCAAATCCACCTCCATCGGATGCAAACATATTTTTATCTAAGAGGTCTAGCCAGGGGGACACTTTATTTATGTAGTTTTGTGCTGCTGCTTGCGTAAAAACTGTTGAAGCGTTCAAGAAATCTCCTTTAATAGCAATTACGCCAATTCCTATCGCTGCTGCGCGGTACATTAAATGATTGTTTCCATACAAAGTCTGAATTTGATTAAAGCTGCTATCATAATAATCGTTAAGAAGCTCGTCGACCAGGTCCTTTATTTTGGTAGCAGCGTCTTGTTGTTGCGCTGAGCTTAATTGACTGTAAAGCATATCATAGACTAATGACATATGTATGACAGCCGAAGAAAGAGTAAGACCATCGCCTCGATTTAGGTTTGCATGATTATACATAGAATTTGCGGAAACTAAGGAATTTATCGCAGCGTCCCTAAATGCATTTCTATTAGTGTAATTTAAGTCTATTAGATAAACAAAAGCCATGTCTGAAGCATAGTGCATCGTAAATCTGCTATTGTAGAAAGCTGTTGGCCGATTAAAATTGGCGTTATCTCTTAAGTCGTTGTAATATGATTGTAAAAGGGCAGGGCTTGCAATAATTTTATTCCACAGCCTGTTAGATCGCTTGATCCAAATAGAAGTCTTGGGTGAGAGGATTGGGCCAAACACGGAAGAGTGTTGAGAAAGAGGGCGAGAAAAAAGTAACTATAACGTTTCATGGCTCACTCCTTGAAAGTTAAACAACTTAATAGGTATTCATACGGAAGAGGGATAACAACAAATCTTATACCGTTCTGATTAAATAAATCCTTTAATGCACTCCGTGCTTTTAGAGTCTTGCTCATCTACTTTAACCGTTCCATCAGGCGGAATGTTCCCGTTTTAATGCACTCTGTGCTTTTGGGGTCAAAGCAAAACCAAGCTTGTTTTTGACGCCCCTTTTGGGCTTGCGAAAATCTGTATGGGATGTTTCCAAAGGGCGTTGCCCTGAGCTATTTTATTTTGCCCCTTTGGGGCATTCCAATTTCAGAAAGGTGAAGTTCAATTACGAACGCCTGCGAAAATGCAAGCATCACCGATCAAAGACGATCTGTAAAAACTTTCCATCCGTTGGCCAAATTTTTTGTATCGTAATGTCAAATACCTTACATACAGCCTATCTCAAATTTAAACGCGCCTTGCCGGATTGGGCACGCGATGGCCTCAGTGCCATCAACCAACGCCTCTTCGCGCGACATACCATCGAACGCCGCTACGGCAGTTGGTTCGATGTCGATTGGCGCAAAAAATTTCACGCGCTCTCGGATGCCGAATGGCAGCGCGCCTACGACGAAGTCTGGAAACACCACCGCAACGATTGTGTCGAAGAAACCGACGCGGCGATGATCTTAGCTGCACTGGGTGAACCAGGCACCGTGCTCGAAGTCGGCTGCGGCATGGGAACGCTGGCGATTCGATTGGCGCAGGCCGGATTTCAAGTGACCGGCATGGACGTGAGCAAGCTGGCGCTGCAACAGGCAAGTGAACGTGCATCGGAAGCCGGCGTGCAAATTGCATGGCAAGAAGGATTTGCCGAAAGCATTCCGTTTCCCGACAAAACTTTTGATTACATCACCTGCTGCCACACGCTCGAGCACGTCAAAGATTTGGCCAAAGCCGTGGCGGAATTAAAACGCGTCGCGAGAAAAAAGATCGTCGTGCTCGTGCCCAAGCAGAAATTTCGGCTCTATGCGGAGAACTATCACACGCAATTTTTCGAGCGGCAGGAGCAGCTTGCGGAGGCATTTGGGTTGGCGCAGCACGAATGCACGGAGATTGATTGTCTCGATCATAAAAATGAGTTTCAGGGGAAGGCGTTCTTGTATGTGGGATGGCTATAGAGTTTCGGACTTGCCGCAGAGATTCTACTTGCCTTTTATTGAAGAAATCTGTAAAATTGAGGTGAACAAATTTACGGAGTTGCCATGATCGACATTACCTTTGAAGCCGAAGACGTGGTTCTCAAATTTCCGAAGCGCTTGGTTACTTCCGCTTATTTGCAGAATTTCCTTGAAAAGCTGCGGTTGGAAATGCTCGCCATGAAAAGCCTAATGACGGAGGAACAAGTTTGGGAGCTATCTGAAGAAGTTAAGCAACAGTGGTGGGACAAAAACAAAGAGGCATTCTTGAACAGGGTCAAAAATTGAAGACTTTAAGGATTTCGCAAAACCTTGTCATGCTCACCGATGCGTCGTAGGAGAAACGCGTCTTCTTCGATTTCAAAAGTGATCCGATACTTCATGGTGACGCTGGCTTCCCAAATGTTTTTATGCCCCTCCATCTTTTTAACGCGCAACGAGGGATGTCGCGGATTATCGGACAGCATTTCAATCTTGCTATCAGCAAGCCTTTGTAAGTTGGCTGGAAGTTTGCGATAATCCTTCTTGAAAGTTTCCTTGAGTCGAATTTTCACTTGTGCAAGAATTCCAGGGCGTCTTTCACATTGTCGAATTCGAAAGTGTGGGAACGGTCGGCTTCTCTTTCCATTTTTTGCCAGCCAATCGTCCAAAACCAAGCTTGTTTTTTGTCAATCAGCCCCGATTTGATGGCCACGTCCAATTCTGCTTTTGTTAAACCCTTGGCTCGTGCCGTTTTGTTATTAATTCGCTCAATCTTCTTTTGAACTTTGAGAACCGCGTTTGCCGAGGGATAACTTTTGCGGCGGGAGACGGGGCGAAGAATGAGACGGTCGCCGGCGATTTCGGCATGCAGGGCCTCGCCCGCCCGAATTTTCAAACGCGTCAAAAACTCAACAGGAAGTTTGACTTTGAGATTACGGTCAACGGTCTGCACTGCTATCATATTATTATCACTCCACGAGTATTTGCGATATCAACAACCAATACGACTACAATAGCATTCACCATTTCTCTTGCGGCAATGATGTAAACTGCATGGCGCCCAAGACAGGATCGAGGGCTGAGCCTGTATCCGAGTAGACCTTGTCAAGTTCAGCCGTTATATCGACCTCGCCGTATCGTCGAACAAAATCAGAAAGGGCCGTTGTAAAAAGCTCATTGGAAGAAAGCCCTAACTTTCCGGCAAGCTGTTGCGCCGCCTCCCAAATTTCAGTTGGGATGGCAAGCTCGTTTTTCATGGACATGCTATCAAAGGCTGTAGTTGTATTTGTCTGCATATCAACACTATATTTTTTTAAAATTGTTCTGGTTTAATATAAAAAAGATCGTTCTGAAAAACAACGGAAAAATCAACCTTGCTATGCAATAAAGCCCGAATATCATTGAACCAGGGCGCTTTAGCGTCCTTCCACCTCTCAGCCCAGAAATTTATTTCGGGGCGGATTTTCTCCCGTAATTTTACCTATTCTGTTTCGCCGTTTTTCTTTTTATCTTTTTAGAAGCACTTCTCGCAGATACCAATTCCCCGCCAAAATCTTCCAATCGTTCTCCGGCTTGACCATTTCCGCTTGCAGCGTATCGCGCAAGGTGGGATTGTATTCGAAAGCCATTTTCAAATCATCCAGCGCGGGGACGACTCGTTTGAGCTTGGCAGCGCAGCGGGCTTGTTGGAATTTGGCGCGGGCGGTTTTGACGCTGTCGACGCGAATGATGTTCTGTAAAATGCCAAACGCCGATTCATACTTGCCACTTGCAACCTGCCACTTGCCACTTGCAAATACGGAATCCGCTTGGTGCAGACGCTTTTTCGCTTCGGCTTCGGATTTTAAGCGAGCTTGAATCAGCTCATACGCATCCCACGCCGCGAGGCGAACCCACGGGCGATCATCTTGGCGCAGTTGGTCAATTCTTGTGAGCAGCGCGGGTGACAGGGAATCTTTCCGCGCCAAAGCTTGCGCACCGGCAGTGCGGTAGCCGCTGAAGTTATTGGTGAGCAGTTCAAAGAGCTGGTCTGCAAACTTGGGTTTAAGCAGATTTCCCAGTGCGGCGGCGGCTTGAGTGCGGACATCTTCATCTTCATCTTTGAGCGCGGCGAGGAGAGCCGAAATGACGCGGTCATCGCTTTGGCCTAAATTGACCAGCGCGGCGGCGGCTTGGCTGCGAACACCAAAATGATAATCTGTGAGCGCGGTGATAAAAAGTCCAGAAATTATGCGGTCATCGCTTTTACCGAACTTTCCCAGCGCGGCCATAGCTTCGCGGCGGACATCATTATCATCTATGAGCGCGGCGAACAGTGTCGAAATGACGCGGTCATCGCTTTGGCCTAAATTGACCAGCGCGGCGATGGCTTCGCGGCGGACATACCAATTACTATCTTTATCCTTATCCTTGAGCGCGGCGAGCAGCGCCGAAATCACGCGTTCATCGCTTTGGCCGAGATTTGCCAGCGCGGCGGCGGTTCGGTAACACACATCAGAATCTTGATCATTGAGTGCGGCGAATAGTGTCGAAATCACGCGTTCATCGCTTTGGCCAAGATTTCCCAGCGCGGCGGTGGCTTGAGAGCGGACATAGTAATCACCAACCATGGAGCGGTAATCATCTTTGAGCGCAGCGAGCAGCGCCGAAATCACGCGGTCATTGCTTTGGTCTAAATTTCCCAGCGCTTCGGCGGCTTGGGAACGCAAATACGAATCTTGATCTTTGATTGCAGCGAGCAGCGCCGAAATCACGCGGTCATTGCTTTGGCCTAAATTTCCCAGCGCTTCGGCGGCTTGGGAACGCAAATCCGAATCTTGATCTTTGAGCGCGGCGAGAAGAGCGGAAATGACGCGGTCATCGCTTTGGCCTAAATTGACCAGCGCGGCGGCGGCCCGATAACGCACATTCGGAATTTGATCTTTGAGCGCGGCGAGGAGAGCGGAAATGACGCGGTCATCGCTTTGGCCCAAATTGACCAGCGCGGCGGCGGCCTGAGTGCTGACATATGATTCTTGATCTTTGAGTGCGGCGAGGAGAGCGGAAATGACGTGGTCATCGCTTTGGCCTAAATTGACCAGCGCGGCGGCGGCTTGGTCACGCACATCCCAATCTTGATCTTTGAGCGCAGCGAGGAGCGCCGAAATCACGCGGTCATCGCTTTTGCCGAGCTTGACCAGTGCGGCTGCGGCCTGAATGCGGACAGGATAATTGCCCAGTATGTCTCGATAATCATCTTTGAGCGCAGCGAGGAGAGCCGAAATGACGCGGTCATCGCTTTGGCCTAAATTGACCAGCGCGGCGGCGGCCTGAGTGCTGACATCGTAGTCTTCATCTTTGAGCGCAGCGAGGAGAGTGTCAAGTGCTGCTTCAAGCTCGCCAAGACGATATAAGAATTTTCCATCTTCTACCTTCTTTAATTTATTTGCCAGCCAAGTCCATTCCCTATCTTCCCGAAACCCCAGCTTGATGTCATTATTTTTAAAGGCCCGGCGGATGCTATCATCGCGCACCTGTGAAAGCCGGTAACCGGTGGTGACCACGACTTGATGAAACGGGTTCACGCGAAAGATGGCAATTTCTTCCTCCTGCACGCCGACCTCAGCCGGCGTGACGGTCCCGGCATAAAACGAGTTGTACTGAACAAACAGATAAACCAACAAACCGATCAAAAGCGTCACGCCGGGCGAGAGGCCATACCACAAACGTCTTTTCGCCAGGCGCTCGCGACGGGCCTGTAGCCAATCGGTAATTTCACCGACGAGATAGTCGTGTTTAAATTCATACCAATTTGTACCGGCACGCGGCTCCTGTCGCAGTAGGTTGAACGCCACGAGCTGATCCAATCCTCGTTTTAAACGAGAAGGGCTGAGCTTCAACGTCACTTGCAAATCCTCAAAAGTTCGGTAGCGTTTGGTGTCATCCGGCGTTTTTAAGGTGGCAAAAATTTTTGCCATCAGGCTTTGTTGCCGCGCTGAAAGATTGTCCAAAAAACACGAGACATAGTTGCTCAAAATATGATCCGCGCCGCCGGCGGCCTTGTAGTCGGCAAAAGTGATTTGCGCGGCATGAGCCGCTTTCTCTCCCCAAACAGTGTTGCAAACAATTTGCAGGGTGATCGGCTCAATGCCGGGCTTGCCGTTTTTTAAATCTTGCAGCATGCGGTCCACCAATCCCGCTTCATATTCGCAGCCCACCACTTTGGCCGGTTCCTCAATCGCCCGCCGAGCTTCGGCTTCGGTAAACGGTTCGAGGCGGATGTTGGCATTGTTTTGAAAGATGGAAGGAATGGCCTCGCGAAATTCGTGCAAATTGGCAAAATAATCCTCGCGCAGCGACAGCACGAGAAAAACCGGCAGGCTGTCGTCGTATTTGATTTTGGCAACCTGCTCGATAAACTGCCGCCGCAGTTGCAGTTTATCGTGGAAGACGATAAAGAACTCCTCGAATTGATCTATAAAAATGACCAACGGCTTTTCTGTTTTACGCGTTACTTTTTTAAAGAAGCCGTGCAGATCGTTTTGGGAAACATCATCATTGTCATTTCGAGTGGAGCGAGAAATCTCTTTGGACGCAGTCGCTTGCGAAATGGATACAGATTCCTCGTCCCGTGAACGGGACTCGGAATGACTATTATTTTCATTATTCGGAAGTGCAACTGCCTCTGCCACTGCCGACTGAACAGAAGGGATCGGGTCTTTGTCGAGCCGGACGTAAACCGTCTCATAGCCGAGCTTCTCCAACGCCGGCCGCACGCCGGCATTGATGAGCGAAGTTTTCCCCGAGCCGGAGGGGGAGAAGAGCACGAGCAGGCGGGTGGAAAGAATCTCGCCCACCATTTTCTGCGTCTCTTCTTCGCGGCCAAAAAACAGATCGGCGTCATCGAAGGTGTAGTAGTCGAGGTATTTGTAAGGAGTGCGGCTCATGAACTGGTTGCTCGTTGCTGGTTGCTCGTGTCATTAAGTTAAGAACGATTGGTTAAACCCGTTAGGGTTGAAATGTTTATAGAAAAAGGGCCCTCGAATCGTTTGAACTCCGTAGGAGTGAAATGTGATGACGTGACAAATTATCCGAATTGCAGAACATGTCACTCCTACGGAGTTTCTATCATTTCATTTGCGATTTTCTATAAACATTCCACTCCTAACGGAGTTTGCAAATCTATGGCTTCATCAATTCATTTTGTAACCGCCAACTTTAAGAAATGGACTGATCACTGAAAACTGATTACTGGTTTTACACAAATACGATTTCCTCCGGCTTGTGGCGCAGCGCCATCAACCTTGGCGTGTCGTGTTCGCTCAAGCCTTCCAACTGAATCCTGCCGCAGCCGAGATCGAAAGCGGCTTTGACATCGCGGCCATAGCCCAACCCTTCGTAAAATCCGGCGGCAAAATGGCGTGCGGCTTCATCGCCAATGGCGAAGTACGTGCCGATGACACAATCGATATGCTCGGCAATGGTCTGGGCCTGAAGCTGCGAGAGACATGCATTGAGCACGACACAGCGAACATTGTCTTTGAACGCGCCGAACAATTGGCCCAGCGCTGCTTTCGTCACGGGCTTGCTGTTGCCTTCGTCGTCTTCCAAAATGATTTCATTGACCAAGCCATGGCCGCTGAAATGCACGATGTCCGGCGCATAGCGCAGCAGGCAACCTTGCAGATCGCTCACTCGCGTGGCCCGATGCTGCTCGATTTTGAACTTGTCGCGAAATTTCGATTTGCGGATGGCTTCATCAATCGCTCGCCATTCTTGATCCAGGCGGAGCTGATCGGTATCGCGCGGATTGGCCGTCAGAAACAAGATGGTGATCGGCTGATTGGGGTCACGTTTTCTGCTGGCAACAGCTTGCGCGGGCGAGGTCGGTTTGGCGATGCCCAACTGCGGAATTTCCAGATTAAAGCGCTCGGCCAGCTTAATGGCAAATTCGGTCAAATCGCCATCGAAAATTTTCACCTTGCGGCTGAACCAAAACATCTTTTGAAAATCAGCGGGCTGTTTCACCACGGCATACGAGATTCTTTGCACGCCGTGCATCTGATGGGTGGAAAGCACGCCCTCCCAAATGACGCGAAAGTTCCAGTCCTCCAAATTGTAGCCGAGAAAGAGCAACGTCATTTGCGGAATCATCATCTTGCGAAAATACTCCGGCATGCCGCGGTCGAGGTCGTGCAGATTGGCGAGGTAGCGAATGTAATCCGACTGCGTGATCACTAAGCTGTTCGGCTCGTCGATGCTGCCGTGCATTTTGTGCAAAATGAGGTCTTTCTCACCAAAGAAGATCGTGCCCTGAAAATGTCCGGCGCGCGGGTTGTTGAGGTTATAAACGTGCCGGATGAGATTGCGGCCGTAACGCGTCAGCTCGTTTTCGAGCAGGGTGTCATAATTGGAGGTGAGAACGATTTTGACTTGGGGAAGCTGGGCTAAAACGGTGTGAATGGGACGGGGCGTGCAGCCGATGTTGAGTTTTTCTTGCAGCGCGCGTTCGAGCGGCTCGCGGTCGCCGCTTTGCGTATAGAGAAAATACTCGGCGACGCGGGCGAGATCATACGTCGTGCCGTTGGTGTATTGGCACTTCTCCGCCAGCCATTTGGCCAATTCACCGCCGGTCGGCAAGCCCGGCTCATCGTCGCGGTCGTTTTTGCGATAAGCCGTACAAGCACCCGCGCCCAAAAACGCCAGGCATTTGCCGGATTCGATGGCGTTAAAAATGAGTTTTAGATCTTGCTCTTCCAACGGCAGCGCTCACCAGTCGGTTTATTGTTTTGCTCAGACCTGTCGCCCAACAATCAAGGAAGTGAACAAAATTTAACAAAGCGGGAGGCGGAAAGCAAGGGATTTTTCTGGTTGTCCCGAGAATCGGGTTCTCCGCTGCGCTTCGGCTGGTTGCTCGTAAGAATATGATTAAAAAAACCCGCTTGCATTCAATCCCGGGGCTGTGTATATTGCTATTGTTAACTGAGACTGATTGAGGAACTAAACATGGAACAACTCACCGCCACAACTCCAATTGGGCACAACCTTTTCGAGGCCGCTGCCATCAAAGAAGATATTCCAATTGAGGAGCGAGATGATGTGACCGTTGACGAATTGGAACGGTTGTGGGAGTCTTTGCCTTTTCCTGCCGAACTGTATAACGGAAGGGTGGTTTACAAAATGCCAGTTCCTGCGCATGCTTTGCTCCAAAGTAATGTGATCCGTTTGGTCGGCAAATATCTGGATGCCCATCCCATCGGTATGATCATGGGCGAAACCAACTTTCGTCTCTGGGATGATCGTCCAAACGAGTCACGTATTCCGGATGTTTGTTTTATTGCCAAGAACCGCATCCCCAAAGACATGTATCGCTTTCCTGCCATGGCGCCGGATTTGGCGGTTGAGATCGTTGCGGAAGATGACAGCTACAAGAAGATCATGGCAAAGGTTAAGGCCTATCTGCAGCAAGGCACGAAAATCGTCTGGGTAGTCTTTGCCTCGACACGCGAAGTGTTGGTTTGCACGGCGGAAGGCAAACATTACGTTGATGTTGACGAGGTGCTCGCCGCCCCCGAGGTGTTGCCGGACTTTGCGCTGCCGGTAAAGGAAATATTTGATGGGCTTGACATGTGAAAATAAAGAGCACAGACAAGCTGTCTGTGTTACGGCCTCACCACCACCTTCGTACACCTCTCCAATTTCTCCGCAAAAATTTTGTACCCTCGAACTCCTTCGGCAAGCGGCAAACGGTGGGAAATGATCGAAGTCAAATCGTATTTCTTTTTTTGCACGAGCGGGATGAGTCGCTCCATGTAATAACGCGCCGGGCAGCGGCCGACTTTGTAGGTGAGATTCTTGTCGTAGGCTTCGGCAGGGGAGAAGGCAAAATGTTCTTCGTTGTGAACGCCGGCGACGGAGATGATGCCGCCAGGACGCACGAGATCAATGGCCAATCTCGCCGCAGCGGGACTGCCGACGACCTCCAGCACGGCATCGGCGCCGCGGTTTTCGGTGGCTTCACGGATGACCGCCAGCGGATTTTCTTTTTGATAGTCGATGAGCGTGGCGCCGAATTTTTCTGCAAGCGCCAAACGCTCGGGGATGGTATCAATTGCGTAAATTTTTTCTGCGCCCAATTCACGCGCGCCGATGATGGTCATGAGTCCGACCGGCCCGCAGCCGATCACCGCGTAAGTTCCATCCGGCGCGATATCTGCCATATCCGCACAAAAATAACCCGTAGAAAAAATATCTCCCAACAACAACGCTTCTTCGGCGAGAACATTTTCGGGAACAGGGAGGAGGGTGGATTCTGCAAGCGGCACGCGTACATACTCGGCTTGGCCGCCGTGCAAGCCAACGCCATTTTGCACCCAGCCGAAAAGCTGGCCCGAAGTGCAGCGACACGGCAGATTCTTGCGGCAATAAAAACAGTGGCCGCAGTTGGTGGTGAATGAGCTAAAAACCAAATCGCCTTTCTTGAATTTCCGAACCGCTTTTCCCAATTCAACGATCTCACCGACGAACTCGTGACCCATGATGGTGCCGGCGTCGAGGCCTTTTTCGCGGCCATGATAGACGTGCAAATCCGAGCCGCAAATGCCGGCGAGGTGGACTTTGACGATGACATCACTGGGGGATTCAATCTTCGGGTCGGGAACCGATTCGTATTTGATCGTTTCAACGCCGTGGAAGGTGAGCGCGTGCATAGGTAGCTCTGCAAGTTTTTTGTCTGGCACAAATAGCTTTGCATTAAAAATTGCAAATTGAAAATTTTCAATTTAAAATTTGCAATGACTTTAAACGGCCAAAGCAAAACTAAAAAACAAAAAAGCCCCGAGCGGATCGGGGCCACGAGGCTTAATTTTTGGGTGCAGCCGCCTTTTGTTGCTTCAGCATGGCTTTGCGGCGTTTGGCGCGGGCTTTGCGCTTTTGGCGCCGCTCCATGCGCATGCGAATGTGCTTGCTCTTGCTTCTCGCCATAATACTCCGAATTGGGATGAGTTTAAAAAACACTCGCCAACGGATAGATTAAGACCAACGGATGCCTAAGGCCGTAGGCTTTTATCTGTTGGTCTTAACTTATCCGTTGGCCATATCTTTTTTTGAATCGTTACGAAAGCAAATCAATATAAAACAGTTTCGGCAAGAAAGCAAGATTTTTTGTAACTATTCAGCCTTATTTTTGTAAGCGGATTTAGCGGATCGAGCGGATTTAAAAAGCTTAGCTCCGATAACAATTATCAGCTTAATCCGCTCAATCCGCTTACTATTTTCTTTCTGCGCCGAATAGTTGCGATTTTTTTATAATTTGAAACGCTCACCTTCGACCGCGAGCTGAAAACCAGCTTTCGAAATGGCTTGCGCGGCCTCGCTATTAGGACGCAACGCCGGATTGGTGTGGTTGAGGTGAATGAAACGGACTTTGCTCTTTTCCACCGCCGGCAACAAGGCAAGCCGCTGCATGGTTTCCATGATGAACGGATGCGGAATCTCCGCCATGTTGCGGCCGGGAATCTCGCCATCGGCATAAAAAGTTCCGTCCACATAAGCGGCGTCGACGCCGGCAATCACTTCTTCAATACGGCGATTCCACTTTTCCCATTTGTCAATATCCGGAATAAACACGATCGAGCGTTGCGGACCAGTGATGCGAAAGCCAACGGTCTCAGTATACTCATCGCGGTGCGGCACGAGAAACGGCGTGGCACGAATTCGCTGGTTCAGCTCGAACGATATTTCATTTTGTATTGGCTGCAGCACGATATTTTTGAGCCGCACCAATTGCTCCCACGGCCCGTTGCGGCTGAGAAAATCTTGCATGCGCGGCATGACGTAGACCGGAACTTCACGCGCGCCGATTACTTCACGGCCGAGATGCATCAAGCCGGTGTAATGCCCGATGTGGCCGTGCGTCAACAGAATGCCGGCGAGTCCGGGTGCAGCCGAGACCGGCGCAATCTCATCCAGCGTGAGCAATTGCTGCCTGAAATCCGGCGTCGCGTCAAGCACCCAGCGCTCGGATGAGCTTGGATCGACGATTGCCAAACACGAGACGCGCCGCTGCAACTGTGAATCGCTCCACGCCTTTCGGCAACAGTCTTTCTGGCAACCGGCGTGCGGCAGGCCGCCATCTTGTGCAACGCCGAGCACCACAACGTAAGGCGCAGTATCGCTCGGCGACTCGTAGTCACGAAAATTGTGAAACGAGACGATGATTGGCAGCACCAGCAAAGCAACAATCGCCAGCAACATTTTTAGTCTCGTTGAAGTTGATTCGTTGCAAAAACAGCAAAGATTTTTCCAACGGATTGTAAAACCCAACGGATTAAATCTTTTCAGTCGGGTTTTTCAATCCGTTGGAGATGTTTCTTTTTGGCTGAAGCTCATCGACTTTGGGCGCTTTGGGATGGCTCACTTGAAAACTTGCACCTTTACGGTTCCCGACGGCAAATCCGCTGCGGCGCCGGTGTGGTTGGTTAAAACGAACGTGACGGTATTGGGCGCGCTAACATACGCCGACATTTGCCAATTCCCCGATTTTACACTCGAAAACCCATAAGCCGTCACCTCGCCCGCGGCTGCGCCTGGCACCGTTATCATCGTGGAGGTCGAGGTACCCGGCGCTAAATTCGGCGGATCGAATTTTACGCTGCCGGTTTTGACCGGCATGTCGATGAGGCCGAAGGTCAGCCACGTGCCGGGAGTGCCTGGAGTCGTGCAAACCCACCCAAGATTGCTGCCGCTCGCGACGCTGGTATTGAACGTGATGTCGCCAACTTCCCACATGCCGGTCGTCGGCGCCGCCGGAGCATAATGAATTCGCTTCGAGCCTTGCGACATATATTTCGTCCAGCCCGACGCCGGATACGTAACATAGCCGCTCGTTGCGTTCAGGTCGAAAATATTGCCGGATTCATAAAAGTTCGCGCCCGGCTCCGGATTCGACAACTGCACGGCGTATTGCACGCTCGCTGATGATTTGAAAATGTTGCTTCTCACCACGATGTTGCCGCGGACTTTGTTGGCGCGGAACGCTCCGACCGCCGGCGTTTCGGAGAGGTTGCAGTTGTGAATTTGATTGTCTTCGAATGACAAATCCTCGACGGCCTCGGCATTGACCACACCGCGCTGGATATTATAAAATTCATTTTCGGTAATTCTCACGCCTTGAATGCAATTTGCCGAGGTCGAAAGGATGGACACGCCGAGCCGCGCGTTCATAATCCGGTTTGACGAGATGCGCACGTCGCGAACCGCATTGTCATATCCATTCGACTCGTTCTCGTCCGTCGTCCTCAGCCGAATCCCGTAAGTATGCGGGCCCCAATCCAGCATGTTGCCGATAATATCCACCGAATCGGCGGCGAAGATTTTGATCGCGCCGTGATCTTCCGTGAACTCCTTCATCTGATTGCCGTAGACGCGGTTGTTGGAGATCAGGATGCGTTGCGGGCGAAATTGGGCAAAGCTCGGCGCCGCTTGCACCAAAATTCCGGTCATCATGCTGGCACAGCCGGAATAGACGATGTTGCCGTCGATGATCACATCACGTCCGCCGAGCACGGTGATGCCGCGCGCCCGGTAGTTGGAGTTGCCGCCTTCGACGATGTTGTTGGCGATGATGATATTGCGGTTGATGAGCTGCGCGCCGCGCCACGGCGAATAGGAGGGATGCTTGGCTTTGTAAGGGCGCTCGTAGGAAACCACGGCAATCTTGTCGTCGCCGGCATTTTTCACCGTGTTGTTCGTGATGATCACATTTTCCGACCAGAGTTGGCGTCCCAAATCCGTGTTCGGGCCGTTCGCCACGTGAATGCCGTCGGCGAGCGTGCCTTCGACGTGATTGAAGCTGATCTTGGCATTTTTGAGCGCAAAGCATTGAATGCCCATCCCCGGCGAAAAATAAATCCGATTGAGCATGATTTCGACGCTATCGACTTCGCTCAAATAAATCGCGCTGGTGTTGGGAGCGCGCACCTTTTTGTGGGGCATATAATTCAACGTGAAGCCCTCGATACGAATATTTTTCAGCCGCTGCAGATTGAAAATATAATCGTTCGTGTCTGAAGAAATGATCGTCGCGCGCTCGGCGATCCAGTTGGTGTTGCTGCACAATTTGATCTTGCCGTGGATCCGATAAACGCCGGAAGGCACGCGCACGATTCCTTTGTTCGCAAAAGCCGTGGCGGCTTTTTGAAAAGCGGCGGTTGAATTGGTCGCGCTGTCGCCAGCCGCGCCCCACCATTGGGGAAAAATTTGCTCAACCGCGCCGTCGTCAAATATCACGTTGCCGGCGCCTTCGAAGACTTGATACGGCCCGGCAAAAAAATGACCTTGAATTTTGAACGTCACGCCGCGCTCCAGTTTGATGCGGCCGCCTTGATAGACCCACAAGGCGGCGGTGCGGCGCAACGTATCGGAAACCGCCATGGTCTTCGTGTTGAGCGCGACGATGACCATGGCGGAATCTCTCTCGGCTTGCGCGATGGCTTTCTCTAAAGAGGGGAAATCATCGGCAGAATAGCCGCGCTGCAAAATCGCCGCGGCCAGATCGCGGATCGGATCAGTGGAACGAGCCGTATCGGCTTTCTGCAATTTTTTGGCATTGCTACTGATATAGGGTTTTAAATAGTTTTGCGCGTGCAACGAAGTAAATCCCCCAAGAAGGAGTGCGAGGCTGCAGATCAGTTTTTTCATTTTCAAGCTCACGAACAGATAAAAAGCGAAGCAAAATTGTTGCGGCAAAATTATTCAATTTTGCCCTGGTTATTCGAACAGATAAATTTCGGCACCGGGCGCGAGAAACGCAAGCAGAATTTAGGACAAAACCAATTCTTGCAAAATAATCATTGACTTTGCAGTTTGTAAACATTTTATTGTGCTATGACAAAACTGCGGAGGTGGAATGAAGATTCGGCATGTTGTTACCGGCCTTGCCATTCTTGCCATGGCCTCGTGCGGCGAAAAGCCGGGGTTTGAAACTGACGGCTTTGCCGGCAAGCGATGGTTCAAAGGCAACACGCACACCCACACCACGATGAGCGACGGTGACTCGCCGCCGGAGGTGGTGGCGAAATGGTACAAAGATCACGATTACAACTTTCTCGTACTCTCCGATCATAACGTTTTTACCGATCCCGCCCCGCTGTCCAAGTTGGTCGACGCCAAATTCCTTCTCATCCCCGGGGAAGAGTTGACGACGGGATTTATGTTGAAACCCGTCCATGTGAACGGCTTGAATATTCCGGGCAAGATCGACCCCAAGCTAGACGCCAGCCTCGCCGGCACCATTCAAAAGAACGTGGACGCGGTGCGCGCCGTCAATGGCGTGCCGCACATCAATCATCCCAATTTCAAATGGGCCATTTCTCAAAGCGATCTCCTGCAAATTAACAACGACAAATTGTTGGAAATCTACAACGGCCATCCCGGCGTGAACAATTTCGGCGGCGGCGGTTGGCCGGGCATGGACCAAGTTTGGGATCATTTGTTGACGGCGGGCAAGGAAATCTACGGCATCGCCGTCGATGACGCGCATCACTTCCAGGGAGAGTTTGGACCGAGCCGCTCGAATCCCGGCCACGGCTGGGTCGTGGTGCGCGCCCAAAATTTGGCCGCGCGCGAAATCGTCGAGAATTTGGAGAAGGGATTGTTTTACGCGAGCACCGGGGTCGAGCTGGATGATATTAAAATCACCTCGACGCAAATCGAAATTTACATCGCCAAACAGGGTGATTTTAAATTTCGAACCGAGTTCATTGGCAGCGGCGGAAAAATCTTGCTGAACTCGGAAACCAACCCGGCGATATATAAACTCTCCGGCAATGAACCATACGTCCGCGCCAAAGTTTATAATTCCGGCGGATACGTGGCTTGGGTACAGCCGGTATTTGCAAGAAAGCCGTGAGAATCAAATATCGCAAAAATAACGCGATTGATTTTTAGCCGTGGGGTGCTTCGATCAGATGGAGAACATCTTTCTGGAGGCGTTGTGAGTTTAACGCGATTTTTCTTTTTGTTATTTGCCGTTTTCTTTTTGCTTTTTAAAAGCGTTTCGGCTCAAAATCCCGGTGCGTTTCTCGGAGATTTGGCCTGGCCCGAAGCGGAAGCTCGCCTCAAAACAGCGCCGCTCGTTATTCTGCCTTTTGGCGCCGGCGCCAAAGAGCACGGTCCACATTTGCCAATGAACGCCGACGCCAAAGTGATGGAGTATCTCTGCCAGCAGGCCATCACCTCATTGCCGGTCATTGTCGCGCCGCCGATTTTGCACGGCTGGTTTCCGGCGTTTCGCGAATTTCCCGGCACCGAAGTCGCCGAGGCGGAAGTTTTTCAAAGCTACGTTTACGAAGTCGCCATGTCGTTGATTCGAAATGGCGCAAAACGGATCGTTCTCCTCAATACTGGCATCTCGCGCGCCACCGGCTTGCCGCTATCGATTGTCGCGCGCGAAATTCGCGTGCAAACCGGCACGCCGGCGCTGGTGATCTCTTGGGATGATCTGGAAACGCCGGCCATTGATTCGCTGCAAGAGCAAAAAGCCGGCGGCCATGCCGACGAGATCGAAACCTCGATCAATCTCTATTTGCAACCCGAATTGGTGCGCATGGAAAAGGCCGTTGTGGATTACGGGACGAGTGGGAGAAAAAATTACCCCGGCTACGAGCCTGGTTTATTTTCGCGCAATCCCAACGATCCGGAATTTTCCAAAACCGGCTTGTTTGGCGACCCCGCCAAAGCGACGGCAGAAAAAGGAAAAAAGGCGCTGGCAATCATGACGCAGCAATGGCTGCAGGCGCTGCGAGGGTTTGCCAATGCGCCGTTGCGAACGGATAAATCACGCGCGAAATAAATGGAGCAATCATGAACAACATTTTCCGTCAATCCATCCAACATTACTCCAAAGGTGCGAACGTCAACGTCATGATCATGTTCAGCGTCGTGGCGTTGATTGCGGCGGGGTTGACTTTTCTGTATGTCTTTTTTGTTGGCCGAAATCACCAAGATAATATTCTGGTCAGTTACCTCATGCCGTTGCTCTTGTTGGCCGGCGGCATTTGGTTCATCATCGTTGCGCGCAGCAAGGGCGGTGATTGGTCGGCGATTGCTTATGCAATCTTGGCGGTGTTTTTTCTGCTCGGGGCGATCATCAGTTTTTTGGTGACGTTGATATTGCTGCTTTGGGTTTATTAATCTTATTTCATTCACAGGTCACGCACAAAACCTCAACCCTCCCAGACGGGCCGTCTGGGCTACCACCCAAGGAGGCGATATGATGGAAAACACGAATTGGTTCGCTTTGCCGTTCGTCTTGATTGCCGCGAGCTTCACGCTCGTTTCGGCGCAAAAATCTGAAGATGAGCTTAACCGCAAAACTGCCGAGATTCACGCGAAAGTTTTTACGGTCGATACTCACATCGATTGGCCCTCGAATCAATTGCGCAATCCCGATTTCGTTCCGCGCGAGCGCCACGAGCCAGGCAAAAGGGATAGCGGCCAATGGGATTTGGTGCGAATGAAGGAAGGAGGCTTGGACGCGGTATTCATGTCCATCTACACCTCGCAAGGTCCGCGCACCGACGAAGGCCACGCCAAAGCCAAAGAACATGCACTGAAGCTGATCGAGATTACGAAAAAGATGGTCACTGAAAATCCGGATTTGGCTGAGATCGCGCTCACGCCCGAAGATGCCTATCGCCTCGAAAAGGCCGGCAAGCGCGCGATTTTCATGGGCATGGAAAACGGCTATCCTCTCGGCAAAGATCCGAGCAACGTCAAAATGTTCTACGATCTCGGCGTGCGCTACATTACGATAACCCACTCGCGCAACAACGAGCTGGGCGATTCCTCGACGGATGAGAAAAAGGAATGGGAGGGGCTGAGTCCGCTCGGCGAACAGGTGATGCAAGCAATGAACCGTCTCGGCATCATGGTCGATATTTCTCACGTCCACGACGATCTGTTCTGGGATGTGATCGCACTGGCCAAAGCGCCGGTGATCGCCTCGCATTCCAGCGCCAGAGCACTGTGCGATCACGCCCGCAATATGAACGACGAAATGCTGCAAGCCGTGAAGAAAAACGGCGGCGTGGTGCAGCTTTGTTTGTTGGGCAACTACATCAAGACGATGCCGCAGAATCCGGAGCGCGAGACGGCAATAAGCCCCTTGCGGGAAAAATTGCGGGCGGCGCGGCGCGGCGAGTTGGGCGACGAAGAAGCAAAAAAAGTCTGGGAAGAATTTCAAGCCATTAACACGAAGTATCCGGCCAATCGCCCGACCGTGCAAGACGCGGCGGATCACATCGACCACATGGTGAAAGTGATGGGCGTGGATCACATCGGCGTCGGCTCGGACTTTGACGGCGGTGGTGGTTTGATCGGCATCGACGATGTTTCCGAAATGCCGAATCTCACCAAAGAATTGCTGAAACGCGGCTATGCCGAGAAGGACATTCAAAAAATTTGGGGCGGGAATTTGATGCGAGTCTTGGGCGAAGTCATAAAAGTTGCTCAGAAGTTGCAACAAGAGAGTATGTCATCACATTAAATAGAAATGTCATTCTCTGGAAGCCTGCCCTGCCAAAGGCTCTAGGCAGGCCAGGGAATCCTTTTGAATTTCAAGATAGTTCTTGGAAGCAAAAAAGATTCCTGCGGAATGACAGCTTGAATCCCTTCGCGCCACTTGCCGAGAAAATTCGTGCGGCGCTCAAACAACTCAACAGCGGCCCGCTGAAATTCGTGCTCAACACGCATTGGCACGGCGATCACACCGGCGGCAATCCGATTTTCGGAAAAGAGGCCACCATCGTCGCGCACGCGAACGTGCGCAAGCGCTTGATGGCCGAGCAAAGAAGGGGCGAGCGCGTTACCCCGCCGTTGCCGAAAGAAGGGTGGCCGGTCATCACATTGGAGTCGTCGCTCTCACTCCACTTCAACGGCGAGGAGATCAAAGTCATGCACTTTCCTCGTGGCCATACCGACGGCGACTGCGTTATTTTCTTCGTCAACGCCAACGTCGTTCACATGGGTGATGACTTCTTCGTCGGACGTTTTCCTTTCGTCGATCTCAACAGCGGAGGAGATATCGAGGGCTTGATAAAAAATATCGAGCAAATCATCGCGCAACTGCCGCCGGATGTGAAGATCATTCCCGGACACGGGTCGGTGTCAACACTGGATGATTTGAAGAGCTATCACAACATGTTGATGGAAACGACTAAAACCATTCGCCAGGGCATTGCCGCCGGCAAGAGTCTCGAGGAGCTAAAACAGCAAGGCTTTGCGGAGGAGTGGAAATCCTGGGGCAGCGGCTTCATATCGGCCGAGCGCTGGATTGAGACGATTCATCAAAATTTCTCGGCGAAGAAAAATTAAAGATTGCTCTATGCGAAAATTTTCAATTTTCTTTTGGCGGGCAGCAATAGCTGCAGCGCTGTTCGCCAATACTCATGTTTTTGCCCAAACGACTCATCACGGCGCCATCAATTTGCGCGTCAATACGAATCGCCTCGAGCAGCGAATTCTGGCGCTGGCTGAATTTGGCAAAAATCCCTTTGGCGGCGTTAGTCGAGTCGCGTTCAGCGAAGCGGATATTCAAGGACGGAATTATGTCATCTCATTGATGCGCGAAGCCGGACTAAAAGTGAAAATCGATGCCGCCGGAAATATCAACGGCAGGAGAGAAGGACGCGACCCGAAGCTTCCCAGCATTATATTTGGCTCACATATCGACTCGGTTCCGAACGGCGGCAACTACGACGGCGATGTGGGGAGCATCGGCGCGATTGAATGCGCGCAGGTGTTGCACGAGAATGGCATCGTCACGCGACATCCGCTCGAGATCGTGGTGTTTGCGGATGAAGAAGGCGGGCTCGTCGGCAGCCGCGCCATGATCGGCGAATTGACTGCCGAGGCGTTGGCGGTAAAGAGCCACAGCGGCAAGACCATTCGCGAGGGCATCCGCGCCATTGGCGGCGATCCGGATAAGCTTGCGGAAGCAATACGACGCAAAGACGATTTCAAAGCTTTTCTCGAGCTTCATATCGAGCAAGGCGGAATTCTGGATGCCGAGCATATCAACATCGGCATTGTCGAGGGCATCGTGGGCATCAAGTGGTGGGATGTCACTATTGAAGGCTTTGCCAATCACGCCGGCACGACGCCGATGGACAAGCGGCAGGATGCGCTCCTGGCAGCGGCGCAACTCATCATCGCCGTTAATAAAGTGGTGACGGGTGTTCCTGGCCGGCAAGTCGGAACCGTCGGACGGATCACCGCCGAGCCTGGCGCGCCGAACGTCATTCCTGGCAAAGTGATCATGAGTCTGGAGCTGCGCGACCTTTCTTCGGAAAAAGTCAATTCACTTTTTCAAACGATTCAGGAAGAGGCGAAAAATATTGCGCAAAAGACCGGTGCGAAAATTAGTTTCTCTTCGATTCCAACCAACTCGATTCCGGCGCTTACCGACGCGCGCGTGCGCAAGATTATTGCCGAATCGGCGCGCGACCTCGGGCTGAGTTTCAAGCTGATGCCAAGCGGCGCGGGGCACGATGCGCAGGACATGGCGCGAATTGCTCCCGCTGGGATGATCTTCGTTCCCAGCGCCAGCGGCATTAGCCATTCGCCGAAAGAATACACCAAGCCCGAGGATATGGCCAACGGCGCCAACGTGTTGCTGCAAACTATTCTCAAGATCGATCAGGGCGCTTTGGAGTGATCCAAAGAAATGTAATTCCGGAAGAATTCTTTTCTGCACACGCACGGTGCTTGAAATTAAAAAAGCCTGCCCTGACGCAGGCCATGGATTCCTCCGGAATGACATCATGATCTGAATGTAGTGCGTGAGAAGGAAGCCATTCATGAAGCATTCTCCAAATCTCTTGCGGGGTGCAAAAACATTCGCCGTTGCATTATTGCTCCCCCTCTTCATCAATCTTGGCTATTCCCCCGATGGCTCGCCGAATATTGCTTCTCGCGCCGATTATGGTGCCGTTGTTGCCGAACTCGAGCGCTTCATCACCTACGAGATGCGTGACAAAAAGCTGCCGGCGCTTTCCATTGCTTTGGTAGATGATCAAGAAACGGTTTGGGTCAAAGGCTTTGGTTGGTTAGATTGGGACAAAAAAATTCCGGCAAGCGCCGAAACCGTGTATCGCGTCGGCTCAGTCTCAAAGCTCTTTACCGACATCGGCATCATGCAGCTCGTCGAGCGTGGCGCTATTGATCTCGATGCTCCAGTGACGAATTACCTGCCGGATTTCAAACCAAACAATCCTTTTGATAAAGCCATCACTTTGCGCCAACTCATGTCGCATCGTTCCGGACTCGTGCGCGAACCGCCGGTGGGAAATTATTTCGACGACACAGCGCCGTCGCTAGCGCAAACGGTGCAAAGCCTCAATTCGACTGTATTAATTTACGAGCCGGAAAAGCGCATCAAATATTCCAACGCCGGCATCGCGGTCGTGGGCTATGTGTTGGAGCAAATGCAGAAGCAACCTTTCACGCAGTATTTGCAAAAGGCCGTGCTCGCACCGATGGGACTGCGCAATAGCAATTTCGCGCTGACGCCGGAAATTACCAAGCACCTCGCAACGGCGTATATGTGGAGTTATGATGGTCGTGAATTTGTTGCGCCTGCTTTTCAGCTCGGCATGGCGCCAGCCGGCAGCATGTACTCAACCGTGACCGATTTGGCACGTTTCATGAGCGTGCTCTTTAACAGCGGCAAAACTTTGCATGGTCAGGTACTCAAAGCGGAGACGCTCGAAAAAATGTGGACGCCGCAGTTTGCGCCTCCTGAAGGGAAAAGTGGTTTTGGCATCGGTTTCGCTATTTCGGAGCTGCAAGGCTATCGCCGCATCGGCCACGGCGGCGCGATTTACGGCTTTGCTACGGAGTTGGAGGCATTGCCCGAAGCCAAGCTCGGCGTCGTTGCGGTCACCAGCTTGGACTGCGCCAATTCCATCGTTGAGCGCATTGCCGAATATGCTTTGAGATTAATGCTGGCAACGCGCAACAAACAAACACTTTCACAAATGCAATTGCCGGACTCGGTTGATTTCGCCTTGGCGCATCGCTTCGTTGGTCGCTACATTTATGGCCAAGACAAAATCGATCTCATTGTGCGCGATGGCAAGTTGTTCGCCGAACGCGGCGCGCTGCGAATGCAAGTGAAGTCAGTCGGCGATACGCTGATCGTCGATGACCGTCTGGCTTATGGAACGAAGATTGTGCCGGTCGATAATGGCTTGCACATCGGTAACGATAAATTCAAACGTATCCCGATTGTGAAGCCTGAGCCAATTCCCGAACATTGGCAGGGATTAATCGGCGAGTACGGCTGGAATCACAACGTTCTTTTCGTGCTTGAAAAAGATGGCAAGCTCCACGCGCTCATCGAGTGGTTCTTTTCATATCCGCTCACCGAAGTCTCCAAAGATGTCTTTGCCTTTCCCGATTACGGTCTTTATCATGGTGAAAAGCTGATTTTTACCCGTGATCAAAACGGCAAAGCCACGCAAGCCGAAGCCGCGAGCGTCGTCTTCAAACGCCGCCATCTCGACGGCGAAGATGGACAAACCTTTCGCATCACCCCACTAAAACCGGCGGAAGAACTCCGCCAAATGGCTCTCGCCGCGCAACCGCCAATGGAGAATGGTGAGTTTCTCAAATCCGATTTGGTTGACTTAGCGACTTTGGACTCATCGACTTCGGACTCTATTAAATTCGATATCCGCTATGCCACGACCAACAATTTCTTGAGCATGGTTTTTTATTCGCAGGCCAAAGCTTTTCTGCAGCGACCGGCAGCGGTGGCGTTGCGGCGCGCCCATCAAAATCTCAAGAAGTACGACTATGGCTTGCTGATTCACGATGCGTATCGCCCGTGGTACGTCACCAAAATGTTTCGCGAAGCGACGCCGCCGGAGAAACATGATTTCGTCGCCGATCCCTCGCGCGGCTCGCGCCACAATCGCGGCTGCGCCGTTGATCTAACGCTGTATGATTTAAAAACCAGAGCGCCGGTGCAAATGGTGAGCGGCTACGATGAGTTTTCCGAGCGCGCGTATCCGGATTATCAAGGCGGCACCTCGTTGCAGCGCTGGCATCGCGAGCTGCTGCGGGAGGCGATGGAGGCAGAGGGGTTTCGTGTATATGAATTTGAATGGTGGCATTTTGATTACAAAGATTGGCGGAAGTACCCGATTGGGAATCAGAAGTTTGAAGAGATGAACTAAAAAAAGGATTATGCAAAATTATTATGGCAAAATGATTGCATGAAAAACCTTTAATAATTTTGCCATAATTATTTTGCAATTCAATTTGCTAATGTCGCAGACTTTGCGTTACCTTCTCTTGTATGCGTCTCACGTGTAGCTTTTTATATTATTGAGGACGGCGTTTGATGCTGGCTTTGGTTAATTTATTAGTCATCGTGCTTGGAATTTATCTCGGCTTCGGCTTGCTCTTCTCGCTTTTCTTTGTCGCCAAAGGTGCCGGCAAAATTGATCCGACGGCCAAAGCGGGAACCATCGGCTTTCGCTTGCTGATTATTCCAGGAACGATGGCGTTTTGGCCGCTACTAGCCAAGCGCTGGTGGCAGGGAAAGACCGAACCGCCGGAGGAAAAAAATCCGCATCGCCTCGCCGCAAAGGAGACAACGGTATGATCCAACCTCTGCGCCGCCGGCATCGCCGGATGATGGCGGCAATCACCATTGTTTTGCCTGTCATTTTCGTGGCCGGACTTGCCGTGCGCAAACCGATTCCGGCAACGGAAAACGTGCCATCTGCATTGATGACACCGTCGGCCATCTCGTTTACACATTTGCTATTTGAAAAAAGTGATTTGTGGACGGACTTAAACATAATCACGCGCGTGTACGGTGATCAGCAGCCTGCCGAGCGTTTGGCGGTCGAATTGCATCCGCGAGACTATTTGAAAATTCCGGACATGCTGGTTTATTGGCATCGCCATCCATCAATCCAAACAGATAAGTTGCCGGACGATGCCTACTTGCTCGGCGCATTGGCGGGGACCCAAAAGCTGCGCTTCATTTTGCCCGAGCCGGCGATGACACAAGATGGATCGCTCATTCTTTATAGCCTGGTACATCAAAAAATCATTACTGCAACCATGCTGCCCACGAGCAAATTTATAGGAGAAAGGATTGCGCAATGAGCTTGAGCTATCAGGCCGTATCTTGGAATCGGCAAAAGAAAATTTATGACGCGGTATTGATTACAGGCGTAGTCATTTACTTGGCGCTTTTTGTCACCGTTGGTTTCATCACGCATCCGCATGCAACCGCGGAAACCCTGCTCATTCGCGGCTTCGGCACCGCGGCGTTGTTGCTGTTGCACGTCATTCTTTCCATCGGGCCGTTGTGCCGTTTGAATCCGCGTTTTTTGCCGCTGCTCTACAACCGCCGGCATCTGGGCGTCACGATGTTTATCTTGGCATTGGCGCACGGCGCGTTTTCAATCATTCAATTTCACAGCCAGGGCGATGTCAACCCCATCGTCAGCGTGCTCATCAGCAACACCCAATTTACCAGCTTGAGCCGTTTTCCTTTTCAACCGTTGGGGCTGGCGGCGTTGGTGATTCTTTTTTTCATGGCGGCGACGAGCCACGATTCCTGGCTCGCCAATTTAACGCCGCCGGTTTGGAAAGCGCTCCACATGCTCGTGTATCTGGCGTACGCGTTGATCGTTCTGCACGTCACGTTGGGCGTGTTGCAAGCGGAAACGAGTCCGGTGTTTTCTGCCTTGCTCGGACTTGGCATGGCGTGGATATTGGGATTGCACTTGCTTGCAGCGTGGAAAGAGAAACGCCTCGATGCAAAAATTTCTACAACTTCCGCCGATGGCTTTGTGGACGTTTGCAGTGTTGCGGAAATTCCTGAAAAATGTGCTCACGTTGCGGTGATTGGAGGAGAGCGCATCGCCGTGTTCAAATACGATGGCAAAATCTCTACGATTTCCAATGTGTGCCAACATCAAAACGGCCCGCTCGGCGAAGGCCGCATCATCGATGGACTCGTCACCTGCCCTTGGCACGGATTCAATTATCGCCCCCAAGATGGCACTTCGCCAGCGCCGTTCAAAGAAAAGGTGCCGACTTTTCAAGTGAAAGTGGTCAATGGCCGCGTATTCGTACACCTGCGTCCGAATTTGCCGGGGACTTATGTAGAACCGGCAATGATCAAATAAAAAATCGGGTTTGCAAGATAATTGTGGCAAGATAATTTAAAATCATTTTGCCAAAATTATCTTGCAGATGTTTTTGTTTAATGAAAAGCAGCTTTTGCAGTTAAATTTCAGAATGGCAAGATGATGTTGGCAAGATGATTCAAAATCATCTTGCCGTAATTATTTTGCGAAGCACTTTTGCTTTTAATCTTGTTTCATGAAACGCCTTATGAATTCTAAGACGACTAAAGACGAATTTTATATCGGCTATTTGCCAACCGCACCGGCGGGATTAGGCAAAATGATGCGCAATGTCATCATTTTGCTTTTAGCGGTTGCAAGTGTTGCAGCGATCATTTTGGTCATCAATCAAAAACCATTTTATCCCAGCGTCTATGAGTTTGGCAACGTTCGCGTGTTTGAAGGAATCGTCAAAGAGCATCCTTATCCGACCTTGCTCGTAGCCCGTCCTGGTGAAGCCGGCGCGTTGCCAGGATATTCCCAATATTATCTCGCCGGCTACGGCAAATTTGGCGCGGCGGCCTGGGTCAAAGGAATGGACGGTAAGCGCGTGCAAGTGCAAGGCGCGCTGATTTATCGCGACGGCCAGACCATGATCAAAATTGATGAGGCGAATGCGATCAAGCCGCTCGGCGAGGTTTCCACGGCGCCGGCAAGTTTTTCGTTGGACAGCCAGGCTGGAAAAAATCTCGGCGCGTTTCAACTCACCGGCGAGATCGTTGATAGCCAATGTTATCTTGGCGTGATGAATCCTGGTGAGGGCAAGCCGCACAAAGAATGCGCGATTCGTTGTATCAGCGGCGGCGTGCCGCCGATTTTTGTCGTCAAAAATTCGAAGGGTGTGGCAAGTTATTTCCTGTTGGTTTCACACGAAGGCAAAATTGTGAATCAGGAAATTCTGCCGATGGTCGCGGATCCGGTGCAGATTACTGGAGAGGTGATTCAATATGAAAACTTATTAGTGCTGCGGGCTGATCCCAAAACTTATAAGCGCTTGAATTAGTCGAGGAACATGGACAATGGAACAAAACTCTTGGCAAGATTTAGGCCCTATCGAAAATTTCAACAAGACGCCGCTAACTGAAATTCAAATTGGCCGCACGAAGATCGCGATATCCTATCGCGACGGAGAATTTGGCGCCATCTCAGGCGTTTGCAATCACGTCGGCGGGCCGCTCGGTCAGGGCGGTTTGAATGGTGAATTTATAGTTTGTCCGTGGCACAATTGGAAGTTCCATCGCAAAACCGGCGTTGGCGAGCCAGGTTTCGAAGATGACATCGTCCCAAGCTACGAAATTCGCGTTGAAAATGGCCATCTGCTGCTGCGTGTTGAGCCGCTGACGCAACGTTACAAAAAGCCGCATTCGCCGCACTCGCTTTCTCGTCCGCTTCAACGGGAGGAAGGGCCAATCCGTGTCGTTGGCATTTCGACGACGGTGATGGATCGCACCAATCCGCGCTATTCGACTTCGGAAGCGCTGCTGCAAGTTGCGCTCGATTTCGCTGCGGCGGATTTGCAATGCGAGACGCGGTTGATTCGGCTCAACGATCTCAAATTTCGCAATTGCGAGGGCTATTACTCGAAAAGCGCGCACGCCTGCACGTGGCCATGCTCGATCACGCAAATGGATGCGAAAGATGAAATGACGGAAGTTTACGAAGCGCTGGTGCATTGGGGCGATGTGGTGATGTTGACGACGCCGATTCGCTGGGGCGCGGCCAGCTCGCTGTTTTATAAAATGGCCGAGCGCTTGAATTGCGTGCAGAATCAAATCACTATTCGCGACCGCGTGCTCATCCGCAACAAAGTGGCGAGCTTCGTCATCACCGGCGGGCAAGATAATGTGCAAGGCGTGGCCGGACATCTGCTCGGCTTTTTTGCGGAGATCGGCTTCTGCTTTCCGCAATTTCCTTTTATTGCCCACTCGCGCGGCTGGGATGCCGAAGACATGGAGCAAAATATTGTGGATGTCATGCAAAGCCAGGAACTCCGCGACGGCGCAAAGGAACTGGTCAAACGTTCCGTCGAAATGGCGGGCGTCTTGCTCGGCCACATTCACGCCGAGGAAAAAACCGCGCGCGGCGGGAGGAAGGCACACAGGTTGGAAGTGATGGCTTGAAATAATTAAAAAAGCGAATAAACCAAATTTCGAGGAGGAGAAGGATGGAAACTAATTTGAGAACGAAACCAAACGACTTCGACCGCCGCCAATTTCTCGCGGCCGTAGGGAAGGGGATGGGATTAGCGACGCTAGCTTCATCCTATGTTGCAACGTTATTCGATGATGTGCAAGCCGCCACCAAACGCATCGCGCACTTGCCGCCGGATCAAGTCGCCAGCGATGAAGATTTTTGGTTTGAAATTCAACAGGCTTTCACAGTCACGCGCGGGATCGTCAATTTAAATAACGGTGGCGTTTCGCCGTCGCCGCGAATCGTCACCGAGGCGTTGGTGCGTTATCAATGGCAGCAGGAGGATGCGACGGCCTACACGATGTGGCAAATTTTGGAGCCACAAGTGGAAACGATTCGCAGCGGGCTTGCGGAAATTTTCGGTTGCGACCGCGAAGAAATTGCGGTGACGCGCAATGCTTCCGAGTCGTTGGAAATTTTGCTCATGGGCATGGATTTGAAATCCGGCGATGAAGTTCTCTCGACGACGCAGGATTATGGCCGCATGTTGACGACGCTACGGCAACGCGAGCTGCGCGAGGGCTTGAAGTTGAAGCTGGTGAAAATTCCGATTCCACCCAAAAATCTCGATGAGATTACCGCTTCTTTTGAGAAAGGCATCACCAGCCGCACGAAGTTGATTCTCATGTCACATATGGTCAACATCACCGGCCAAATCACGCCGGTGAAGGCGGTTTGCGAGTTGGCGCGTTCCAAAGGCATTGAAGTGATCGTTGATGGCGCGCATTCGTTTGCGCAATTCAATTTCAAGCAGAGTGATATCGGCTGCGATTATTTCGGCACCAGTTTACACAAGTGGCTATTTGCGCCGAAAGGCACGGGGTTACTTTATGTGAAGCGCGATAAGATCGAGAAAATTTGGCCGCTGATGGCTGCCGAAAAAAAGCAAGCCAGCGATATCCGCAAGTTCGAGGAGATCGGTACGCACTCCGCCGCGCCGCATTTAGCCATCGGCGAAGCGATTCTTTTTCACAACGGCCTCGGCGGCGAGCGCAAGGAGAAACGGTTGCGTTATCTCTCGCGTTATTGGATGAACAATTTGAAGTCACTGCCGAATGTTCGTTTCAACACGTCATTTGACGACACCATGTCTTGCGCCATAGCCAACGTGCAGATTGACGGCACCGATCCGGCGGCCGTCAGCAATTATCTGATGAACAAACACAAAATTTTCACCGTGCCTATTTTGCACGACGAGTTCAAAGGCATTCGCATCACCCCGAATGTGTACACGACGCTGCAAGAGCTTGATCTATTCTGCGAAGTGATGGAAATGATTGCGAAAAAGGGGTTGCCGAAAGAGTAAAACGTAACGAATAAAACGTAACGCAAACTGCCAGCCTGCCCACCAACGCGGACAAGCCGCAACCCTGCGGGCGCAGCCCCCAAAAAGATCAGTTGCTCACGGAAATGGCTACACCCGTAGGGAAGGGCTCACGGAATTGAATTTCAAAAAATTTTCCGTGAGCTGTTCCAATTCCGTCGAGTCGGAACCAAACAAAGCCGGCTCTTCAACCGCGAATTAGCGCAAATTTACGCGAATAAAAAATATTAGCGTTCATTAGCGATGATTCGCGGTTTAAAAAATGTTTACCGAAAACGCACGGATTCCATTTTAAGGAGACTAAAAAAAGTCAGAAATCACCAAAGGAGGTTGTTCAATGGAAACAGTTGGAAGAAACGCTTTGTGCCCATGTGGCTCGGGGAAAAAGTACAAAGCTTGTTGCATGTCGAAAGCACAGTCAAATTTTGAGGGGCTGCCGTATGGCTTGCGCGTCAAAGGCGGCGTTGGGTACGATCCCGGAGCGGGGGGATTCGTTGTCATCGTTCATATTTGGGACAATATTGAGTGTCGGGGCGAACCCAAAGAATGGAGTTACCCCCAAGTATACCAAAGCGAAGACGAAGCGATGCACGATTACAAGACTTTCATCCGCCCAAGATTGAAACGGATTTTGGAGAAAAAGGTCGAGAAATCGAAAGCTGGTGTCTTCATTCATCATCAACTGGAATGAGGTGCAGCCATGTTTTGTCCCGAATGCAAATCCGAGTATCGCGAAGGAATTACAGTTTGCTCGACTTGTCAAGTTCCCTTGGTCGAAATGCTGTCGCCTGAGCCGGAGCAGGAGTTTATAGAATATGAAGAAGTGTTGCGGACATACAACCCCGCTGACATCGCTTTTGTCAAATCCCTTTTGGACGGCGAGAATATTATGTACTTTTTTCAAGGGGAATTTTTTAATCAGATGGAACCGCCGGTGATTCCGGTTCGCTTGCTCGTTCGGAAAGGCCAAGCTGAGTTCGCTAAAGAAATTTTGCAAGGAACGCAACTGGCTTTCATGGCGGTGGAAAAGAGCGAGCCGGCGGATGAGAAAGATGAATCGCCGGAGTGAGGTAAATCCCTCGGTACATAATGGGAAAAGATGTCATTCTGGAAGCCTGCCCTGCCAAAGGCTCTAGGCAGGCCAGGGAATCTTTTTTCAAACCCAGCACTGTGCTCGACAACAAAAAAGATGCTTCCAGCATGACATAAATAGCAACCAACCTAAAGCATTATAAAGTGAACGATATTTAAGGCAAAAGCAGAATCTTTGATTATGCCAAACCTCGTTCAAAAAATCCGCGCTTTCTTGGTTGAGGAAGTTTATCCTTTGGAACAGGATTTTCTCCGCAAGCGCTTTCGCGAATTGCTGCCAGTGTTGCAACAGAAAAGAGAACAAGTGAAAGCGCTCGGCTTATGGACGCCGCACCTTCCCAAAGAGTATGGCGGGCTAGGGCTTTCACTCGCCGAATTTGCGCATCTCAGCGAAGAGATGGGCCGCACGCCGCTGGGCCATTTTGTGTTCAATTGCCAAGCGCCGGATATCGGCAACATGGAAATCCTGCTCGCGCACGGCACCGATGAGCAAAAGCAAACTTACTTGCTACCGTTAATTCGCGGCGAGATTCGCAGTTGCTTTTCGATGACCGAGCCGGAGTTTCCTGGCTCCAATCCAACTTGGATGAACACTACCGCTGTTAAAGATGGGGATGGCTTTGTGATCAACGGCCACAAGTGGTTCACTTCATCCGCCGATGGAGCGGCTTTCGCGATCGTCATGGCGATCACGAATCCAGACGCGCCAAGTTCACACCAACGCGCCAGCCAAATCATTGTGCCCACGAACGCGCCAGGTTTCAAAATCGTGCGCAACATTTCGGTGATGGGACACGTCGGCGACGACTACGCGAGTCACGCGGAGATCGTATATGAGAACTGTCGCGTGCCGCAAAAGAATTTGCTGGGGCAGGAGGGAGCCGGATTTGCAATGGCGCAAGAACGACTCGGGCCAGGCCGCATTCATCACTGCATGCGCTGGATCGGTATCTGCGAGCGCGCATTTGAGATGATGTGCGATTATGCCGTCAAACGGCAGCTCGCGCCAGGCAAGCCGCTGGCGACGAGCGATATCATTCAAACGTGGATTGCGGAGAGCCGCGCTGAGATCAACGCCGCGCGTTTGATGGTTTTGCACACGGCGCAGAAAATCGACCGCGAGGGCGCGCAGGCGGCGCGTGATGAGGTTTCGCTCATCAAGTTTTTTGTCGCCAACGTTTTGCAAAAAGTATTGGACCGCGCCATTCAAATTCACGGCGGCCTCGGTGTGACCGATGACACGCTGCTGGCGGTTTGGTATCGGCAGGAGAGGGCCGCGCGGATTTATGACGGGCCGGATGAAGTGCATAAAATTTCAGTGGCAAAACGAATTTTGCGAAAGTATGGATTTGAGAGGTAGACGAATTTCCAAAGCTTTTATCCCCAACGGATGAATGAAGACCAACGGATTCAGAAAATCCGTTGGCCGTTTTTTATTTTGCTTTGCCGTGCGAATGAATATGATAAAAACATGAAACACTTTTTTCTTTCTGCTTTGATTTTTCCGTTTGCCGCTAACCTATTTGCGCAGACAAATGGCAAATTTTTTCTCTCCGCCGACAGCCTGAGCAAACACCGGCAAATCCGAATTGTCGAAAATTGGAAGTATCAGTCCGGCGACGATTCTACTTGGGCAAAGCCGGAGTTTGACGACAGCGCGTGGGAAACGGCCTTGACGTGGCTTCATCCCCAGCGCATGCCGCAAGCCGGTTGGAATGGCAGCGGTTGGTTCCGGCGGCATTTGAAGATCGATTCGGCGCTGGTGAATATGCCGTTGGCGCTCGTCGTCACGCAGCGCGGCGCGGCGGAAATTTATTTGGACGGTAGGCTGATTCACCGCTTTGGAAAAGTCGGAACCTCGCCGGCAAACGAGCAGCCCTATTGGGAGCGCAATCCTAAAACCATCATCTTTCCTAGGGATGGTGTTCTACTGGCAGTCCGCTATTCGAATTTTTCAACGCGACATTTTTCACAATATGGCACGTGGATGGGGTTTGGTGTGAGCGTGGGATTATATGATTTTCATCTCGCCGAAGACGGCACGCTGACGGTCGCGATTGGCGACGCGACCGGGCACGGCACGAAAGCGGGAACCGTTGTCACCGCGACCAAAAGCCTGTTTCAAGTTTTGGCGCAAAACGACGACAGCCCGCAAGTTTTTCGCCGATTCACCCAAACGCTGAAGAGCATGAATCTCGGGCGCATGTACATGGCCATGACGTTGATCAAATTCAAAGACAACAAGATTAAAATTGCCGCCGCCGGCATGCCTCCAGCTTTAGTTTACCGCGCCGCGACAAAGACCGTTGAAGAAATTAATATCAAAGCCATGCCGTTGGGCAGCTTTACACAGTTTCCATATAAACAAGAAGAGTTGGAACTCGCGTTTGACGATACCATCGCGCTGATGAGCGACGGCCTGCCGGAGATGTTCAATCACGAGGGGGAAATTTTGGACTATCTGGCGGCAAAAAATATTTTTGCGGCAGTGGCCGAGCAATCACCGCATGAAATTATTGCGCGTCTTATTAAAGCCGGCGAGACGTGGGCCAACGGCAGGCCGCAGGACGATGATGTGACGTTTGTGGTGATGAAAGTAACCCGACGGGCGTAGCCCAGTCGGCTCGACTGGACATTTCTGGTGGTGAAAGCGAATAGTTCAGTCAAGCTGCGGCAGAAAGAATTTCCAACATATCGGGGCTGGAGATATGGCCGTTGCCGCTTTTTGGATCTATTCGCAAAAAGGCTGAAATGACCGGCGACTTCAGGATAGGCGACAGCGAGGCTTTGTCGGATTTTGACAGCTTGTCCCAGCCCTCAAAATGAATCACCGGAAACTCCGCCAGCGCGCGATAACTGACCAGCGTCAGTTGCACGGGTTTGAGTGTATTGACAGTGGTGTATAACACAATGCCGTCACGAAATTTGAAGGCAACCTGTTCCGCATCCTGTAAGCTCTCGTCAAAGACAACTTCAAGAACATCGCCTTCGGGATCATACGAAATTAGCATGACATTTTTCATATTTTTTGGCTAATTTGCAAGTCATTCTTTAAGCCAAACTTCAAGGCAAGGTTTGACTAATAAAGAGTACTGGTGCGCTAACAATTCTCGCACTTCGTTTTTGGTTCAAAATCCATCACGCCACCGCGCCGGTCGCGCTCGATCCGGCAGCATTCCAAAAACATCGCTTTCAGCATCTGCCGGCCGCGCTGCACGCGCGATTTCGCGCCCGATAAAGAAAGCCCCTGCCGCGCTGCAACCTGCTTCTGCGTCAGGCCTTCCATTTCCGCGAGCAGAATGGCTTGCCGATAGGCGTCAGGAAGCTGTTGAATGAAAGGCATGACACAGCCTGCCAATTCTTTTTCGGCGGCATCAACCTTCTCCGGATTTTGAACGGCGAGAGATTCAGCAAGCTCTTTTGCCGGCTTGTTCTTGCGATAATAATCGACAATCGCATTTCTGGTTGCCTGGTACATCCACGGCAGAAGCTTCTCGCGATCCCTAAGCCGGTCGAGCTGGCCGTAGGCTTTGGCCAGAATTTCCTGAACTAGATCTTCCGCTGCAACCGGATCGTTTATTCGCTTGAGGATAAAACGGTGCAATCTGGTGCGATACTCGCTCCACCTCTGCTCCTGCGATGGCGTCGTGTTCAGGTGCATGGAATTCAGTTAAAAATAAAATTTTAAAGAAAAAGCTTCTTACGCATCACGTTTCACGAATTACGGAAGACGTAATGCGTAAGTTTTGTCAAAATCAAGCGCATCGCGAAATTTATTGGCAGCCGCAGCTTTGTTGCACGTGGGCATTGCCGCAACACGAGGCTTTTTCCGCAGGCTCGCAACAGGTTTGCTGTTTCGCCGACGAGCAGCATGACGAGAGGTCTCGCACGGCGCCGGCAAAGAAGCGCTTTAAATTCTCAGGAACATCCTCGTATGCTGAAGCTGTTTGCGCGGCCGGCTGCGGTGTTTGAAAAACTTCCTGAAGAATCGCTTCTACGATCATTGCAACCGGCGCTTCCGTGTATTCCTGGCCGCGATAAAGCCAGATGCGGCAATTCGTGCCTTCGGCGCAGCCGCACAAATCGGTGCAGGAATCGCATTTGCTCTCGCGCGTTTCCAAAGCGATGTCGCGGCCATTCACGCGAATCGTCGGGGAAGTGAAGAATCCGTGTGCGGCCGCCTTCTCGGGCGAATCGATCAGGACTTTGTTTAAGTTAACCTCGACGCCGGAAAAATGCAATACCTGCTCGACGGCTGTCAAAGCTTTTTCGAGATTCTGATCCGTCCCGACACATCTGGTGCACGTCTTCAGATCGAGGAAGAGAAAGTCGATATCGATCTTGCGCCGGCCGGAGAGTCGTTCAGTCGAAGCATTCCGTGTTTGGGTTGTCATCTCTTGTCTCCTGATGTTGATGGTTCTTGGTCATTCGTTGCTTTCACAGAAGGAGACGCGCGACTCTCCAAAAGGACGCAAAGTTTTTAATCAATTTTGACAATGTTCGAGAACCCTTGCAAAGATTTTGGGATTGCAGGAGTGAGGTGCATTTTAGGTGTGATCGGATGTACGGGTTGCTCGGATTAGCGCACGATGAGCATTTTCTTCGTCACCAACATATCACCCGCTTGCAATCGATAAAAATACACGCCGCTCGGCAGAGCCACGCCGTAATCGTCCCTGCCATCCCAACGCAATACAAATTCTCCGGCTGGTTGATCTCGCGCGACCAGGGTTCGAACCTTTTGGCCTAAAATCGTATGGATGCTCAATTCGACTCGACTTGGATGGTGAAGCTGGTAACGAATCAGAGTGGGAGTCGAGTTGAGTGGATTCGGGTAATTTTGCTCCAACGCAAAGGCGGTGGGCGTATTGCTCAGTTCGCGCTCAACTGCTGTTGCAGGATTGTATTCATACGCGCCAATATCGAATGCCCGACCAACGGGTCGGGAAAGTCCTGTCAAGTCCTTGCGCACATCGGTTAGAGTGATACCCGCGTCAATCGCCGGGCTGCCGGCTTTGAGGCGATAATCTTGCGCGTTTGGGTTCACGAATAGTTGCGCCGGCGTAGCGATAAAAGAGTGGGCGTCGTGGCCCAATGCTTTCCAGGCGGTCAAGTTGATCGTGCTGTTGCCACCATCGATGCTAAAGCGATCCACCACGATGTTGTAGTCGCTTTCGAATCCGGCCAGATTTGCTGTCGGAATAAGAATGCTTCCGCGAAAACTGTGGCTGCTGAAAAGAATGTTGTTAAAAATCTTGTTGCCGGTGTCGTCAAGGTCGGGAATATTGATGGCCCACCGGCCATCCGCCGGCACGATGATGGTGTTGTTCAACAGCCGATTGTTTTTTGAGCTGCTGCCGCCATCGATCTGATAAACCGAGATGCCGCTGGCGTGGTTGTCGTAGAGCAAATTGTTGCGGACGATGGTGTCGGTGACGCCGTCCATGTTGATGCCGGAGCCGCCGCCAACGCCATTTTCATAGATGATGTTGCTTTCGATCAAGCCATGCGAGATAATGCCGTCGCCGCCTTGGCTGAGGTCGCCGTTGAGATGAATGCCGTTGGCGTGATTGTGATGAATGAGATTGTTGCGGATGATCGGATAATCGCTGCTGTTACTGATGTAGATGCCGTGCTCATCCACCGCGCCGTAGGTTTCGCAATTCTCGACCAAAGTGTAGTCGCTGAAATCAGTGAACACGCCCCAGCGTCCGTTATCGGCAAAAGTGCAGTTGCGCACGAAAACCGAGTCCGAGAATGAAATGCGCAAACCGGCACGATTGGCCCGACGGATGGTCAAACCTTCCACAATGACGTGATCCGCTGCGGTGATGAAAAAAGCATCGCGTGTTCCGCCGCTGCCTTCGACAATCACGCCGGCGCCATTCGCGCGAAAAACAATCGGCGCAGCGGCTCTCCCCGACGTGCTGACGACGATGCCGCCGTTGTAAATTCCAGGATGAATAAGTACAATGTCACCTGCCACGACTTTGGTTGCAGCGTAGGAAATGGTGCGCCACGGTTGCGAGGCCGTGCCAGGATTGGCGTCGTTGCCGGTCGTTGCGATGTAGTAGGTTGCCGCCGATAATCGAAAAACGGGCAACAAGTTCAGCAGGCCAACTATAATGGCGATAAAACTATTTTGCTTTTTCATTGTTGGATTCTTGGCTTTAATGAATAAGATAGCACTGTTCATGAAAAAGAAAAGAGAAATTTGACGTCAAGATGAGAACTGCAAACAGACGATTATGCCTTGCAATTTAGGATGGAATTTCACATATTATTGCAATGCTTGTTTGCACGGTTAACCGTCGTTAGTTGACTCGCGCCGACTTAAATAATCAAAGGAATGGCAAAAGCCGATGTGCTTCGAGAAGAGCCGATACGAAGAGGCGAGCATTTACGATAACATGGGAGCCATTAAAATGAAAAAGCTTCCTGTCGATGTACATGATTTCCATAACATGATCACCGGCGATCATGTCTATGTCGATAAAACCCAGTACGTCCACAAAATGGCGTCGGAGGGAACGTATTACTTTCTCTCCCGTCCCCGCCGCTTCGGCAAAACGCTTTTGGTTTCCACGCTGGAGCATTTGTTCAAGGGCAATAAAGAGTTGTTCAAAGGCCTGTGGATCGAAAACGCCGGCTGGGACTGGACGCCGCATCCGGTGTTGAGGATCGACATGAGCGAGATTTCCGCCTACTCTCCGGAGACTTTGAGGCAGGCATTGATCGACGCCATCAGTTTGTTTGGCAAACAGGAAGATATCGCATTCGAGTCATCACTTCTGCGAAATCGTTTTGCGGAATTGATCATCGGGATGTTCGAGAAATATCAGCAACGAATCGCCATTTTAATCGACGAATACGACCAGCCGTTGATCAGCCACTTAGGCAAAGGGGAAGAGGAACTGGAAATAGCCCAAAAAAATCGTGACGTGTTGCGCGAGTTTTACGGCGTGCTCAAAGGCGGCAACGTCGGCAAGGCTCTTCGGTTCGTTTTTCTGACCGGTATCTCCAAATTCGCGCGCGTGAGTATTTTTTCGGAGCTGAATAATTTGCGGGATCTAACCATGCACCCCGCTTACGCCGGCCTGCTCGGATATACTCAGGATGAATTGGAACAGAATTTCGCCGCGCATATTTCCATGTTGAGCAAAGACGCGGAAGAAACCGAAACGGAAGTGCTGAACAAGCTCAAAACGTGGTATGATGGCTACCGCTTCACGATTGAAGACGTCCTGGTGTACAACCCATTTTCCATTTTGAACGTCTTCGACAAAGGCATTTTCCAAAACTATTGGTTTGACACTGCGACGCCGGCGTTTCTGGTGAACCTAATCACGGAGCGCGATTACCCGATTCCCGTGATCGAAACGTTGGAACTCACGCAGCAGGATTTTTCGGTGTACGATCTCGACGATCTCGAACTCGAGCCGCTGCTGTTCCAGACCGGCTATGTCACCATCAAGGATCGGCAGGGTGAATTATATCGCCTGGGTTATCCCAATCAGGAAGTCAAGAATTCTTTTTTGAACTTTCTGTACAACAAGCTGGTCAATTTGCCCAACAAGGGCTTGCAGGCGCAATACAAAAAGCTGCACCTTTACCTGCGCCAGGAACAACTCGATCTCTTTATCGAAACGGCCAATGCCATTCTCGCGGCGATCCCTTATGAGCACATCCGCGATCAGGACGAGCATTACTACCACACGGTTTTCTACTTGATGTTGAGCGCCAGCGGGGTGCTGGTGCAGACCGAGCCGCTGACTTCCATAGGGCGCATCGACATGGAAGTATATTTTCCCGACAAGATTTACATTGTGGAACTGAAGTGTAACCAATCGGCGGAGCAGGCGATTGCGCAGATCAAAGGGAAGAAGTATTTCGAGAAGCATTTGCATGGTGGGAGGAAAATTATTTTATTGGGCATCAATTTCAGCACGGCTGAAAGGAGAATTACGGAGTGGCGGGTGGAGGTGGTAGGATCTTAAATTTGATTGTTCGTTTTGTGAAAAAATTTGATAATTGGAGTAGTGGATTTGGGGATTGATGGATAACTGCATAGCGGAATACCAACAATCCAAAAATCCATTACTCCAAAACTCCATTTTAGAATCTTGATCCCTCCAGCGTCACATCCGCACTCGCCCAGGCTTTGTCGAAACGCGTTTTCACAACGATAGTCTGGTCCGATTTTCCCTGCGCCACCAAACTTTGCTGCAAGCCCGAAAGTGACCAACCGTTTTCCGGATACTTCTGCAAATCTTCCTCAAAAACTTTTTGCGCCTCGCCAGCGCGGCTGGCGTGGCCTTTTTCTTCCAGGAATAAAATATGTGGACGCAGCAATTCGATATCAAAGCAGCTACCAAAGACACCTCGCCTAACAAAGAAGGCCCCAAAGCCGGCCAAGCTTCCAAGTTCTATTGATCTGTTTTTACTACTCGGCGCATGATGAAGTTTAATTCGAGAATCGATAAAAAGGACTATTTTCAAGGCTTTTCTTGCAGTCAAAATTAAAGTAGTTCATGCTTCAAGTAATAAAAGTAACAAAGTTTGGGAGATTGTCAATAAGGAAATTCGGCAAGGGAGCAAAGCTTTTCTGATTGAGAAAACTTTGCGGTGAATTGCCTGCCTCTTTTGGTGCCGATATAATTAAGTCGACGCAGCCTGTTTTTTTCTGCTTGACTTTGCGCGAAAAGAATGGCAAATTATTAGGCGATGACGAGGTTCAACTTCGACGCGAAAAAGTGAAATTTTTCTCTCCTGGCTTGGCCCTCTGAAAATTCACAGTCTTTAAAAGTTGATTCCGCGCCAGCGTGTAAAATCGGCGCCATGATTTTTCTTGGCTGAATGGTGTATGCGTTGTCGCCAGTTTCCTTAAATTTTCGAGGTGGTGTCGTGATCGGCAAAATCATTTCTCATTACAAAATCATCGAAAAGCTCGGCGCGGGTGGCATGGGCGTTGTCTACAAAGCTGAGGACACCAAACTCAAGCGCACGGTTGCGCTCAAGTTCTTGCCGCCGGATTTGACGCGTGATGAGGAAGGCAAAGAACGCTTCGTCCAAGAGGCGCAGGCGGCCTCGGCGCTGGATCATCCCAACATCTGCACCATCTACGAAATCGACGAAGCCGAGGAAGGGCAAATGTTTATTGCCATGGCGTATTACGAGGGAGAGACGCTGCAAAAGAAAATAAGGCACTCTGGAACGGAATTATCAGTGGATAGTGTGATTGATATTGCGACTCAAATAGCGCAGGGTTTGGCGCGGGCGCACGAGGCTGGCATCACTCACCGCGATATTAAGCCAGCCAACATCATGATCACGAATCGCGGCGAGGTCAAAATCGTCGATTTCGGCCTCGCTAAATTAGCTGGTATGTCGCGGCTCACCAAAGCCGGAACGACCGTCGGCACCGTGGCCTACATGTCACCGGAGCAGGCACAAAGCATAGACGTAGATCACCGCACGGACATTTGGGCTTTGGGGGTTGTTCTCTACGAGATGATCACGGGACAGTTGCCTTTTCGAGGCGAATACGAGCAGGCGATAATATACTCCATCTTCAATGTGAATCCTCAGCCTATTGCCGGTTTGCGCACCGAGGTGCCATTGGAATTGGAAAGCATTGTGGAGAAGGCGCTGGCAAAAAAAATAGATGACCGCTACCAGCAGGTGGAAGAAATTCTCGCCTCTCTAAGGTCGCTCAAAAAGGCAAGCGAATCGGGGGTGTTGACGAAGCGGCCAGCTCAAATACCACTTTATAAGCAAAAGCGATTCTATACGTATTTCGGGATTGGGGCTATTCTCGTTCTGCTTATCGGAATAGGGCTTTATTTCAGGCCAAGCGGTGAGCATGGAAAAATGCTCAACTCAATAGCGGTGCTGCCGCTGGAAAATCTTTCCGGCGATCCGGGCCAAGAGTATTTCGCCGATGGCATGACCGAAGCCTTGATCACAGACTTGGCTCAAATCAGCGCGCTTAAAGTGATTTCGCGGACCTCCGTTATGCAGTACAAAGGCACGAAGAAGCTGTTGCCGGAGATTGCCAAAGAGTTGAATGTGGAGGTGGTCGTCGAAGGCTCGGTGCAACGTTTCGGAGATCGGGTGAAGATCACGGCGCAATTGATCGAGGCTACGACGGACAGGCATCTGTGGGCCAAGAGCTACGAGCGGGACCTGCGCGATGTCTTGACGTTGCAGAGCGACGTTGCGCAAGCCGTTGCGAAGGAGATTCAGGTCAAGCTGACGCCCCAGGAGCAGGCGCGTTTGGTCAATGCCCGCCCGATTGACCCCGGGGCCCATGAAGCGTATCTGAGGGGCCGTTTCTACTGGAACAAATTTACCGCGGAAGGCTTCAAGAAAAGTATCGACTACTTTCAGCAGGCACTGGAAAAAGACCCGGCCTACGCCCTGGCGTATGCCGGGTTGGCGGACGCTTACAATCTCCTTGCCGTCGATTCTCATCTGCCTCCAAAAGAAGTCATGCCCAAAGCGAAGGCAGCCGCGATCAAAGCCTTGGAGCTTGATGAGACGCTCGCCGAAGCGCACGTTTCCCTCGGCATCTTCAAACTGTTCTATGAGTGGGATTGGGTGGGGGCAGAGAGAGAATTTAAGCGCGCAATTGAGCTGAATTCCAATAATCCGGATGCGCATCACTTTTACGGCCATTATTTGGAGGCCATTGGGCGAATGGACGAGGCGACTGCGGTCACCAAACGCGCCTTGGAGCTGGATCCGTTGTCGCTCATCATCAATGCCGAACTCGGGTTTGCCTACTACTGGTCGCGCCAGTACAACGAGGCGATTGCGCAATACCGCAAGACGCTCGAAATGGATCCAACTTTTGTCTTTGCCTCCTGGGCTATCGGGCAGGTTTATGAACAAAAAGGCATGTACGAGGCCGCCATCGCGGAATTGAACAAGGCGAGGCCCCTTTCGGGAGATTGGTCGTTCATTGTCGCCGAGCTTGGATGCGCGTATGCCCGGTCGGGTCAAAAAACGAAGGCGGAGCAGGTCCTCGATGATTTGAAAGCGCGAGCTATGCGCGAGTTCATTGATCCTGGTTTGATTGCGCTCATTTATATCGACCTTGGCGAGACGGATCAGGCGTTTGCCTGGCTGGAAAAAGTATATGAAGAACGCTCATCCTGGATTGTCTGGCTTCAAGTCGAGCCCAAGTTTGATCGCCTGCGTTCAGACCCGAGGTTTGCAACGCTGCTGAAGAAAGTGGGGCTTGCACCAGCAAAAAATAATATTTTATAAAAATGAGTAATGGGTCAGCTACAGATGGGTAGCGCAAGCATCTTGCTTGCGGTTAAGATGACTGCGCTACGTTTTTCCACCTGAGGCATTACAAAAATGATAAAATTTCTCTTGACTGTAAGTTTTTTTTTTTTACATTTAAGGGTATCTTTGGGCAACACCTAATGGCAACGGACAGGTGTTGCGTAGCGCGGAACGTGGGAAATTATCCCCCCATTAAACAAGTTTATAGTTCGAACTGGATTTCTGCCTAAGCGCACACCATTTAAACGACGTTATCTCGATTGCTGCTACAAAATATTTGTGTAGAAAATCACGAATGCGCTTAAGGAAAAGACGCCAATTTATTTAGGACATCTCCTCACCTCAATCTCTGGAGCAAACAATGTCCCTCCTGTCCCGCAAGCAGAAGAGATTCCGTGAAGAGTTCACCTTGGTTGCAACCGGTGATTCCGTCTTCACCAAGGTCAAGCCTTGGTTAGGTGGTGTGGCGGTCGTTTTCGCTCTGTTGCTTTCTCCGCCCAAAGCTTTCTCGCAAGGCTGACCGCCCGCGCGGCTTATAGCGCCCAGTTTGGGTTGCCAAGGCACTTCTTATTTAAGACCACACGAATGGCTGACGACGATTTCGTATCGTCATTATCATTCTTTTAAGGATTACCAGGGCGGCAAAGCGCTGCCTTTCCCCTCGCCTCCGGAATACTACGCGGAAACGCGCCTGCACACTTTTGATCTCACGCTCACCTATGCGTTTTCCGCGAGATTTGACTTAAGCGTGGAACTTCCATTTTCGAAAGGGAGCCGGGAAACCTACTTTGAGCATGACGGAGCATCTAAACACACCATGCGGGCTAACGGAGCGGGAGATCTCAGGCTCATCGGCAACTTCTGGCTGCTTGACCCGGACAAACATCCTGATCAAAACGTTTCTTTAAGGCTGGGCGTGAAGGCCCCGACTGGCGGCAGCCAAGCGAAAGATTATTCTTATCGAGGGACGACCCGAATATTGCGGCCGGTCGATCCGGCGATTCAGCCGGGCGATGGAGGCTGGGGCATTGTTTTGGGCACCCAAGCTTTCACCAAAGTTTTCAAAAATACCTTTGCCTACCTCGAAGGCACTTACTTGAGCAACCCGCGAGAAATGAATGGCACGCAAACTCCTTTTGGTGATAGGCCGGAGTTTACCTTGGGAGACATCGGCTACACTATTGATTCTGTGCCGGACCTATATACCGGACGAGTTGGTCTCATTCAGGGCATTTGGCCGACGCAAGGGCTGTCGGTCACTTTCGGTTTGCGGACCGACGGCGTTCGGGCACGCGATTTGATTGGCGGCAGCGAGGGCTGGCGTTTGCCCGGATATACGATCTCGATTGAACCGGGCCTTTCCATTTCACGCGGAAAGAACTATTTCTCGTTCACGCTGCCCGCCGCCATCTACAGCCATGGCAGCCCGAACGTCGCTGATGTGCGCACGAACAGTCCGTTCATCGGCATCGTGTCGCTTGCAGATTCCCAGATCACCGCCAGCTACTCACGCCGGTTTTGATTGGCTGACAACAGGGGGAGAGACTGGTTGCACTCGGCTCAGTCGCACGAGATTCTCCCATCGTTAAGCCGATGCAACAAATGGAGAAGCATTTAGAAACGCGACGCGAAAAGTGTCACATCAGCGCCGGCCCAAGCCCGGTCGAGGCGTTTTTTGATTGCTTCGGCATCGGCCTTATGGCCTTGTGCCATCAAACTTTGCTGCAATCCATATAACGACCATCCATTCTCCGGATATTTTTTTAAGTCCTCTTCGTACACCTTTTGGGCTTGAGCCGCGCGTCCGGCTTCGAGCAAAACCGCGCCGAGATTGTGTCGCGCCGGCGTGTACCACGGCGGCGGCTCGTCATAGGTCAAATGATCTTCGTGCGCGACCGCCTTTTTCAAATGGGCGATGGCTTTGGCGAAATCACCCCTTTTCGCGGCCAACTCTCCGCTCAACATTTTGGCGGCAATTTGCAATAAATCGTACGTCGTGTTCATATCCCAAATCGTCACTTTCTTCAGCGAGATGTCGGCGGCGATGGTTTTTAATTTCTCGAGTTCCTGCGCCGCCTGATTGAGTCGATTGGTTCTCGTATACGCCATGCCGCGGCTGAAATGCCAAACGCCGATGGGGTACAACAAATCCGAATCGGGTTTGGCCTCTTGCAGAATTTCATCCCACTTGCCGAATTTAGTCATTGCGTACAGCGGAATCGTCTTGTAATGTTGCAATGTGCCATAACCCGGCTCGCGCATGAGTTTCTCATCTTGATGCATCGCCATGTAGCGTGCGGCATCCAGAGCTTTAGCACTATTGCCGCCAAAAGTCGCAGCCGCTGACAGGAAGTGATGATTGTGCGGCACATAAACCACGGGATACATACCCTGCGCGTGGCATTGCGTAATGTAATTGCTGTCGGCGGCAATGGCTTTTTCATTCGCGATTACCGCGTCGTGATAGCGGCCGGTGCGAATGTAAATATGCGCCGGCATGTGCACCAAATGCCCGGCGCTCGGCGCGAGCGTACCCAAGAGATCGGCGTGAGCCATCGCCCGCCCCGGATTCGGCGAAGCTTCCACGGCGTGAATGTAGAAATGATTGAAGCCCGGATGCCGCGGCCATTTTTGCAAGCCCGCTTCCAACGTGTTCACGATCTCCGGCGTCCACAATTTGGGCGAGCCGTCAAGCTCCCAGTATTTCCACGGATGCAAATCCATCAACGCCTCGGCGGCAAGCGCGGCGGCATCAGCATCGTCGGGATAACGCTGCGTTACTTCGCGCATGGCAGTGGCGTACGCTTCATCGAGCGGCTTACGATTTTCAACCGGCTCAGCGGTGTAGCGTTTGGCCAGCGCCTCAATGTACGCGCGTTCTTTTTCACTCGCTTTCGGCGCCAATCCCAATGCTTTTTGAATGGCAGCATAAGCATTCGGCACTTCGGCATTATCCATCACCGCATTGATGTTCGGTCCGAGCACGAGCGCAACGCCCCACCACGCCATGGCGCTATTCGAATCGAGCCGCGCGACTTCGCGAAAAGAGCGCTCGGCTTCCTTGTGATTGAAGCCATACGACAGCGCCAAGCCCTGGTTGAAATAGCGCTGCGCCATTTTGTTGCTCGTCGAGATCGCATGGTGCAAATCGCCCATGCCTTCCAGCAGCGGCGCCGTGCGGCCATCTTTGGCAGCATCGGAATTTTTGCTGCAACCCCAGTTCAGCAGACAGATGAGAGCAAGAACCAGTATCTTGAATTTGAAAACCTTCATAACGCAACCTCCGTGTCGGTTATATCAAACATTGAGAAAATGGATTTTCGCGACATCAATATAAGAATCTTTTGACAAAAATGAAACGATCGTGAATGTTTTTTGTTTTTTTATTCTATTAATTTCATTACCTTAAAATCAACCAACTGAAGTGTCGAACCTTTGTGACAGATGAAAAACATATTTTCTGCATATCGTTTTAAAAGCAACGAGCAGCCAACCACCCCGATGGGCACGGCCGGTGTCCAGCAAGTTCCGCCAAGCAATAGGCAACAGATCACAAGCAGAAACGGCAAAGTTTCGCCGCCAGCGCAATTGCCGACAAGAATTTATTTGCCTTTTGACCGAAATCCGGATTTTATCGGCCGCGATGAGGAATTGACGAAATTGCATCTTCTGTTCAGTCCTGGTGACAATGTTGTCTCGACAAGTCAATTCGTAGCCCTAACTGGAGTCGCCGGCATTGGCAAGACGCAACTGGCCGTCGAATATGCTTTCCGCTATGGGCAATTTTACTGCGGCGGTGTTTATTGGGTGAGTGCAGCGAGCAGCGAAAATTTTCCATCTGCCCTCGCGGCTTTAGCTGTTCCGATGGGGCTCAATCTGCCCATGAATCTGCCGGATCAAATTGTGGCCGAGCATGTGCTGGCTTTTTTGCGCCAACCGGAGCCGCGCTTGCTGATTTTCGACGATTTGAAAGACTCGGCGGTATTGTCGCAATCCACAACAGAAGGTGGTGGATGTCGCGTGCTGATGACCAGCCGGCGTAGCGATTGGCCGGGGACGGCGCGATTGCCAATGGCTGTGCTGAGTAAAGATGCGGCGCTGACCTTGTTGCTTTCAAGACGACCCGACCTGCACGCCTGGTTTGATCATTTCGAACGACAGATTGCTGAGACAATCTGCGATCATCTCGGCCATTTGCCGTTGGCGTTGGAACTTGCTGCTTTTTATCTGGGCCGATATAAACATTTGTCATTAGCAGACTATCTCAATGATTTTGTAGCCCAAGCTTCCAGCTTGGTTCGTTTGCAGACTGGAAGTCTGCGCTACGCGAGCCGGAAAAAATCTTTGTCCGGATATAAACAGGCTGTGGCTTTGACATTGCAATTGAGTTTTCGCGAGCTGGTAAAAACATCGGGCGCAGAGCGGCTCTTTTTCGCGGCGCAGCAGTTTGCTCCGGAAACGATCAATTTGAATTTGCTCGGCAAAGTTGCCAATATCGATCTCGCCACGCCGGAAGGTGCGGAAGCGCTCAGGTTTTTGCACGAGCTTGGCCTGTGTAAAACATTTAAAGATGGGCGCTTGCAATTACATCATTTGTTGTCGCAATTGGGCCAAAAGCTTGCAACGCGAAAAAGCCTCGCCATGCTGCGCGAGCGTTTTGTCGTTGCCTTGTTGGAATTTATGAAAACTTCCAACGATTCGACGCCGTTGAAAGCTTTAGCGCTGGAATTGCCGCAGGTGATCAAAGCTGCCGAAATTGCCATTTCGCAAAAGGCTTGGCCGTGGGATTTTGAGCTGTGCAATCAAATTGGCAATTATTACAAAGATCGCGGCGAGAATGCAGCATGTTTAAAGTGGTGGCAATGTGCCCAACAGATTTGCAATGCGCAGCAGCCGTTTGCCGAAGAGCTGCTGGTGCCGATTTTGAACAACATGGGCCACGTTCTTCAGTCGCAAGGGGATTGGACCGGCGCATTCACACAATACAGGCAAGCGTTGGTCATTCGCAAAAAGAGGTTTGGTGAAGAGCATCCCGAGGTGGCAAGAAGTCTCGATAACCTCGGCGAATTGCTTGGGGCGCAGGGGAATTGGAATGGCGCCCTGAGGCTGCATCGGCGCGCGCTTGCCATCCGCGAAAACGTGCTCGGTGAAGAGCATCCGGAAGTGGTGGCAAATCTCATGAAGATTGGCGAAATTTTGCGCTCGCGGCGGGATTATGCCGGTGCATTCGCGCCATATCAGCAGGCGCTGGCGATTTTGCAGAAGGTCTACGGTGAAGCGCATCCGTATGTCGTAACCTGCCTCGACAACCTGGGCCGATTATCGGAGGCGCGGGGAGATTGGACTGGGGCGTTGGCGTATTACGAGCAAGCGCTCGCCATCCGCCGGCAAGTATTAGACGCAGAGCATCCAGATATAGCGACGAGCCTCAACAACATCGGCCTCGTTCTGCATGCGCAGCAAGATTGGGCTGGCGCGATTGAGCATCTGCGCCGCGCCTTGACCATTTTGGAGAAACACTTTGACTCGGAACATTCAGACACGCAAACCGTGCGTGAGAATTTGGCTAGCATAGAAAAAAAGCGGGCAGCCACGAGAGGGGTAAGAAAGATTGACAGCTCTCACCTGCAAGGATAATTAAATCGTAAGATAAAGGCCTTCGTGTTGCAATTCAAAGTGAATTTTTATATATTGCTTTCAGCAGATGAGCTTTGAGCCGATTTGATATTAGACCAGTATTGGTCGGAGTGAAAATATGAAAAAGCTTCCTGTTGACGTGCATGATTTCCATAACATGATCACCGGCGATCATGTTTACGTCGATAAAACCCAGTACATTCACAAAATGGCGACGGAGGGGACGTATTACTTTCTCTCGCGGCCCCGTCGTTTCGGCAAAACGCTTTTGGTTTCGACGCTGGAGCATCTGTTCAAGGGCAATAAAGAATTGTTCAAAGGCCTGTGGATCGAAAACGCCGGCTGGGATTGGGCGCCGCATCCGGTGTTGAGGATCGACATGAGCGAGATTTCCGCCTACTCTCCAGAGGTTTTGAGGCAGGCATTGATCGACGCCATCAGTTTGTTTGGCAAACAGGAAGACATCGCATTCGAGTCATCTCTTCTGCGAAATCGCTTTGCGGAGTTGATCATCGGGATGTTCGAGAAATATCAGCATCGAGTCGTCATTTTAATTGATGAATACGATCAGCCATTGATCAGCCACTTGGGAAAAGGAGAGATCGAGCTGGAAATCGCCAAGCAGAATCGCGATGTGCTACGCGAGTTTTATGGCGTGCTTAAAGGCGGCAATGTCGGCAAAGCGCTCCGGTTCGTCTTTCTAACCGGCATCTCTAAATTTGCGCGTGTGAGCATTTTTTCCGAGCTTAACAACCTGGACGATCTTTCCATGCAGGAGCCTTATAGCGCGCTTTTGGGCTATACCGATGAAGAATTGGGGCGTTATTTCGAGCCGCATATCCGGCAGTTGTCCAAACGGTTGAAAGCGCCGGTGGAAGAGACGCTGCAAGACATTCGCACTTGGTATAATGGCTATCGCTTTTCTGATCTCGAGGTGAAAGTCTATAACCCATTTTCTGTGGCCAAGCTCTTGAAGCAGTGCAAATTCCAAAACTACTGGTTCGACACGGCGACACCGGCGTTTCTGGTGAATCTCATCACCGAGCGCAACTATCCGATTCCTGTGATCGAAACGCTGGAACTCGCACAGCAGGATTTTTCGGTCTACGATCTCGACGATCTGGCGCTCGAGCCGTTGCTGTTTCAGACCGGCTATGTTACTATCAAGGATCGGCAAGGTGAATTATATCGTCTGGGCTATCCCAATCAGGAAGTCAAAAATTCTTTTTTGAACTTTTTGTACAACAAGCTGGTCAATTTGCCCAACAAAGGCTTGCAGGCGCAATACAAAAAGCTGCACCTTTACTTGCGACAAGAACAACTCGATCTCTTTATCGAAACGATCAACGCGATTCTCGCGGCGATTCCTTACGAGCACATCTGCGGTCAGGACGAGCATTACTATCACACGGTTTTCTACTTGATGCTGAGCGCCAGCGGCGTGCTGGTACAAACCGAGCCGCTGACGTCCATAGGACGCATCGACATGGAGGTATATTTTCCCAATAAGATTTACATCGTGGAATTGAAGTGCAATCAATCTGCCGAACAGGCAATTGCGCAGATCAAAGAGAAGAAATATTTCGAGAAGCATCTGCATAGCGGGAAGAAAATCATTTTGCTAGGCATCAATTTCAGCACCGCAGAAAGAAGAATTAAGGATTGGCGGATTGAAACCATAGACGTTTGAAAATTTGCACGGCTATTTTCAGCGCTAGGGAAAATACGCTGTCTTCGTGACGCCTCTGCCACGCACCAAAGGATTTCTCCAAGGATTAAAAGCACTCACTTCTTGCAGATAATGAAATTGAAAAACCAATTTCTAAAAATGACGCTGTCGCTTCCGTCGTTTAAAGCGACCTTCATCATCCTTTTACTTTTCCCAATCCACTCCCATAACTTATTAGCCCAACCCCACGACCTCGAATTCGAACGCATCTCGCTCGAGCAGGGGCTGTCGCAGAGCGTGGTCACGTGCGTTCTGCAGGATCGCAAAGGGTTTCTGTGGTTCGGTACGATGGACGGGCTCAACAAATATGACGGCTATGGGTTCACGGTTTATAAGCACGATGCCCAGGACTCCAACACGATTTCCGACAACAGCATTACGGCGATTTACGAAGATCGCTTCGGCATGCTCTGGATCGGCACGAGCAACGGCCTCGATTGCTTTGACCGAATGACCGAGCGCTTTGCGCATTATCAGCATGATCCGGCGAAGCCGCATGGCTTGAGCCACAACTCAATCACGGCAATCTGTGAAGATCGCATGAATAACGAGAATTGGCTGTGGGTTGGAACATTCGGAGGTGGTCTTGATTTACTTGATCGAAGAACGAAGCAGTTCGTTCATTACACCCACGACCGCGATAATCCCAACAGTTTGAGCAACGATCAAGTGCGCGCCATTCATATCGACAAATCCGGAACGATTTGGGTGGGAACTTCCGATGGCCTGAACAAACTGGTTTTGGACAAAAGTGACGGCCAGATTCAACCGGCAGCGCTCGTACGAGCAGCGCAATTCACTCGTTTCAAAAATGATCCGAACGACCCCAACAGTTTGAGCCATAATCTCATTTGGTCGATATTCGAAGATCGTACCAGCAATCTGTGGCTGACGACGTTCGGCGGTGGGCTGAATAAGCTTGTCCTGAGCGAAGGCGAAGGATCAGATCGCGCGCGTGGGCAGTTCAAACATTACAAGAACGACCCAAAGAATCCCAACAGCTTGAGCCACAACACAACAAGATCGATTTGCGAAGACCCTTTGCGAGGCACGCTGTGGATTGGCACGAGCGCAGGGCTTGATGAATTCGACACCACGACAGAACGGTTCAAGCATCATCAAAACGATCCGGCCAATCCGAACAGTTTGAGCAACGACGACGTCTGGTCGGTTTACGAAGACAAATCCGGCGCGCTGTGGGTTGGAACTTATGGCGGCGGCGTCAATAAATTCAGCGCGGCCAAAGAGAAATTTTCGCATTACAAAAACGATCCCACCAACCCCAATAGCCTCGGCTACAATATGGTCATGTCGATCTACGAAGATCATACAGGCACGTTGTGGGTGGGCACCGGCGGTGGCGGGCTTTATCAATATGACGCCGAAAAAGAACGGTTCATTCGCTACCGCCACGATCCGGCAAATCCGCGCAGCTTGAGCAATGACGGCGTCGCCGCCATTTATGAAAATCGCGCGGGTACACTGTGGATCGGAACTGGCGAAGGCTTGCACCAATTCGACCGGGCCACAAAACAGTTTGTGCGTTACCAACACGATCCAACCGATCCGCATAGCTTGAGCGCGATAGGCGTTAGCGTCATTTATGAAGATCACGCCGGCACACTTTGGATTGGCACCGGCGCCGGTGGACTCAATCGTTTTGACCCCGACCCTCCTTTAAAAAATAATAATGAAAAATCGGGGCGATTCATTCGTTATCAATATGACGCTGCGAATGCCGGCAGCTTGAGCGACAACATGGTTTTTGCGATTTTTGAAGACCCCGCCAACGAGCTTTGGATCGGTACCGCCGGCGGCTTGAATAAATTCGACCGCGCCAACAACCGCTTCACCCGTTATCAACATGACCCCGCAAATCCGCACAGCTTGTGCAACAATCGGGTTTTCTCAATCTTTGCGGATTCCGACAGCGTGCTGTGGGCCGGAACGTGGGGAGGAGGGCTTGACAAATTTGATAAGGCAACCGGGACTTTCACGCATTTTACCGAAAAAGACGGCCTTCCCAACGGCGTGATCTATGGTATACTTGGCGACGCCGAGGGCAATTTGTGGTTGAGCACCAACAATGGTTTGTCGAAATTCGATTCCAAGACGAAAATTTTTAGAAACTACGATGTCGATGACGGATTGCAGAGCAATGAGTTCAATCAAGGCGCCTTTTTCAAAAGTAAAAATGGCGAAATGTTTTTCGGCGGCATCAATGGTTTCAACCGTTTTCATCCGGAGCGGATAAATGATAATCCGCATCCGCCGCCCATCGTGCTGACCGCCTTCATGAAATTCGACAAGCTCGCGAAGCTGGACACCAGCATCACCGAGATCACACGGCTAAAATTGTCCTACCGCGACAACTTTTTTTCGTTCGCCTTCGCGGCGTTGGATTACACCAATCCGGTAAAAAATCAGTACGCCTACAAGTTAGAAGGATTTAACGAAGATTGGATTTACTGTGGCACGCGCCGTTATGCCAGTTATACCAATCTCGACGGCGGCACGTATCGCTTTCGCGTCAAAGGCGCCAACAGCGACGGCGTTTGGAATGAAGACGGCATTGCTATACAAATCATCGTCGCGCCGCCGTTTTGGAAGACGTGGTGGTTCGTTTCGCTCTCGGCGTTGGCGCTCCTATTCGTCGGATACGGGGTGTATCGCCACAAGCTGCACGACGATTTGGAGAAGGCCCGCATCGCCAGCGAGCTGAAAGCGGCGCACGACATGCAAATGGGATTGATGCCGACGAGCGATCCGGTTGTCGAGGGCTTTGATATTTCCGGCATCTGCAAGCCTGCCGAGGCAGTGGGCGGAGATTTCTTCGACTACTTTTGGCTCGATGAGGAGAAAACCAAATTCGGCATCGCGCTCGTCGATGTCAGCGACAAAGCGATGAAAGGCGCGCTGACTGCGGTGATGACCAGCGGCATGGTCAATAGTGAAGCCGGCTACAGCCAGTCGCCGAGCATCATTCTCCAAAAAATCAACACGGCGCTGTATCGCAAAACCGAAAAGAACGCGTTTACGACGATGTCCCTGGCGGTCATCGACACAAAAAAGCGAACATTGGGTTTTGCCAACGCCGGCATGACGGAGCCGATACTTTTGCGAAATGGAAAAATTCAGTACATCAAAATGGACGGCATGCGCCTGCCGCTCGGCATCCAACGCAAAGTTGTTTATCAAGGGGTGAAGGTGCAGCTTCAGGCCGGAGACGTGGTCGTTTTCTATACGGACGGTTTGCCGGAAGCCATGAATGAACAACAGGAACAGTTCGATTTGACGCGGATGGAAACGAGCCTTCGCCATCTTTCGGCGCCGGCTCGCGCCGCCGAAATTGTCAAAATGTTATTGAACGAAGTGACGATGTTTTCCGGCGCCGTGAAGCCGCACGATGATATGACGTTGGTGGTTGTGCGCGTGGTTTAAGCCAACTTGGTGAGGGTGTGGTCATGCAAAAGACGCTTTGGAAATTGTTGTTGATTGGGCTGCTCATCGCGCCAGATCATCTTTGGGCGCAAGCCGAGCCTCGCGTGACAATTTCGGGTCGAGTGAAAGATGCTGCCAGCGGTGAGCCCTTGCCAAACGCCAATGTTTTCATCACTAATACCACGCTGGGAGCCGCAACCGATCTGAATGGATTTTACTCGATTCGGTATGTGCCCCTGGGCTCGCACGTGCTTTTTGCTTCGTTAGTACCTGAATTTTGCACCGAAAAACAGTTTTTGAAAAAAGTTGTTGCGAAAGCATGTGGAAATCCGCTTATTGATTGGGTAAAAATCAAGGTGGTCTTTCTTTTACCCAAGCTTCGGAGGATACCCAC
>Ga0247727_10001328_pt1 | contig 59157 bp, 57 predicted proteins | sample WisWelCaveWW1625_FD_202498 | JGI IMG/M metagenome (GOLD analysis project Ga0247727, IMG submission 202498) | Biofilm microbial communities from Wishing Well Cave, Virginia, United States - WW16-25 | ecosystem: Environmental > Aquatic > Deep subsurface > Groundwater > Cave microbial mat | place...
ATGAATACTTTTAACTGAAGGATGCAAAGGAGGAGAAAAGTTTGTTACTTGATTCCATGTTGTTCCATCTCCTGAACGGAACATTTGAGCGGAACCAGTCCCTTTCCTCCCGCACCCTGCATAAAGAGTATCGTTAAACTCCATAAATTCAACAACATCAAAATTCTGTGAATTACCAAAACCATTAGTAATAACGGAAGTCCAGATGTCAGCTTGTCCGAATGCAGCAAGTGAAAGTGTAGATAGTGTCAACGAAAGGAGTATATTATTTTTCATGAGTTAGGATTTTGTTTTTTAGACGCTCCAATGTCGTAATGGTTTAATTCGCAGAGTTTGTCTGCTGTGTTGTTGTCGATTTTTAGCATTGGGCATAACTCATTATTGCCTCCACTAATTTACGAAAACTAAGCGGATTGTCAGCCATTTAGGAAATTCTCAGGTGGAGGTAATCCGGAATGCGGGAGGTCATCAAAAAGACGGTCAAATGGGCTGCGGATAGTAGTCAAATCTGGTAACAAGGAAAGTAATAATCGGGTATTCGATTACTCGTTCTAATCTCCAATCGTTTTCCCCCTATCTTTATCCCAACTATGATTACTGATGTAGACGTCCGTCTTTCTCCCGACCTCGCTTTCCAACCCGATGCTGTCCGGTCTGCTGCTTGCGAAAAATCCGGGACGGTTTTAAATGATGTAAGGGATCATGTGATCCTCAAACGCTCCGTCGATGCCCGAGGGAAAAATGTTGTCTTCCAGATACGGGTGCGGCTATTCATCAACGAAAATACCCCGGCAACGGATCACAAGCTCGTTCTTCCGGATGTCTCAAAAAAAGATCCTGTCATTATCATCGGTTCCGGTCCCGCCGGATTGTTCGCTGCGCTGGAACTCTGCAAACACGGAAAAAAACCGGTTATTCTTGAGCGCGGGAAGAACATTCGTGATCGCCGCCGCGATCTTGTAAAGATCACACGTGAAGGGATCGTCGACCCGGATTCCAACTATTGCTTCGGTGAAGGTGGTGCCGGAACCTACTCCGACGGTAAACTCTACACGCGCTCAACCAAGCGCGGCGATGTGAATCAAATTCTTCAGACGCTCGTTTCTTTCGGCGCTAGCGAGGATATTCTGATCGATGCCCATCCCCATATCGGAACAGATAAGCTTCCAGCAATCATAGAAAACATCCGTAAAGCTTTGCTTGAGGCCGGTGCAGAAATTCATTTTGATACCCGTGTTACAGATCTGATCATTTCTGATGATACGATACAAGGCGTTATCACTTCAAACGGAAAAGAATTTGTCGCTGATTCGGTCATCCTGGCCACCGGTCATTCCGCACGCGACATTTTTGAAATGCTGGACTCAAAAAGCATCAAACTTGAGGCAAAAGCATTCGCGCTTGGGCTCCGGATCGAGCATCCTCAAAGCCTGATCGACTCCATTTCATATCATTGCGAGTCCAGGCATGAGAATCTGCCCGCTGCTTCCTACTCTGTTGTTCACCAGGTTGGGAAGCGTGGAGTTTTTTCCTTTTGCATGTGCCCCGGTGGCATCATCGCTCCCTGCGCCACTTCTCCCGGCGAGATCGTCACCAACGGCTGGTCGCCCTCCGGCAGAAATAATCCCTGGGCTAATTCAGGCATCGTCGTTGAAGTAAAACTCATCGATCTTCCTTCCCTTGATCCGCTCGCCGCTATGCACTTTCAATCAGAGGTTGAGAGAAAAGCTTTCCTCGCCGGAGGTGGCGGACAAACGGCGCCCGCTCAACGCATGATCGACTTCATAAACAAAAAAGTTTCCGTTGATCTTCCCGAAAGTTCTTATACCCCCGGCATCAAACCTGCCGACCTGCATTCCATTTTACCTTCCTTCGTTTCCAACGCGATAAGGGAAGGATTGAAAGTATTCGGCAAAAAAATGAGAGGCTATTTGACAAACGATGCCGTGCTGCATGCCGTTGAATCACGGACTTCCTCTCCTGTACGTATTCCCAGGGATGAAGTTTCCCTGCAGCATCCCCAAATAAAGGGCCTTTTCCCTTGCGGAGAAGGCGCGGGATATGCCGGCGGGATTGTTTCCGCTGCGATGGATGGAGTGAGGGTTGCGGGGGTGGTGTAGGGGTTCAATCCATGGTTCGGTTTCGTAGCTCGTTACTAAGTCGTTCGATAAACTCACGACTACGTTCTCGCTCCTTCACTCACCATGACGCAAGACGTAGTTATATTAAGGAGGTATTGTGCGTCTCGTCTGCGCCCGCCTGCCGGTGGTGTATCGTCTCCATGACTCCAACGGTTTCGGCGGGCTTGCTCGACGGATTTTTCCTTTTCGCCAATCTTTTCAACTCTTCTATGTCACCATTAATTAGCGCCTTTTTTTTGGCTGCGCTCCATCGCTTAATTTGCTTTTCAAAAGCAAAAGCTAGCAATATGTTGTCAAATTCTCTCGTAAACTGATGTATCAACGGTCTTCGATTGAACGTATAACATTTTGGGAATGATCCCGAGTGATGTTGAAATATTCTTTTCTCAAGCTCTGACGTAACGCCGGTATATAAAGTACCGTCGCTACATTCCAATATATATACAGATGATTTCATATTATAAAATTGCAAAAAATATAAATAGAGGAGTCCGACTTTGTTAAAACCATCGGATTGAGTTCCGCCGAAGGAAAACGAGGCGCAAACTCCACAATTTTAGAACCATGCGTCCGTCATGGTGAGCGAAATACCGAGTGCAACGAGGTAAGAAGCCGAACCATAAATTAGCTCGTCATCTCATGCGTCCGTCATGGTGAGCGAAATACCGAGTCCTGAGCGCAGCCGAAGGGAACGAGGTAAGAAGCCGAACCATAAATTAGCTCGTCATCCCATGCGTCCGTCATGGTGAGCGAAATACCGAGTCTTGAGCGCAGCCGAAGGGAACGAGATAAGAAGCCGAACCAGAATTACTCGCGAACCATGAATGACCTTTTAATATTTGGTTAATTACTTCCTCTTTAATTGCTTGATTTTTACTGCTCTCTGACGTATATTTGCATAACACCCTATTCCATTGCGGTTCTTATATTCCATAGTTTTTTCAGCAGCCCTTTTCCCGGCCTACATTTCCTCATTCTCTCAAACCGCCGGTGATTTTCGCACCGTCGCGAGCGGACCGTGGGCAACAGTCGCTAATTGGGAACGCTATAATGGCGTAGCGTGGGTTGCTGCCATCGCAATTCCCACTTCAGCTGATGGTATCATCTCAATACGCAATACACATACCATTAACGTAGGAACGCTTACTATCGACCAGGTTGTAATTGATCCGGGAGGCGTTCTCTTTACGCCGGGTGGGATGACGACCACTATTAACAACGGCGCCGGACCTGATATTACTGTTAATGGAACATTGCATAACAATGTCGTAGGCGGAACCGTAACGTGGAATCCCGGCGCGACCTGGATCTTCGGAGCTAACGGCACGCTCATACTCTCAAACCAGTCGCCTTCCAACAGCTGGCAAACAACTTACGACGGTGGCGCATCCACCATGCCCGCGACTGCAAACTGGAGAGTTGAAAAACTGAATGGCTCCAATCCTGGCGTTAGTACCATTGGCGCTTATTACCCGAATTATTACATAGAGAATTATACGATCACACAATGGGTAACAGGAATAGGCTCCAGCTTTACAGGAGCCGGTGGTTATCCTACCATCAAGGGAAATTTTTATGTGGGCGGAGCAGGAACCGGAACCGTGGATTTTTTAAACGATAACACAAACGCAACGCCTGTCCAGGTTTGGGGAGATATGATCGTGGCGGTGGGAAGCAATGCGCGAAATTACGGAACAGGTTATAATGTCCAGGGAAATATTACAGTGAATGGTACCGTTACCTACGATGTAAATGATGCCCGGGGGATAACACTGAGCGGACCGAATAACCAAACGGTCAACGGGGCCGGAGCATTTGCTATCTGGAATTTTACTGTGAATAAATCCGCAAACAATGTAACACTCAACCGCGCAATCACCGTTGATAACCAGCTTACACTCACAAGTGGACTCGTTTATTCCACCGCAGTGAATATTCTTAACATGAATAACAATGCAACCGTCGCTGCTGTTTCCAATGCAAGCTTTGTTTCAGGTCCGGTAAGGAAATACGGGATCCCGGCATTTACTTTTCCCATCGGGAAAGGAAGCGCATACCGATCCGCAGGTGTTAGCGCCGTCACGACCGCAACTGCGTTTTACACAGAAGGCTTTGGAAGCGGATGCAGCACCGGAACGCTCGCTACATCGTACGGAGGCTGGACCATGTCGTCGACAGGAACCAATGAAGCATTTGCTAACACCTGGTATGTGAGTGCAGAGGAAAACGGCAATGCCGTGAATGCATGTGGCAGCGTTTGCGGAACCAACAGAACTTTGCATCTCGGTTCAACGCTCCTGGGCGATCTTGGAGCAGCTTATTTTGAATCTGATCCTTTCTCCTGCTCCTTCCTTGCCTGGTGCGCGATCACGAACAGAAGAATTGAATCTCCTGTGATCAGTTGCGCAGGAAGAAGCAACATCGTACTCAACTTTAAATATATGGAAGCTGGTGACGGCACGCTCGATAATGCAACGCTATGGTATTATAACGGGGTAGCCTGGTCGCAGATCGTTGATATGGCAAAAACCGCTCTCACCTGCGCCCCGCAAGGCATCTGGACCGCCTATTCCATACAGCTTCCTGTCAGCGCCAATAATAATCCCAATGTGCGCATCGGTTTCAACTGGACGAATAACGGCGACGGAATAGCATCCGATCCTTCTTTTGCTGTTGATGATATCACGCTTAACTGCGATGCTGTGACGGCAGAATATTTTTGGGCAAATCCCCAGACCACTTTTAACAATGTGCTTGCCCCTACTCTGGCTCAGATCAGCCTTGTCGAATATTGGCAGATCGATCGCACAAACGGAACCAATGGCAGGAACGTCACTTTATCCTGGGATATTAATTCCGGCGTTTCGAACATGGCAGCCTTACGCGTTGCGCGCTGGGACCTGGCTGTGTGGCAGAATGAAGGAAATACCGGCACAACAGGAGCGAATCCCGCTGGTACGATCACCAGCGCAAATGTTGTAACGTTCAGCCCATTTACCCTGTCTTCCTCCATTCCCGTCAGCCCCCTGCCAATAGAATTGATCTCTTTTTATGGCAAACTTGAGAATGATGCTGTGAATCTTAGCTGGAAAACCCTTTCGGAAACGGACAATGATTTCTTTACTGTTCAGAAAAGCGCGGACGGTACGCAATTCTCTGATATAGGCATTGTAGACGGAGCCGGCACTTCCTCCCTCCCTCATGATTATTTCTTTTCCGACCGTGAGCCGTTTGAGGGTACTTCGTATTATCGGCTTAAACAAACTGATCTGGATGAAACATTTTCATATTCAGAAATAATTTCAATTGAAAATACAAATTCCGGTTTGGACCTGATCTCTGTCATGAGCGATCCTGAATATTTGGAGATACATTTATCGTGTACATGTAAGACCGGCTTCGATCTAGAGATCCTTGACATGCAGGGCAAAGCAGTTTACAGGAAACATCATCCTTCTTTCAATTCAGAAAATATCATAAAAATAAATTCCTCCGGGTTCTCCGAAGGAATCTATCTTGTTAAGGTATCTGATGAAAGGAATATTCTTCTACGGAAGGTAAAGATCTAGTAAATATATTCATTCAACTCATCCACGCTGCTTTTGAAAGTAAAACTGTTGTTCACAAGGAAATAATTATTCTGATCGACCGTCTTTCCGTAAGCAGACTTCGCAAACTCAAGCTTCGTATTCTCAAAGGTCATCAGGTCCATGATCTCAGAAACCTGGGCCGAGCTCAGGTAGTTTCCCATCAAAGCCTGTCTTGCTACAGATAGCTTGGACTGATCGAAGGACTGATTCATGATTGTTTGTTTCAAGCCTTGAAAGGATTGCGGAGACATAGGCATCTTATATCCACCGTAATTTCCATAGCCTCCACCCATATGATCTTCATAGTCATCATCGTTCCAGCCATTACTTTGGCAAGCTCCTCCATATTGTCCGTGCCAAGCGCAGCAAACCGGAACAGGAGGAGGAAACAATGGCGACATGCTATTTACAAAGTACGTACCGTAACAAGTTATTGATGCGTCTACCCTCTTACCGGCGGGCAAGCTGATACAACCGTTAAAGACCAGTTGTTTGACTGGCGCACAATGCCAGCTGCCGGGAATTACTTTCCACACCTTAAGTTGATGGCTGCCGGCGTTGAGATTCGGAAAGCTATATGCATGCAGAGGCTGAAAGAAATTCGCCCCGTCGAGTGATACCATGAATGGCGCATTGTTGTCCAACGTCAAACACAATTCGGATGTGTTATGTCCCGCCCTGGCCGTGCTTAACCCTGTTACCACCAGGACAAATAAGAGTAGTTGTTTCATAGGTTTGTTTTCCTCTGCATTTCAAAGCCCATGCCAGAACGAAAGTATACTACCGAAAATACTGGTTACGAAGAAGCGAATTCATACCGGTTGCAGTCTCAGGCTGACCAGATAAAGGTTAAACATAACCACATAACAAGAAAATACTCAAGAGATACTGAAAGTGAATTCCCCCTTTGAAGGGGGCTAGGGGGATGTTTTGAAGAGCTAGTTCGTTTGCCCATCGACAGAAAGTACATTGATCTCAACCCTCCTGTTCTGCTGCGCCTGCCACTCATTTGCGGGGTGAGGATAAAGCATGTACGTACCGGCAAAACCGATCGTACTTAAGCGATCTTTGGCGATGCCATTCCTGATAAGGTATTCGCAGACCATCGTTGCGCGCTGCTCCGATAAGGTTTGTCCATAACTTACTTCCGCAGAACCGTTGATATGTCCTTCAATGCGTATAACCAGTCCCGGATTCTTCTTGAGTAACCTAAGCAATAACTTCAGATTGGGAAATGACTCAGGCAGTAAGGTGGCCATACCCCCCACAAAGTTCAATTGTCCCATGTTGTACTTCTTTCCTTTTTTTAATTTAGGAAGTACTGCGCGTATATCTTTAAAAGAATAATCCTTTATGGCAGTGTTGATCATCACCGTCTGGTAAAAACTGCTGTCGGCATCGATCATCAGCATGTTGACAGTGGTTTCCCAGATATTCACCCCAACACTGAATTCTCCGTTCGGCTTTGTTGCGCCGCTATAGATCATCTCTCCCTTATGATCCGTGATCTCAATATTCGCTTTCTTCGGCGAGCCCTCGTCATCCTTCACATTACCTGACACAAAGACATTTTTCAAATATCCCAACTCAAGCGTGTGTCCTTTGACACTATGTACATTATCCACAACCAATATGAGCGATTGCCCAGCCTTGACCTCCAAAGGTTTCGAAAATGGAATTCCCTTCCCCTGCCCTACAAAATTCTCCTTGCCTGCAGCCGATAACCCGGTAATGCCCCCTTTCAGTGAATCGCCCCGTGCGAGGTTACTCCTCACCGGTTTTATTTTTTTATTCAGGATATCCTCACAAAAATTGCCATTGGTATGCATGAAAAGCATGAGATCATAATCATCCTTCCTATCAAGAGGAATGAGATTAAAAATGAAAAGCCCGTCATTTTTAATCTCGATCCTATACCATGCTGTATGGTGCTCCTCTCCAAAATACTGTTTGTTGGATTTTGAGTTACCCTGTATCTCAAGGGTCTTCCCCGGACCGGTTACGGCGCTCTTGGTAGCCAGCTTCAGATATTTATTGAAAGGAAGTGTGTACGCGCTGTCGCAATCAGCTCTTACAATCAGTTGTGGAAATAGGAATGAAGGAATTAAACCGAAAAACAGTATTATAAAATACCGCAGTCTTATGAAACTGTGAAAAAATAATTCCCCTTTGCGGCTCGGCTCCGGATGTTTCGGGACTCGCCATGACAGGTTAAGAGGAATGCGTTCCCCCTTTGAAGGGGGCCAGGGGGATGTATTTTTCATTTACAAAAACCTCGATACCCAACTCTCCCCCGCTTTCTGCTCCCATGAGTTTTCAAGTTCCCCTTTAGAAGAAACCAGGTTATTGAATATGATGGCAGAGGGAGGAAGTTTCGACAGATCAGAAATGGGACATAACTTAATACCGCCATTTTCACGATAAGCAACAACGGTTCTGTCGAGCAATGCGATATTGAATTCCTTTTCTACTCCTTTGATAAAATGAACCGATTTGTCGATCCCGCAACCGCTTGCCGGGGCGCTCTTCTCATCCACAGCGATCACAATAAAAAGATCATGGTAAACACGGATAGATGCATCCATCATTTTCCCATGCGATGTCCATTCGATGATAAAGCTTGCTGCAAGCTCTTCTACACGCTTCACCTCCGTATCCTTTAGTTGCCGGGAAGCCTGGTAGACCCAAACCCTTGAATGCGAAGGAAGCTCTTCAAATGTTTTCATCTCAGAGATTATTGGCCGCCGCGATCAACTCTGCAACGTCCATTACTTTTGTTTTGTCTTCATTATTAAAATGCTTTACGCCATCCGTCATCATGGTCATACAGAAAGGACAGCCCGTTGCAATCACATCCGGCACCAACACCAGCGCCTCCCCGCTTCTCTCAATATTCACTTCTTTATTCCCTTTCTCTGCTTCTTTGAACATTTGCGCCCCCCCCGCTCCGCAACACAATCCGTTCTCACGACTGCGTTTCATTTCAACCAATTCAGCATCCAACTTTGCTAAAACTTCCCTCGGAGCTTCGTAAACGTCATTTGCCCGACCAAGATAACATGGATCATGAAATGTGATCCTCTTTCCCTTATATGAACCGCCGGTTGTCTTCAGCTTTCCCTGGTCCAACAGCTGCTGAACAAGTTGTGTATGATGAACAACCTCATAGTTCCCGCCAAGTTCAGGATATTCATTCTTCAGCGTATTGAAACAATGCGGGCATCCTGTCACGATCTTTTTTACGTTATATCCGTTCAGTTTTGAAATGTTATTCATTGCCTGCATCTGGAACAGGAATTCATTCCCGGCCCGCTTGGCAGGATCCCCGCTGCAGGATTCCTCCGTACCCAGCACAGCGAACTTCATTCCCACATGTTGCAATATTCGCGCAATGGCTTTGGTGATCTTCTTTGCCCTGTCGTCAAAGCTTCCCGCGCATCCTACCCAAAAAAGAATTTCAGGCGATTCGCCCCGGGCTACATAATCTGCCATCGTTTCAATTTTCAGGGGAGCGCTCATTCGCCGAAGACCTGAATTTTTACTTCTTTCTCCACAAGATCCGAGAACTTCCCGTTGAATTTTGTTGCGCGCACCATGTGATTATCGATCCAGTGATAATTACCTCCCCTGGGCTTACCCATGAGCAATCCGTGATACCTGAACCCATTCTTTTTCAACCATTCTTCGGTCACTTCTCTATGCGCCTCGGTTCTGGAGGTGAAGAAGGTGATGAGGTGTCCTTCGCCGAACCATTTATTGCAGGTAACCAATGCATCCGGGTATACTTTTGCCAGCGGCATCCGTTCAGGTTCCTCATTGGGAATATCATCGCATACAGTCCCATCGATATCAATAAGGAAATTCTTGATGTGCGAAGGCAAAACAGGTGATACCTTCTCGCCATTTTCTCTTTTTTCTATCAGTTCCATATTTAAAGAATAACTTACTACTTCCACTAACTACTTAATTCTTTTCCCCAGTTAAGCCTGTCCGCCGGACTAAACTGCCATGGCGCCCCGTTATTTTCAATATTCGTGAACATCAAGTTCAGTTCTGCAGGCGCGGCACTTTGCTCCATGACAAGGAATCTCCTCATATCCGTAATGATGCCCAGCGGATCAATGTTAACGGGGCATTCCTGGACACATGCGTTGCAGGAAGTGCAAGCCCATAGTTCTTCCGGTGTAATGTAATCGTTCAATAAACTCTTCCCGTCATCAGTACTTCCGGCATTCATACCGGCATACCTGCCAACCTCTTCCAATCTGTCACGCGTCATCATCATTATCTTTCTAGGTGAAAGTATTTTTCCTGTGATGTTAGCCGGACATGCCGAAGTGCATCTCCCACACTCCGTACAGGAATAGGCATCCATTAATTGTTTCCAGCTGAGATCCGTCACATCCTTTGCGCCGAAGCGATGCGGCTTATCCGGATCAGACGGTGGCGGGACAAATGAAGGATCCAGCATTGCTTTTACCTCATTCGTAACTGAACCGAGGTTGGAGAATCGACCTTTGGGAAAAAGATTCGAGAAAAACACATTCGGGAAAGCGAGGACGATATGAAGGTGCTTTGAAATGACAAGATAATTGATGAAAGCAAGGATACCCGTAACATGGAACCACCAGCTTACCCGTTCGATCAGTATCAGGCTGCTTTCCGATAAAGTTTGAAAGAAAGGGACAAGCAGACCGCTTACAGGAAGATCTCCCGTATCAATGTTATAATGTGCAGATCCCGAAAGCTGCAATGCCCTGTCCGCTGCGTTCATTGAATAGTAGGCTGCCATCAAAAGTATTTCCGCCGTTAAGATCAGGTTCGCATCCGTCCTTGGCCATCCGTCGAGCTCCTTCATTACAAAACGCTTTATCCCCGCGATATTCCTTCGCAGTAAAAAGACAGCGCATCCCAGCGTCACGAGCCCGGCAAGGATCTCGAAGAAATTCAGTAAAAACGTATAAAACCCTCCTGTGAAAGCAAGAAAACGGTGTGTGCCGACTGCTCCGTCGACAAACATTTCAATTACTTCAATATTGATCAATATAAAGCCAGCGTAAACGAAAAAGTGCAGGATGGCGGGGAAAGGACGGGCGAACATTTTCTTTTGCCCTAAGGCCACAAGTGTCATGAGTTTCCAGCGCTTCCCTTTCTGATCGCTGCGATCCTCTGGTCTTCCCAGCCTGATATTGGAAGCGATCCTGCGAACATTCCTGAGAGCAAGTAGTAATGCCGCAAGGAGGATAACAAAGAAGATGATATTGGGGATTCCCACGAGGCTAAATTACGAATCTAAACCACTGAAAAATACGGGAAATATCAACCGTTTCTCTATGATTTATTCCGGTCCTTTTTCTTAGGCTTATCCTTCTTACCGAAGATCGAGAAATACCTTCCGGGATACTTTTTCATGTCTTCCAGAAGCCTGTCGAGACTGACAGAAGCAGAGTCGAGATCGTTATAAAGCTTATTATCATTCAAAAGTTTACCAAGGCTTCCTTCTCCCCTGTTGACTTTATCCAGGAAAGCTGTTGTTTGTTCCAGGGTTTTATTGGTTGTATTGATCGTTCCAATGAGGTTAGCTTTCGAAATAGAATCGGAAATATTGGCGATATTATTCATTGCTGCAGTGATCTTCTCGTTATTCTTCGCAACAGTAGATGTGATCTGTTCAACCTTTGAGAATATCACGGAGATCTTTCCGCGCTCGGTCTCAACAAGGTCGTCGATCTTCAGCGCAGTCTTCTCAAAAGTAGCCAGCGCTTTCTTAACGCTTTCGAAACTTGCTGTGAGGCTGGCGCGGGCGTCCTTGTTAAGGATCGCTTGCACGATCGTCATAATGGAATCAATGGAAGATATCAGCTCCTCTGCTTTTCTCTTTAATGGAAGGATCTCTTTGTTTACAGCGTCTTTAAGTCCCTCCTCTATTGTACCCTTGAGTGAGTCTCCGTTCACAATATTTCTTGTGCCTTTCTTCAAAACGATCTTCAGCGCTTTTGAACCAAGGAAGTCCGAGCTGATGATTTGTGCTACTGCACTGTCCTGTATGGGAAAATCCGTTTCGCTGATAAGATACCGGACAATTAACTTACCGCTGTTATCAGGATGAAGGGAGACTTCCTTCACATGCCCAATCTTATAGCCGTTGAGCAGAACAGGGTTACTGCTTACAAGGCCGTCAACATTCTCATATACCGAGAAAAGCTCTAAGTCATTGGAGAAAAGATTTTTTCCCTTCAATATATTGAATCCATAGATGAACAAGGCTATGGTCAGTGTAACGAGTATTCCGGTTTTGACTTCGCGTGAGATCTTCAATTCCCGTTCATTTATATTTACAAAGTTAGTCTTTTATCAGTTTCAGGGCATCATTATAAGGGATCCTGACTCCGTCCTTAAATGCCACAACGAAAGCATCCTTATGTCCTTTTTCTTTCAGTTCTTTCTGCCTGTTAAGCGCCTCAGGCGGTTTCGAAAACACACCGGAAGTGTATTTATAAATGCCTTTATCCTCATACCATGCAACGTCTTTCAGCCCTTTCAGCTTATCCGAACTTTCCGGTAATTTGTTCGCTGATGAGTAGAACTGCACCTTGAACACAACTTTCATCTCCGGTTTTATCTCATCCTTCTTCTCCTCCTTTACGATCACAACACTGTCTTTCTTCTCCGGCTTCAGTGTATCCTCCTTCGTTATACCAATTGTGTCTTTTATCACGGGTTTCGGAACATAGACAAAAGGTTTTTTGGTTTCAAAGGCATCATCGTATGTCACATTCCTTCCTTCAATATCGTCCTTGTACTGTCTCAAGGCCCTGAACAATGAAACAGCCATATAATCCTGCCCTTCTTCTGATCCAAGGAAGTCGTGTTCATCTCCATTTGTGAGAAAGCCGGATTCAACAAGCACGCTGGGCATTGCAGTTTTCCAGAGTACAAGAAATCCGGCCTGTTTCACGCCTTTATCCTGTCGACCCGCAAGCGTCTTGAAATTTTTCTGAACCTTTGAAGCAAAATTGATGCTGTTCTCCAGGTAGAGGTTTTGTGTGAGGTTCATGATAATATACCCTTCATCGGAATCAGGATCGAAGCCGTCGTATTTCTTTTTGTAATCCTCTTCCAGAAGAATGGATGCGTTTTCCCGTTTTGCAACGTCCAGGTGCGCGTTGGATTTATGCAAACCCATCACATAGGTTTCCGCGCCGTGCACTTCAGGCCGACAAATATCCTTTTTTGCCTTTTTATCGCGGACGCAAGCGGAGTTACAGTGAATGCAGATGAACAGATCAGCCTTTGCTTTGTTCGCAATGTTTGCGCGATCGCTCAATTCAACAAATACATCAGTCTTCCGGGTATAAATAACTTTCACATCCTTCAGATAAGTCTCAACGAGCTTTCCCAGCTTCAGCGCAATGGAAAGAGAAACGTCCTTTTCCTTGTAAGCGTCGCCATGGCAGCCGGGGTCCTTCCCACCATGCCCTGCGTCAATGCATATCGTCTTGATCCCGAACAGTGAAGAAGGCGGAAATGGAGCGGTTTTTGGTGAAAATGACACCACCGGGATGGATAGTAACAATATGAATAACAGCCTTGCCGTTCTTCTCATCTGGGTAACGGCCTTATACGTCGCCGTTCTTAAAAAGATATTAATTCGTAGTTTTGGATGTCCAAAACTCCGTAAGTCTCACAAAATTAGGTGGTTTCACAGGGGATAAGAATGATCAGAAAAGGAGTTTTCCTCATATTCCTGTTAATTACCCTTGCTGTTGCCGGGCCTCTCCTCGCTATCACAAAAACCATACCTGATACTTTATTAAAGGCAGAACAATCTACTGATAAAGAGTTACTTAGCTCAGAAATCAAGTACCACTCCAGGGACTCAATCGTTTTTGAGACGGAGAAGAAGATCATTCATCTTTATGGGGATGCGGAGGTGATCTATGAGAATATCATACTAAAAGCAGGTTATATCATGCTCGACATGAACAGCAACCTGGTCGTAGCAGCGTCGATCGATAGCGCCGGTAAAAAGAGAAATAAACCAAATCTTTCTGAGGACGATAAGGAAACTGAAGCAGATTCTATAAAATACAATTTTAAAACAAGAAAGGGATGGATGTATCGGGTGCGAACGTCAGAAGGAGAAGGCTATATGTACGCGATGGCCGGCAAAAAAGATTCTAATGATGTGTATTACATTAAAGATGGAAAATATACTACCTGTGATGCGGATGAACCGCATTATCATATTCATGTCACAAAAGGAAAAGTGATACCGGATGATAAGATCATTACCGGTCCCGCTTATCTTGTCATCGGTGATATTCCCACACCTCTGGCTGTCCCTTTCGGCTTTTTTCCGAACAAAAAAGGTCAGAAGAGCGGAATTCTTATTCCTGCTTATGGCGAATCCCCGGGACTGGGATTTTTTCTGAAAGACGGAGGCGTGTATTTCGGGATCAGCGACAACTTTGACATTGCCATCAAAGGCGATATTTATTCAAAGGGAAGTTATGGTGTGAAAACGTTCTCTAATTACAATAAGCGTTATGCATTCTCAGGAAATTTTGCGCTGGGCTATTCCAATTTCAGAAGCTCCTATCCCGAGTTCCCGGACTTTTCAAATCAATCTGATTTTTTTGTACGATGGACGCATACGCAGGATCCTAAAAAAAATCCGGGCGTCGGTTTTTCTGCGAACGTTAATATCCTGTCGAGTAATTACTACAAACTGAATTCAAACAACACCAACGATTACCTCTCCAATACATTTCAATCCAGCCTGGCATGGAGAAAGTCATGGAGAAACAGTAATCTCTCAACAAATTTCAGTCACAGTCAGAACACGCTTACCAAAAAAGTGGACCTGGGCTTACCAAGGGTCGCATGGGCAGTGAACAGGCAGTATCCAACTACGTGGTTCAAAAAAGGCGGGCTTGTGAAGACAAGGCAGATCGATAAGATCGGCTTTTCATTGCAGACAGATATTGAGAACCGTGTTAGCGTTACGGACTCAAATCTCTTTAAACCAAGCATCGTTGATTCGCTTCGTTACGCAGGCCGAATTTCCATGCCATGGAGCTGGAACCTGAGCTTTAAAAATTTCCCGATCACCTTCACGCCTTCCTGGAATCCTTCCGCGATACTTTATTTCGAAACCACCGAAAAAACTTTCAATACTATAACCGACCAGGTTGAGACGGTCACAAAAAAAGAAGTGAAGCCTGCCTTTCAGCACAGCCTTTCGATGAATGCCTCTACGAAATGGTACATGATGTATTCCTATAAACGCGGTCGGGTCAAAGCGATCCGGCATGTGATGAGTCCTGTGGTGGGATTCAGTTTCAAACCGGATTACAGTGATCCGAAATACGGTTATTACGGTCAGTACATTGTACCGACCACATCGTCGCCTGTCTCCTATTCCATTTTCCAGAACGGCATTTATGGCAGTCCCGCCGCGGGGAAAAGCAGCGCACTCACCTTCTCGCTGAATAATAATTTAGAGATGAAACTCCGAGCGAAGGAAGGCGACACCTCGGGCGTTGAAAAAAAGGTAACGCTTATTGAGAGCTTCGGAGTTTCTTCGTCCTGGAATTACGCAATAAAGGATCTCAATCTTGCGCCCTTTGCTGTTTATGCCAGAACAAAACTATTTAATAGTATTAACATCAATCTTCTTGGAGTCATTGATCCCTACAAGATCACTGAAACAGGTTTCCGTTATGATAAATTCATGTGGGAAGACGGAAAGATCGGAAGGCTGACAAGCGCAAGCGCATCTGCAGGCACAAGCTGGAGCGGTGGGAAGAAAAAAGGAACGAAGACAGCGACAAAAAAAGTGGATGAGGACCAGGTGAAATATGTGCAGCAACATCCCGATTACTACGTCGATTTCAACGTTCCCTGGACCATGCGCATTGATTATAACCTGGTTTATTCAAAACCGATCCGTACAGAAACCATTACACAATCCATCTCTCTAAGCGGCGATCTGAATCTCACAGAAAAATGGAAGGTGGGAGTGAATTCCGGTTATGATTTTGTAGGAAAAGAATGGACGCATACGCGCGTCAGCATTTACCGGGACCTTCATTGCTGGGAAATGCAATTCAACTGGGTGCCTTTCGGCTTTCTCAAAAGCTATACGATCGATATCCGTGTGAAGGCTTCTGTACTGCAGGATCTGAAGCTGAGCAGGAAGAGGGAGTGGTATGATTATAACTAGGGAACAGGGAACAGGGAACAGGCTTCGGGACAGAAAAACTATTGAACTCTCTCCAGCAACTCTATCCTGTTTCCCCAGGGATCAATAAATGAAAACCGTTTTTGTCCCGGTACCTGTATTTCTTCCCGGATCTTTACCTTGTTCTTTTTAAGATGTGCAAGCGCGGCATCCAGGTCTTTGATCTCAAAAGTGGGATGGCGTTTGGAATTATTGATCTCATCTTCTGCACCGATATGAAATTGTATGTCCGCCAGTTGAAACCACAAACCTCCGCTCTTTAATAATTCCGCGGGCTTCGGGATCTCCTTCAATCCTATGATATCTGAATAAAACCTCCTTGCATCTTCTTCAGTTCCCTTCGGAATGCATATCTGGATATGGTCCAATCGTACGAATTGTATCATTTTAAGCACTTTATAAGCTGTTTACTGCCTCGAATTTACGAAATGTCTGCAACCATTGGCCTTTGCTAATGGTCTATATATCAAACTAAAAAACGTTCTCATGAAAAAACTACTACCCTTCTCATTGTTGCTTTTTACTTTAAATTCCTTCGCCCAGAATTGTCCCGTACAGGTAACGACGATTCCGGCCACATGCAGCAACACATGTGACGGACAAGCGACTGCGCTTGGATCCGGCAATCCCCCGTTTACCTACCAATGGCAAACCGGTCAAACCACTCAGTCGGTTTCTGGCTTGTGCCCCGGCACTTACACAGTGATCGTTGTTAATGGGGCCGCTTGCACCGGGATGGCAACTTTTACCATCACCTCGCCTCCTCCAATTTTTGTTGTTACAACCGGCCAGGCTTCAACATCCTGTATCAGCTGTAACGGGATTATGCTTGCGAACGCAACCGGTGGAACCAGTCCGTATTTCTACATGTGGCAGCCTTCCGGGTGTTCAACCGCAACTTGCTCAGGTGTATGTCCAGGAACCTATACGGTCACCGTGACGGATGCAAACGGATGTACAGGAACTTCCACCCTAACAGTTGGAGGACCGGCAGGACCAAATTTTACAGTTTCGGCAACAAACGCAACAGCACCGGCTTGTAACAATGGAACAGCATCTGCAGTGACGAGCAACCCCGGCACGTATACTTATGCATGGACACCTGGAGGTCAAACGACACAAACTGCAACCGGATTAGCGCCCGGTGTTTATACAGTTTGCGTTACCAACACTTCAAATGGCTGTTCAGCATGTCAGCCGGTAACAGTAAGTTGTGCAACAGGTATACAGGATAACAATGGAGTTGCAGGCATCAGCCTTGCTCCAAACCCAGCGAATAATAATATTTCTGTCCTGTTCACGAACCCGCTGACCGCACCAACCACGGTGTTTGTATACTCAATTCTTGGAGACTTAGTTCAGAAAGAAATCGTTGGAGCAAACAGATCAGAAATTTCTCTGGACATCTCGAAACTTGCCAGGGGAGTGTATTTCATCCGTGTAGAAAACAAGGACGGAAGAACAACACATAAATTTGTTAAGGAATAAGGGAAAATCGCAATTAATAAAGAAGGCTGATCGAAAGACCGGCCTTTTTTATTTTCAGCTTTTATGAGGCGGTTCGTCTCCTCCGCTCTCTTTTCCCTTTGTTTTATCCGTTCTGTATTTCTCAAAATCCACTTTGTCGGATTCAAACTTGTCGCTTTTTTGAAGTACTTCATGAATGGCGTAGATCGCGCCCTGGCTTGAGTCGCTCATGATGAAAACAAAACCCCAGATATCTTTTGTGAGCATGAATTTACCTTCGTCTGAATTGAAGTATATCCAGACCTCATCATTCATCCATGCGTCCACATTGGATTCAACTTTTGCGTTCATGGCCTTCAGCGCTTCAGCAAGATCCTCCATAAAACTCTCCTTACTCGTTCCGCTGTTGAATTCAATGAGCATATCGGAAGAACCGTAGGCCGGGCGGAAGGAATAGCTGTACGGTTTTATTGCGCTCATTAGGTGTATTAAGGTACGATTTTCTTACATTTGATCAATGAAAAAGATCCTTCTTGTATTACTCCTTCCCTGCACTTTATCTGCCCAGGTAAAGTTGAAAGTCGAGCTTCGTCCTGACATTAAAGACAGCATCATGTTGGCTTCCATCTTCAAGTACGAGATGACCAAGGGACATGTATACAAAGACCTTGAGTACCTGAGTAAAAAGATCGGTCATAGGATCAGCGGATCGGAGATGGCGCAGAAAGCTGTTGATTGGACCTATAAATTAATGAAAGATTATGGTTTCGATACGGTATATCTGCAGGAATGTATGGTGCCGAAATGGGTTCGAGGCAAAAAAGAGTCCTGCGTGATGCACTCGCAGAAGCTGAAAGACCAGATGGATATGCCGATCCTTGCGCTCGGGGGAAGCATCAGCACACCCGAGAACGGAATTCTTGCTGAAGTCGTGGAAATAACTGCCTGGGAACAATTGGCGCAATTGGGTGAGAAAGGTATCAAAGGCAAGATCGTTTTTTATAACCGGCCATTCGATAACACGTTGGTATCAACATTTTCAGCTTACGGTAAAGCCGTCGACCAGCGCTATGCGGGCGCGGGGCGCGCATCTAAGTACGGTGCTATCGGAATGCTGGTGCGGAGCATGACGACGGCCATTGATGAAAACCCGCATACCGGTGGGATGGCTTACAATGATTCCTTCCCAAAGATCCCCGGCGCTGCGATCAGTACCAAATCGGCCGAGTTTCTCAGTAAGCAATTGAAGAATGATCCCAAGCTCCAGGTCACCATGAAAATGTGGTGCAAGTTTGAGCCGGACGTTAAATCATATAATGTCATTGGTGAGTTAAGGGGTACAGAATTTCCGGGTGAGATCATCACGGTTGGAGGGCACCTGGATTCCTGGGATGTGGGAGAAGGATCGCATGATGACGGGGCAGGTTGTATTCAATCTGTAGAGGTGCTCAGAATTTTCAAGGAATTGGGCATTAAACCAAAACGAACCATACGCGCCGTCATGTTCATGAATGAAGAAAATGGCGGTCGCGGCGGTGATAAATATTATGAATTAGCCGTTAAGCTTAAAGAAAAACACATTGCCGCCATTGAAAGCGACCGTGGCGCATTCACTCCGAGAGGATTCACTTATGACACAATCGACGTACGCGTTGATAAATTCATGAGCTGGAAAAAGTATTTCACTCCATACATGATGGACCGTTTTGAATCCGGAGGCAGCGGGGCGGATATCGGGGATCTGAAGAAGATCGGATGCTTTACCATCGGCTACTATCCCGATCCTCAGCGTTATTTTGACCTTCATCATACACAGATCGATACATTTGATAAGATCAACAAACGCGAACTGGAAATGGGGGCAGCTGCAATGGCTATGCTGACGTGGCTGTTGAGTGAGTATGGGTTATAAGGGAACAGGGAACAGAAAACAAAAGATATGAGCAAAAAGATAATTACGTCCTCAAACGCTCCGGCTCCGATCGGGCCGTACAGTCACGGTAACCTTATCAACGGGATGCTTTTCATCTCAGGGCAGGTTGGGAAACATCCTAAGACGGGTGAGCTGGTTTTATCCGATATCAAGTCGGAAACAAAACAAGTGATGGAAAACCTGAAAGGCATTCTTGCAGAGGCCGGAATGGATTTTACGCACGTTGTAAAAACAACCATCTTCATGAAAGACATGAATAATTTTTCAGCAATGAATGAGATGTATGGAAGCTTTTTTATCGGGAATTATCCGGCGAGAGAAACGGTTCAGGTTAGTCGACTACCGCTCGACGTGAATGTGGAGATCAGTATGATCGCCGTTAAATAAGTTTCTGGTACAGGTCCAGGTACATTGGAAGGATCTTTTCAGTTCTGAATTCGCAAGCTCTTTCATAAGCTGCTTTCCTGAATGAATCATACAGCGCTTTATCTCCAAGAAGCTTCAATGCATTCGCAGCCATACCATCAACGTCTCCTACTTCACTCATGAATCCTGTCTTGCCATGCAAATTTACTTCCGGGATGCCGCCGGTGTTTGTTGAGATAACCGGGACTGAACAAGCCATGGCTTCAAGCGCAGCAAGGCCAAAACTCTCCGTTTCGGAAGTGAGCAGGAAAAGATCAGCGATGCACATCAATTTCGTTGGGTCCACAACTTTTCCAACGTTGTAGATATCGTTGCAAGTATCCAATTCACGGCAAAGTTTTTCAATGACCGGCTTTTCCGGTCCATCGCCCACAAGGATAAGCTTTGCAGGCATCTTTTTTCTCACCCGGTCGAATATTTTCAACACATCCTCTACCCGCTTCACTTTTCTGAAATTAGAAACATGGATCAGGATCCTTTCACCACTTTTTGCGTACTCGGTTCTGTCACACGCGCCCTGTGCCTTCGCATAATGAGCCATATTTATGAAATTCGGGATGACGGAAATATCACGGGTGGTATGAAAATAACGGATCGTATCCTCTTTCAGGCTTTGGGAAACTGCAGTCACCGCATCACTGTTATCAATAGCAAAGCGGATGACAGGCTCAAAAGAAGGATCCTTACCCAAAAGCGTGATGTCGGTTCCGTGCAACGTCGTGATAAAGGGGATCTTTTTTCCCTTAGATGCCAGGATCTGTTTGGCCATGTATGCTGCAGAGGCATGAGGAATGGCGTAATGCACATGAAGCAGGTCAAGATTCGCATGTTTCACCACATCCACAAGCTTGCTGGAAAGTACCAGTTCATAAGGCTGGTAATCGAACAAGGGATAATCCGAAACCCTTACCTCATGATAGGTAATATTTGGTGTAACCATATCCAGCCTGACCGGGTGGGAATAGCTGATGAAATGCACCTTATGCCCTTTGGCCGCCAGAGCAATGCCCAGTTCCGTGGCAACAACGCCACTTCCGCCGAAAGTAGGGTAACAGACTATGCCGATATTCATCGCGTAAAGATACTGGGATTCAACATTACACTGCTGATATCTTTTGAAAGCCGGACCAGGTATTCCCATGCGCTTATGCTTAATTTTGAATATGCTCATCAAGTGGACCACACGCAGGTTCAGTTTCGATCAGCCGGTGGACGTCTTTCCGGCCCTCATTGAGCGTGTAAGAGGCGCTCCCGCCCGAATCGAAGAAATGATCCGTCAGAAAAACGATAAGGTCCTTTCTTATAAACCGGGCAATGCCTGGTCGATCAAGGAACATATCGGTCACCTTTCCGACCTGGAGGAATTACATGAAGGCAGGATCGATGATTTTCTTGAAGGAGTAAAAACGTTACGTGCAGCCGATATGGAGAACAAGAAGACCTACGCTGCGAATCATAATTCTAAAAGCATAGAAGAGCTGGTCTCTAATTTTCGTTTTGCAAGAAATATCTTTGTGGAGCGACTTAATTCTGTAAATCCGGATTTCCTTTCACAAACCTCCCTGCATCCCAGGTTGAACAAACCGATGCGGGTACTGGATATGATCCATTTTGTCGCGGAGCATGATGATCATCATCTTGCGATCATGCGGCAGATATTGAATGTAGTGCCGGGGAAAGTGTCACAGAGTTAATTCCTACTGCTTCTTCAGCGCGATCGCGATCTTCTTCTTGATGCCATCGGTGGTGATGCTGCCCGGGCGTTCAATAGGATGACCCAGCGCGCGATCCCACACAAGTGATGCAAGAACTCCTAATGCGCGTGATACGCCGAATAGAACTGTGTAAAAATCAAATTCAGTAATGCCATAATGCATAAGCAATGCTCCGCTATGCGCATCCACGTTCGGCCAGGGGTTTTTTATCTTACCTGTGCTCTCCAGGATCGGAGGCGCCACTTCATACACCATCCCGACAATCTCACAAAGCTCACTCACGCCGTTCGGTTTGATGTAACGCTGATAAAAATCCTGTTGCGCTGCAAAGCGGGGATCCGTTTTACGAAGCACCGCATGTCCGTACCCCGGAACAACACGTCCTGCCTCAAGTGTTTTCTTTATGTAATCTGCTATCTGCTGCTTGGTTGGTAATCCACCACCCAATTCTTCTCTCATCTTCATGATCCAGATGATCACCTCCTGGTTTGCAAGCCCGTGCAAAGGTCCGGCAAGTCCGTTCATTGATGCCGAAAAAGCAAGATACGGATCACTCAATGCGCTACCGACAAGATGTGTTGTATGCGCAGAAACGTTTCCACCCTCATGATCAGCATGAATGGTCATGTACATACGCATGAGCCTCTTCACATTGAATTCCTCATATCCCATCATGTGCGCAAGATTAGCCGCCCAGTCGAGCTTGGGATCCGGCTCAATGTGCTGATCCCCTTTGTATTTTTTTCTGTAGATATATGCAGCAACTCGCGGAAGTCGCGCGATGAGATTCATAGAATCTTCATAAGTAGGATCCCAGTAATCCTTTTTTGAAATTCCTTCGCGGTACTCTTTTGCAAAAACAGATTCTGTCTGCATGGCCATGATGGCAATGCTGAACATTGTCATGGGATGCGTAGCAGCCGGCAATTTGTCAAGTACATCCAACACGTGTTTGGGAACGATGCTTCTCCTTGCCCAGTTATTGCTGACGTCATGCACCTCGTCATAGTTGGGAAGTTCCCCCACCAGCATCAGGTAAAAAATACCTTCAGGAAGCGGTTCTGTGCCCTTAGGCGCTTTGGGAAGTTTTTCCCTCAACTCCGGGATTGTATAACCCCGGAATCGTATTCCTTCTTCCGGATCAAGCTTGGATGTTTCCGTTACCAACCCGATCATGCCCTTCATACCCTGGTACACCTGGGCAACTGTATATTCCCCAAGTTTCACATCGCCATTCTCCTTGATCATAGCTTTCAACTCGGCAGCCATCGGCTTTGCCTTCGCAATGAATTTCTCTTTCAGCGTATCCATAATGGGTTACAAATTAAGGGTGTATCAATGCCTTAAAGATAAAGGATATGGAGGGCACTTCAAAACAATAAAGCGGAAATAATTACGGGTCAGAAGCCTTCGAAACCCTTGTATTTACTGGACTTTTAGAACATTTTTCGGGACTCAGACTTTGAGGAACTTGAAACTTCTTCCAGGAAAGACCGCTCCTGCTCCAAGCGACTCTTCGATCCTGAGCAGCTGATTATATTTTGAGATCCGGTCGGAGCGTGATGCTGAACCGGTCTTGATCTGTCCTGTGCAGAGCGCAACCGAAAGATCAGCGATCGTGTTGTCTTCTGTTTCACCCGAGCGATGACTCATCACAGATGTGTATGCGTTCTTGTGCGCGAGCTCAACTGCATTGATGGTTTCCGTCAATGTGCCGATCTGGTTCACTTTTATAAGAATGCTGTTCGCAACACCTGCATCGATTCCTTTTTGTAATCTGTTCACGTTCGTGACGAACAGATCATCACCGACTAACTGAACCTTTTCTCCGATGGCCTCCGTTTGCTTCTTCCATCCGTCCCAGTCGTCCTCTGCCAAACCATCCTCAATGGAAATGATCGGGTATTTCTTACACCAGTCCTTCCAGAAGGTGACCATTTCCGCCGATGTTAGCTTGTCTCCGGTGGATTTTTTGAAGATATATTTTTTTGTCTTAGCGTCGTAGAATTCTGTGCTGGCCGCATCCATTGCGATAAAAATATCATGGCCGGGCTTATATCCGGCTGCCTCAACGGCTTGAAGCACATATTTGATCGCCTCTTCATTGGATTCGATATTCGGCGCAAAACCGCCTTCGTCTCCAACATTGGTTGAAAGTCCTTTGTCCTTAAGCACTTTTTTCAGGTGATGAAAAACCTCTGTTCCCATACGCAGCGCTTCGGAAAATGAATCTGCGCCTACCGGCATGATCATGAATTCCTGGAAATCGATCCCGTTATCTGCATGCGCGCCACCATTGAGGATGTTCATCATCGGGATCGGCAGCATGTTGGCATTGACACCACCAACGTACCTGTAAAGTGGCAACCTGGCTTCTTCGGCGGCGGCTTTTGCGACAGCAAGTGAAACGCCAAGAATGGCATTGGCGCCCAGGTTCGATTTATTATCTGTCCCATCCAGCGCGATCATGCGCTTATCAATAGCAGATTGCTCAAACACATACATCCCATTCAACTCTTCATTGATTGAAGTATTGACATTCTGAACAGCCTTGGTAACTCCCTTGCCGAGATAAATTTTCTTATCGTTATCTCTTAATTCCATCGCCTCATGCGCGCCGGTGGAAGCCCCGGATGGAACGGCAGCTCTTCCCAGCATTCCCTGGTCAGTAATGACATCCACCTCAACGGTTGGGTTTCCCCTGGAATCTAGTATTTGTCGCGCAACGACCTTGGTAATGAATCCCATAGTGCTTGGTATTTCAGGTCAAAATTAGAATTAAAGTACGGAATTGGCCTGCTTTTTGAATAATATTTACATTCACGCTATGAACAGACTCATTCTTTGGACTTTAGTGCTACTCACTACACTTGCAGCCTGCAAGAACAATGGATCACTAACGAGTTCCGGAGTACCTGAGCCTGCCACACCTGTCTGCATACTGGAGAAGATCAAAGAATTCAACAAACTCGGAGAAAAATACCGGCCGAAATTTATCATGCGTTATTCCTATAAAGGGAAGACAGTCTACTATATCCCTTCACGTTGTTGTGATGTACCCGCTGAGGTGTTTGATGAGAATTGCGTCCTGATCTGTCAGCCGGAAGGCGGCATTACGGGAAAAGGCGATGGGAAATGTCCGGATTTCAAGGCAGATGCGAAGGACGGGAAAGTGATCTGGGAAAACGGGCAATAGAGAATTATACTTTAATACCAATCAACGTCACATCATCCACCTGTTCAAGATCCCCTCGCCAGGATTCAAAAGAACTTTCAATATCTCTTTTTTGAGCGTCAAGGTCAAGCGATTGTAACCCAATGATCTTTTCCTGGAGTTGCTTCACCTTGAATTTTTTTCCCTTCGTACCGCCAAACTGGTCGGAAAAGCCGTCGGTGAAAAGATAGATCGTATCACCCTTTGCTATTTCAATAAACTGTGAATTGAAATCCTTCTGCTCGCCTTCGTGCAGGCCTACGGGGAATCTGTCAGGCTCTATCACCTTCAGCTTTCCATTCTGTATCAGCCATAAAGGATTATTGGCGCCGGTATATTGAATTTTTGTCCGCTCTTTATTCAAGTGAATGAGTATCCCGTCGAAACCGTCCCTTCCTTCTTTTATTGAGGATCCGGGATTCAGGCACCGGATGAGTTCTTTTCGGGTTTCGTTGAACACAAGATCGGTTCGTAATATTTTTCTTTCTGCGGTTATCTCATTCAGAAAAGAAATAGAGAGCAGCGTCATGAATGCCCCCGGAACGCCATGTCCTGTACAATCACCAATACAAATCAGCATGGATCCGTCGTCAAGCGGCTGAACCCAGTAAAAATCCCCGCTGACAATATCCTTTGGTTTGAAGAAGATAAAATGCTCCGGAAAAAGTTGCCTGAAAACTTGCTCCTGTGTGATCAACGCGCCCTGTATACGCTTTGCGTATTGAATGCTGCTGAGAATATCCTTGTTCTTTTCCTCAAGCATCTCATTCTGATGATTGATCTGGTCCTGGAATTTGGTGTTTTCATTCTTGAAGAGTTTTACCCCAAGAAAGATCAGGATCGTTGTGAAGAAAATATTCATCACACTGAACATCCAGACATGCGGAACGTTCTCATAGACCGGTTGTACATAGTAAAAAACAATTTTAAGTGCGATAAGCGAAAGAACACACAGAAGAAAATATCCGACGATGAGGCGTTTATTATCGAACAAGATCACCGTTGCGACAGGAAGGAACAAAAGAAAAATATGAGTCATAGAGACCTCTCCATAAAGCAATGAAAAACCGGAAAGGAATGCGAAGCCGCTCAGGAAGGAAATGTGGTATGCGGTGACTGCTTTGCCTGCCCTTACAAGAAAAAATGTACTTAAAACACAAAGTCCTTCTATCCCGGTAAGGAAGCCGGCCAGGTACATTTCAATAAAAAATCCGTAGAAGGTATAGAAGATGCATATCCCTAAAATAATAATGCTGGAAGAGTTGAAGATCCGGACGCGGCTGCGTTGACGGAAGGTCATTTCATCACTAACGCCAAGATTAATAATACTGTCCGCGAATCCGGGCATGGAGCCTGATTTTTGAATAAAGATAGGATTTACTGACTGAAAAGCGAGTCGACGAATTCCTTGCGGTCGAATGGCTGCAGATCTTCCATTCTCTCCCCGACCCCGATATACCTGACGGGAATTTTAAACTGATCAGAAATTCCTATTACCACTCCGCCTTTAGCTGTGCCATCAAGTTTGGTTACAGCGAGAGCGGTTACCTGCGTTGCTTGTGTGAATTCACGACATTGATTCAGCGCATTCTGTCCCGTTGATCCGTCCAATACAAGCAAGACCTCATGCGGAGCCTCAGGGATCACTTTCTGCATCACTTTTTTGATCTTGGTGAGTTCATTCATCAGGTTGATCTTGTTATGCAGTCGACCTGCCGTATCTATAATAATGACATCTGCTCCCTTCGCAACACCACTCGATAATGTATCAAAGGCAACCGAGGCAGGATCCGCGTTCATTCCTTGCGAAACAAGGGGTACTCCAACCCGCTCGCTCCAGATCTTCAACTGATCTACTGCTGCAGCCCGAAAAGTATCCGCTGCTCCAATCATCACACTTTTCCCTGCTTTCTTGAACTGGAACGCAAGTTTGCCGATCGTCGTTGTTTTACCAACCCCGTTCACCCCGACAACCATGATGACGTAAGGCCTGGTTTGGGGAATATCAAAATCAACCGAAGCATTATTTTGTAAAAGCAAAGCTGCAATTTCTTCCTTTAGGATCTCATTGAGCTTCGCAGTCTCAAGCCCCCTGCCTTCTTTGCTCACTCTTGACCTGATCCGCTCAATGATCCTTAGGGTTGTATCCACGCCAACGTCCGATGAAATAAGAATTTCTTCGAGATGGCTGAGAACCTCATCATCCACGACTGCTTTTCCGAGAATAGCATTCTTTAGTCGTGAGAAAAAGCTTGCACGTGTAACAAAGAGCCCCTTGTTGAGCGACTCTTTTTTATCCTTAGAGAAAAGTCCGAAGAAAGACAAGAAAAGATATTTGTTAGTAGAAGTAATTAGTTGAAAGAAAAGGCAGAAAAAAAGCTTCCCTCTTGAGAGAGAAGCTTGAATATCTTAAGAGATTGGATCACTTCGATGCGAGGAAATCCTTGATGTGATCGTTATGCACGATCTCTTCACGGAAAACATAGGCGCCTGATTTAGGCGACTTCACCATCTTTATCACTTTGGTGAAATTGTTTCCTTTTCCTGTCTTGAGTGTAGCAACAACTTTCTTAGCCATGATTCAAATTATTTGATCTCCTTATGAAGGGTCATCTTCTTAAGGATAGGATTATATTTTTTCAATTCGATGCGGTCGGGCGTATTCTTCTTATTCTTCTTAGTGATATAACGGGAAGTCCCCGGTAAACCCGTCGCCTTATGCTCCGTACATTCCAGGATCACCTGGATCCTGTTTCCTTTCCTTGCCATTGGTTATCAATCGTTTAATTAAGGGACGCAAAGATAATATTTTGTGCTGAAATATAAAAGTACACGGCTATTGTAAAATGCTGGTTGTCAGCGCAATCCCCCATTAATTAATTAGCTAACCAGCAAATTGGCTAATACTTCATCAGGTTGAGTACACTTTCCTTCTTCATCAGGTTCTCGATCTCATCTGCCGTTTTGGGAACAAAAGATGAGAGGTTTTCCGGCTGAGTGGCCGTGATCAGGATATCATCTTCTATCCTTACGCCTATGTTCCACCACTTAGGGTCGCAATCAGAACCTGCTGAAATATAAATTCCGGGCTCAACTGTAATGATCTGCCCGGGAGTAAGTTTACCATAGGTCCCCGGATCATGGACGTCCAGGCCAAGATAATGAGATGTGCCATGGAAGAAATACCGGATGGCATCTTTTTTATTGCTGATGATCCCCTGCTCAAGTAAACGCGTTTCTATGACCTCGAGCGCTGCTTTGTGCGGATCACGGAATTCATTCCCGGGTATACAAGCTTTGATGCCTGCAAGCTGAGCCTCCAGAACAATGTTGTAAATAATTCTTTGGGCTGAAGTAAATTTCCCGTTGACGGGTAATGTCCTGGTAATATCTGCAGTATATCCGTGATACTCGGCTCCGGCATCCACCACGAGCAGATCATTCTTAACAAGCCTCTTTCTGTTCGTGTTATAGTGCAGGATACAGCTATTTTCACCCCCGCCCACAATAGACGGATAGCCTGTATATTCTGCTCCTGCCTTGCGAAACATGAATTCGATGATGGCCTGCGCCTGGTATTCCGTCATACCGCCTTCCAAAGCTTTTATCAACTCAATGTGCGCATCGCAGGAAAGTTTGATCGCTTTCCGAAGAAGGATCATCTCTTCCGGCATTTTTATTTCACGCAACGCAGCCATGTGTTGTCTCAACGTGCTTGAATCGGATTTGGCGTTGGTGATCTCCATCCGGATCTTGAAATGCTTGACAAGGCTGTGAAGGTCGCCGCGGTCCATTACATTATCCTCATACGCCTTGAATTTATTCATCCACAACACAGATGCGAATTTCGAGAATTCGATCTTCATATCAGGAAAGTCATAACCGGGATAAACCAATTTGAATCCAAGTTTCACTTTAGCAGAATCAACGCCCATTCGCTTTCCGTTCCAGCGTTCAAGGAAAGGATTTCTATTCTGCATGAACAGGATCTCGTTAACGTTCTCACCGCTTATCTCCTGGTTCTCTTTAAAAATGATCACGGCAGCATTGGGTTCACGCAAGCCGGTCAGGTAATAAAAATCAGGATCCTGGTGATACTGGAAGTAGACATCATTCGAGCGGAGTTGTTCCGGGTTTGAGAAAACAACCACAACAGAATTTTCAGGCATGCGTGCACGTAAAGCATCGCGTCTTCCTGCATGAAATTCCTTCGGAAGCATATCAATATCATACAGGCTGACCTGCTTCTGTCCGAAAGCAGAAAGGGAAAGAAGAAAAAATATAAAGAAGTTTCTCATAAATAAAAAAACCCTGCTACAAAGGTAACAAGGTCTAATATTGTGCCATTTTTAGTTTGCCTGAGTATCCTGAGTGAAATCGAAGGATCGAAGGGCTAGCTTGATTTCCTCTTATAATGTCCTTTTAACCGGGCCGTCTTCAGAGCGGTGCTGAGGCCTAATTTATTGATAATGCGAACGCCGGCGGCGGACACTTTTAACGTGATCCACTTCTTCTCTTCCGGCAGAAAGAAACGCTTGACCTGCAGGTTAGGATAAAACCTTCTCTTCGTCTTGTTATTGGCGTGCGACACATTGTTTCCCACCATGAGCTTCTTTCCTGTAATCTGGCAAATCCTTGACATGACCTTGATTTTTAATGAATTGGGGTGCAAAGAAAACAAATTTCCTGCACATAGCCAAACCTTTCACAAAAATGGTATTGCTAACTCACTTAAACAGAGGGAAATAGCGCCCACGAGCCATCTCAGCTGTGAAGTAATCGATGCTTAGTTTCCGCCATGCCTTGTAAGCGGGGATATTAATAATATCCAGTATGGGCCGGTCATCGGTGAGCACTATTCCGTCCGGCAATTTTTCTATGTAAACGTCCTCCATTCTGACCTTTCGCTGCGGCCTGGATGATCCGGGGGGCACTGCAAAAAACTCAAGGTTACGCCAGTCTTCTGAATTCGATTCTGTCGGAAGGATCTTCCAATCATACCCGGCCGCAGAAAGAGTCATGGCAATACTGCGGTTCCCAAGTCCTTTTTCATCGTCTATATATCCATTACTGTTAATGATAAGCATGCCCGAACTTTCGAGATGGGTCGTCATTTCATCAAACGCCTCCTTCGTGAAACAATGAGAAGGAATTTCCTCGCCTTTAAAAACATCCAGCACAATGATATCATAAAGTGTTTTAGAATTCTTGATAAAATGTCTTGCATCATCAAGGATCACGTTGATACCCGGGTTAAGCTTAAAATATTCCTTCGCTACAAAAGAGATCCTGGGATCTATTTCGCAAACATCAACTGAGAAACCGGCATCGTGTAGTCTGTTCGCTAAGCCTCCCCCTCCCATTCCACAGATCAAAACTTTCTTTCCTGTTTCACCGGAAAGCGACGAAGCAAGGAGATCCACGTATCCAAAATACCTGGCGGCACTGTCGGTCTCATTCAACTGGGCCTGTGTCATGCGATTCACATAAAGCGTACGGTTAAAGCCCTTGAAATTTCCTGCGCTGTCAGCAATAGGATAATCCACGACCATCACCTGTCCCATCATACCTTCCTCATTGTAAGGAACAGGAATTCCGGGTTGCAACTCAGGACTGAAGAATTTATATAAGCCCCATGCCACGACAAGCGTCCAGATGGCAACGCCGGTTTTGAACTTTTTGATCAGCAGGAATAAAGGAATGATCCCGAGAGAAATCCCTGTGATGATGCAGGGAAGCGTTAAACCGAATGTCGGAATGATAAAAAAACCGGTGAGAAAAGTAGCAATGATCCCTCCCGCCGTCGAGATAGCATACACCGAACCCGAAACTCTTCCTGCCTCTTCAACATTTCTTGTACAAAGCGATACGATCACCGGAGATACCATTCCCATCATGAACACAGGAGGAAAAAGGAAAACGAATGTGCAGAAGATGATGGATGGGATCAAACTATAGTTACCGAAAATATAAATGATCGATTTGGACAAAAAGGGCATAAGGATAATGAATGCGCTGCCGATAAGTAAAATGGTGTAAAGCACCAGCGGCGATCTCTTTTTGGATGAAATTACCCCACCCACAAAATATCCGCAGGCGAGTCCGCCTAAGGTAATGGCCATGACGGTTGCCCACACATATAAAGATGATCCGAACTGGGGTGAAAGCATCTTCGCCCCGATCAGCTCTGCGATCATCACCGCGGCGCCTTCGATGAAGGAAAGGAAAAAGAAGAATTTGCGGGGCATTGCACAAAGATAAGGGTTAGAAAATACATCTCTGTGAAACTCTGAGACTTTGTGCCTCCGTGTGAATCGTGGTTGAAGATCAAACCTGATCTATGGAAGTGATTCACACAGAGTCTCAGAGATCACAAAAGTTCACAGAAAAAGACTTATCTTTAATTTGTGCACGGAACAATCCTTCTTCTTTCACTCCCTGTCGCGCTTTGCTCACAACCTTGCCGCATCCCGTACGAATACAATACTGCTGAAGAATTGAAAAAGAATAAGGTAAAGGAAGTGAAGATATTTGTGGGAGAGAAAAAAGGCGACAAGCCAAAACCAGTTTATCATTATACCTTCAATAAAGAAGGTTGCGCAGAAAGGCTATATCATTACGACAACTTTTCCATTAAGGAAGGCGTTGTTCTTGCCGAATTAGTGTTCACTGATAATAATACTGAAAAGATCTACCGGAAAGGCCGTATCACGCCCGCTGGTGATTATAAAATTGTTTTCAGTGAACGTGAGTTCTTTTCGAAAGGAGGAAAGCTCATTAAAAAGATCAATGTGAGTGATGATGGGATACGTCATATTGAAACAATATCCTATGACACCTTAACATCAAAATATGTTATTAAATACAGTGCTCACATTCACACTCCTACCGGCGACACTTTATATACTGTTTTCAAATCAAACATACTGGACAAAAGGATCTATATAGTTCGAAATAAAAAAGACGGCAAATGGACAGAAACTGAAAAAAGTGTTTCAAAATACAAAGACAGTATCTGCGTAGAATACACGCTCTATAGAAATGGTGTTATTGCGCAATACTGGGTTCCTGATGAGAACAAGAACAAGAATGAAGAAAAACTGGAATATGGGGATAATCCTTCTGACGAATTCGGCTTGCCGGTTCCGGATGATCCTATAGATACTATTTTTTCTGACGTTACCGGGATGAAAAGTAAAGTGGATGGAAAAAACCGAAACAATTCGAAATATGCGATCGCGCTTCATTACACTCACCCCGACAAAAAATATATTCAGTACGCAGATGTGTATTATACGAAATCCGGATTAATTTTCATGCGGATCATGTATTTTAATCTCGCGATGAGTGAGGTGTATGAGTACGAATACTATTAGGGTACAGGGGTCAGACGCGAATGCCGATGATGCAGACATCGTCAACCTGGTCCAACTCACCCATCCAGGCATCAAACGATCTCTCAAGAAGATCACGCTGATCTCCCATGTGATGTTTTGACCCTTGTAAAAGCAGGCTTTGAAGTTGCTTATACTTGAGCTTCTTACCCATCGGTCCGCCGAACTGATCCGCGTAGCCATCTGTAAACACATAAAAATGATCACCCTTCCTTACCGGAATATCGATCTTGCTGAAATTCTTTGGTACCTCGGGATCATAAGAGCCTATCTGTATCTTATCTGCCTTATATTCCGTGAAGACATTATCCCGGATCATATACAGATTATTGAAAGCGCCGGAATACTCAAGGATCATCTTTTCCCTGTCAAGAACGCACAAAGCAATGTCCATTCCATCCTTTATATCGCTTCGATCTCCCTTTTGCGAGAACATGCCTGCAACACCTTTATTCAGTTCGTCCAGGATAAGGTTCGCCTTATAAATATTCTTTTCATTTACCCCCTGGCTAAGAATATCGTAACCGATCACGCTCATGATCGCGCCCGGTACACCATGACCGGTACAATCCACTGCCGCAAAGAAAGAGAGGGCGCCTTTCTGCTCCAGCCAGTAAAAATCACCGCTGACAATATCTTTCGGACGAAAGAAAACGAAAGACCCGGGAAATAATGCCTTGATCTTTTCTTTTGAAGGAAGGATAGCTTCTTGAATGCGTTGTGCATACCGGATACTGTCGGTGATGTCCTTGTTCTTTGCTTCAATGATGGCTTTTTGCTCCTGGATCTCACTGTTGCGTAACTCAAGAAGTCTGTTCGCCTTTTGTTTGAGTCGATACCGGTTATATGTGATCAGCGCCAGCAGAAGTATCAGCAGCAATCCGCCGGCAAAAGCATACAACTGCACCTGCTTGCGCTCGTTCTTCTCATTTAATACCTCTATCTGTTTCTGTTTACTGTCTGTTTCATACTTGGCTTGCATTTCCAGCATATCGCGACGGGAAACCTCCATCCGGATGGTATCCGATATATCTTGAAACTTCTTGTACCACTCATACGCCTTCTCAAAGTCCTTCTTCGCTGCATAAATATCAGAGATGGTGAGATATGCCGCCTGGATATCCACTTTCATATTGAACTCTTTCGCAAGTTTCAGGCTCTGCATGCTGTATGCCATCGCGGAATCATACTGCCCAAGCTCCATAAAATCTTCTCCTATATTATTCAGGAGATAAACCCTCGCCGTTTTTGCGCTCGCCCTGGTGAAATATTCCAATGCTTTCAGATCAAACTCCAGCACCTTTTTGAATTCACCCCTGTCGAAATAAATACCACCCAAATTTGTATAACAGGTGCCCATCCCGAAAAAATCATTTCTTTCTTTGTAGAACTTAAGACTCAGGTCATAGTAGTGCATGGCGCTATCGTAATGCCCCTGGTTCATTAATACAGTCCCAAGGTTATTCAATACACCTCCCAGGTAATAACTGTTTTCAATATTCTCAAAAACTTTCAACGCCTTTCGGTAATGAATAAGAGCCAAATCATACTGCCCCATATCCTTATAGATCGTTCCAAGGTTATTCATCGAGGAGCCCGTTTGGTATTTATCACCCGCCTCCTCTGCTATCCGGGCTGCGATCAGGTGCGTCTTTAAAGCATTGTCGAGGTTTCCTTGTCCCATCAATAAGGAGCCACGGATATTATAAATATCCCAGCGTTCTCCGATAGTATCAAATTTAGCAGGGTCCGCAAATAACATATTGATGATCTCCTCGCCCTCCGCATACTTACCAAGAAAATCAAGGTGCGAGGCGATCTCCAGCCAGGCAGCGGACAGACGGTTCTTATTGTCCATTTTCTCAACAAGGGTCAGGATGACCCGGGCGTAATGCAATGCTGAATCGTGATCGGCCTTGTCGAAAGATTCCTGTAAGGCCTTTAAGGTCTTATAGCGGACCTCAGGATCGTTTTGCGCGGGATAAAGTTTCCTTAAGGAATCACGCAGTTTATCCTGGGCAGCGACAGGAATAACAAGAAGAAGAAGGAGGAATATTATCGTTCTCACAAGGGGCTGCAAGATACGAATTTGTCAACAGGAAGTTTATTGCTCCTTTACTTCCTGCCAGAGCTGCTCGAATGAGTCGGAAGGTTGTTGGGCATTGAGGATCACGGTTAGTGTTATTTCACAGGGAACTTTTTTCTTCCTGCGGATCTTTGTGCCGCCGGCATTGTAGTATTTGATCTTAGCAGGGGACCACTTAATAATGTGAGATAAGACTTCAAAGCATTTTCTTTCCACCAATCGCTCCCCCCCGGACTTCAAAGCATAAGAATAGCTATGCGCGCCCGTTTTAGAAATGCTGATCTTTAGCATAACAGTATCGGTTGTGGGTGCGTCAAGATATTTATAAGTATATCCAACGTTTTTTTCGAAAAATTCGGAGTAGTCGTACATGATCGCGATATCCGGTTTATAGCCATTATCTACGGGTCCGTCCTTTATCAGTGCAGCAATGACCATTGAATCTGTTCTGATCAGGTTGTTAATGCTGGTGGGAACAGGATAATCCACTCCCGTTGATCGCATGTTATTCCGGTCACCAATGAATGCTGCGATCTTTTGCCTTCCTTTCGACGAGGACCTGTTCTTTTTCTTAGAAGATGATTTGCCGGACGGACTGACGGAATAAGATGGGATGACAAAAACTTTTGGGATGACGGGCGGGCGGGCAATGCGAATCGTACCCTGCTTACCGTCAGTAATAACTGAATCGCCCTGTGCCGTTCCCCACAACGGCGACAGGACGATCATACCCAACCAAACTAAAAACTCAAAACGAAGGGGATGTTTCAAAGAAATACTTTTTAATGTCATCCGCTGTTTTAGGATCCACACCGGTATTTTTCAGTACGATCTTGTCGAATGTTCCGTTCATCTTGATGCTCTCTCTCATCTCCCATTCCTGCTCATTGCAAGCCAACAGCTGACCGGCATCATTCACTGTCCACATGAAATGTTTTCCTTTCTGACTGTACCTGAACACACCATTGTTGCTATGCAGCCAGCAGAATGTAAGGCCATTCAGCTTCCTGTTCACTAAGCAGACGTTAACCATTCTGACAGGTTGCCCGTCCTGGTCATAGAAAGCCGCATTCATAGAGGAGGCATTCATGAGGTGGGGGTTATCGCAATTCCAGACCCCAAAATTCCTGATAGTGAATTCACGGGTAACATTCGCGCGAAGCGCCCACAATTCCTGTTGCTTATTGTTCTCATCCTTCATTTGTTTGAGCATGGCGTCAGATTCCTTTTTCATCTTCTCCTGCTCTTTTTTAACATTCTCAATGAGCTGTTTGTAGTCCTCTTGTTTCTTTTTCTCCAGCTCTTTCTTCTGCTCGACTTTGCTCAGATATTCCTTATTCTTTTCTTCGAACAGTTTAAGGGCTCTGTCGTAATCAGCTCCTTCAAAGACCGGGTATACGGTCACCTGTTTCTTGACGTTTCCCTTAAAAAAAGTAACGGTATAGGTCCCGCGCGTTGCACCGTCTTTTATGACCGCATTATCAAACTGGATCTTGTACATCTCGTCATTGAAATCTTTGTTTTCCGGTCCTACTTCCCATTGCACATCTTTATATACGGCTATCTCCGGGAACTCGCCCTTATTCACTTCCAGGTTGAATCGGTATAATCCCTTTGTCACCTTTTTTGGCTGAAGGGGTTTACGCTCTTCAAGCTTGACGATATCTTTCTGGATGACCAGGATCTCCTGGAGGATGATGTCAGATTTTTTCTGTAGTTGTGCCGTAATCACAGGACTCTGATTTTTATACCACATGAGACTGTCACCAAAGAAAAATCCCTTAGCGCTCGTGTCCTTCCATGTATAAATTTCTTCCGCCAGAACATCAATCTTCCCGTCTTCTTCCTTCCCCTTCACCTTATCCTTCCCCTGATACTTCCAGTTCTTCCCAACGGTATCCAACTCATACACATTGAACTTGGTTTCATCGGAATTGGTCCGCAATGAAATGGAAACCGGTTTTGTCGGATCAATCTTAAGCACCTTACCGCCCTGGAACGCATAAACTTCTATCATTCCTGCGCTTTCAAAATCATACTGATGTCCGGCAGAATCATATTTCATCGGGATACCGCTCAGGAAAAAATCCACAGGATCGTGAAACTCCCTGACCTTCACTTCCACTTCCCCTTTTACTGCGTTCCCATTCTCATCTTTAAGAGATCCTTTCGGAATTTTGATCTTTGAACCTGTCTTCGTTACGATCTCTCCTCCCCTATCGCCTTTTATTTTATAATTCTCATAAGGAACATCCAGTTTTTCAAAGGGGGGATCGATGAAGGGGCCTTTACGCTCCTGGTATGTAAATTCTTCACTTCCGTTAGTATCCGTTCCCTTGATCGTGTTTTCAACCTCATCCTGATCTTTGCTGTCCTTCTGCCAGGAAAATGGATCGACAACAGCAATGGTAACTACGACTGCAACGATAGCTGCAACGGTGGACATTCCGATCCAGGATTTGAAGAAAGACTTTGTTGGAGCCTGGGGAGGAGCCGTTTGGATCTCTTTCAGTACCGACTGAAAGTCCCTTCCCTTCGCGATCTCCTCACTACTGATCTCCGGCTTTTTAAGGTTCAACTTGCGTTTCATTTTTTCAGGTTTCAGGTGGCAGGTTTCAGGTTTCAGATCAATTCATCTAAGCCCGATACCAACACGCTTATTTATTAATTTTTCTACTATTGATTATCTTTTTAAGTTTTTCGAGTATTCTATACAATTTTACTTTGGCATTGTTCTCAGTGATGTCGAGTATCTCACCGACTTCTCTGAAAGATCGCTTTTCCATAAAGCGCATTTCCACCAGTTGTAAGTCGTCTTCCTCAAGTTCCAGCATAGCTTCTGCTATCATTTCGTATTGTAATTCTTTATATTCCTTAGAGTCTTCAAATTCATCCACAATATCAGCAACTGCATGCTCATCCACATTTACCGTCCTTTCAGTATTTTTGTCGCGCAACACCTGGTATACTTCACTTTGCGCGATCCGGTACAGCCAGGAGGCAAACGGCAACCCACGGAACTCATATTTATGCAGGTTGGTCATGGCCTTCAGAAAAACCTGCTGTGTGATATCAAAACATGTATCCTTATCTCCGACGCGCTGATGCGCGTACCTGAATATTTGTTCGTGGTACCTGTTATACAGCAATTCAAACTTTGCCGGGTTCTGTTTCGCTTGCTCGATCACAGCAACTTCCTCGGCCATCCTTTCGTTGGTCACATGGTATTTCGAAGGAACCTCCATACTTATAAGATTTGAGGCAGTTTGTATCATCCTTTCTACGGGGCTGTTTGACTTATAACGTCATAGGACCGGGTAGATACATTGAATGACAGAGCTAAATCAATTAAACGCTTGAAATCAGGGTCAATTGCCTAAAAACCTGATAATTATACACATTATTTCCCGATTTATATTATTTTCGTACAAGTCAGAATCATGCGTTTCCTAATGATACTGCTGCTGACCCTTGTTTCAGGGGCACTGGGCTTTGTAGCCGGGTATATCCTCTTTGCAAGATACGGTGATGATTATATACCCCTTTCTGATATTTTCATGGGCGACGAGGTCCGGGATGGCGTGCTAAACAGTGTGCTTTTCCTAAAACCGAAAATATTGGGAAGCGCGGGTTTTATGGCTTTTGCGGGATGTGTAATTGCAGTTTTGTTAGAGGTAACAGGGAACAGAAAGCAGGGAACAGGCAGCAGCCGTAGAACCGAACAAAGTTCGCTTTCCGGCAAGGGCTTCTATGAGTGTAAATGGTGTGGATTTAAGAGTCCCGCGAAGCAACACTTTTGCGAGGCCTGTGGAAATGATGAGAATGGAATGCTGAAGGAGGATTATAGAATGAAGGCAGTGAATAAAAAAAGTAAGCAGTAGGAGTAGGAAATAATAAGTAAAATATGAGTGAGGTAACGAGAAAACAGAAGGAAAAGAGTACAGCGCTGTTCGAGCTCATCAAATCACTGACGGGTCCGGAGAAGCGCTACTTCAAGATCTTTGCTCAACGACATGTCATCGGGGATCAGAACAATTATATCCGGCTGTTTGATTCCATTGAGCTGCAGGAGGTGCACGATGAAGAGGCCCTTTTACATAAATTCAAGAAGGATAAGTTCGCAAAACAACTTCACAGGATAAAGAATTACCTGTATGACCTGGTGATGAAAAGTTTGTGTGAGTTTCACCGCGCAAAAACAATAAGCTCCGAGGTCAGGCTTAAGCTGGAAATGATCGATATTCTTTATGCGAAAGGACTGATACAACATGCAGAGAAATATCTTGAGAATATCAAGGAACTCGCGGAAATGTATGAGCAGTATCAATACCTGCCAGAGATAAGCGAGCTGGAACGTCGCGTACTGAATTCCCAGTTCTATGCCGGAAAAACAGAAGAAGATCTTGAAAAACTGCATGGTCGCTATAAAGATTCGCTTAATGTTCTGGATGAAATAAACAATAACTGGCTGAGAGCAATGCGACTGATGTTGTTCCTCAATGCGCAGGGACCTGCCAGGAATAAAAAGGAACTTGAATACATTGAAAAACGTTTTGAAGAAGACAAACCGGAAGTATGTAACGTTAAGTCGTTCGAAGCCTGCAATTATTTCTATTTCAATTACGGCATGTACTATCGCCTGAGGGGAGACGAAGAAAAATCCTACGAATATTCACTAAAAAGCCTGCATTGGTACGATCAGCATGCGTTCTTCATCAAGGAAAGACTAAGAAGTTACCTTGCGCTCCTCTATAACTTCCTGGGAATATCACTAAGCCTGAATCGGTTCGACAAAACATTCTTTGATGTGCTTGGAAAGCTGGAAAAACTTCCCGAAGAATATGCGGGCGCCCCACAGAATAACAATTACCTGCTGCTGATGCATTTCAATGCGGTCAATACGATCAAATTATCGCACATCATCGCAACAGGAAAATTCGAGGACGGTCTTCTGCTCATTAAGACCATCCAGGAAGGGATGAAGTCCTTCGGTGACAAGATAGAGCCTATTATCGAATTCAATTTCTATTTCTCCTTCGCAAGGATCTATTTCACCGCCGGCAACTTCCAGAAAGCCAATGAGAATCTCAACAAGATCATCAATTCAGGAAAAGTGCAGCGGAACGATATATACTGCTTCTCGAAGATAATGAGCCTGCTGGTGCATTATGAAATGGGAAAATTCGATCTTCTTGAATACAGTGTTGTCAGTACATATCGTTACCTGCTGAAACGGAACAGGCTTTATAAGGTTGAGAACATCATCCTGGATTATATCCGCAAAAAAGCTCCGCTAATTGATTCTGAAAAAAAGCAACTCGAAGCTTTCACTGAACTCAAGGCTCTGTTGGAAGGAGCAACAAAGAATGATCATTTTGAAGCGCGGGCTCTTGAGTATTTTGATCTCATCTCATGGCTTGAAAGCAAGATCACGGGAAAGAAGTTCGCGGATGTGGTGGCTGAGAAAATAAGCAAGCCGGATTACCGGCCGAATATTTTGAATGACTTCGTGAACGTATAAAAGAGGGATCAGAAATCAGGATACAGGTTACAGTAATTTCTTTGTTCTGTCCAGTCAGTAACTATTGACAACCTGGCAGGTTTATGGAATATATTACTACATAGCATCCTAATTGTAGATGCGACCATCATACACACCCAAAGAATCCATCCTCTTCCTGATCATTCTGGCGATGTCACTAAATGCCAATGCCGTGAAATATTTAATGGTGTATAACCGGGAGCACCAGCCTATCTTTGATGCGGATGTTTCAATAAATGGTACGCATCTGAAGTTTAAATCTGGATTCGGATATGTTGTCGATTCTCTTCCTGCCCCGCCCTTTCATGTCATCGCAAAACATAAAGACTATCTACCCACAGAATACAAGAATTTACAAAGATTAAGTGACCTGTTCCTTATGCGTAAAGGAGAAGATTATTATTACCAGGCACCGGGCGTGAAAATTCCGATTTTACACCGGCGAGATGCGGTATATGTAGTTATGGTTCCAAAAGATGAATCAGGAAAGCCCATCCATACCGACACAGCACAGAACCAACTGGGAAAATTCCTTAGTGAACACAATTTGAAAATCATTTGTTCATATAAGGACTCTGTGCAGAACATGAAATCTCCGGAGGGTAAGGGTTATGACCGCCATCTCCACTATTCATACATGGTTGGTTATGTGGATGGTCGTGAGTTCAAGGGAGAGTCACCTGAACTTAAAACACTGCGCAACAATCCCGCAGTCCAAACTGCCGGTCCTGCTTTGTTTCAGTCGGAGAATTATAAAGCTGCGCCAATGGCATATGGATGCAGAATCCAGGTATTGTTTGCCCAAAATGTCAGCGAAGAAGAGGCGAAAAAGCGATTAGCTTTAGCAGGATATACTGAGACAAGCATGTCGTATGTTTCCCAGCTTCGTTTGTATTCAATTAAGCTATCGCCAGAAACCGGGATGAGTATGAATCAACATGTTGAACTATTAAAGAAAATTGAAGGAATAATTGAAATTGAGCCGGAATTGATCGCTTACATAGACTATTGAATTGTATCATTTTCCCCGATGTACTTTACCTACCCTATTCAAATTCGCACTATCTAGATCCGGAAATACCGACATTAATGCCAAATTAGGAATAATTTAAAACCATCCATTACTATGAAATTTGTTTTTGTATTTGAACCTTTGCAACGTGAACAATTTCAAAAATCTGATCGTCTGGGAGAAAAGCCGACAATTAGTACATTCTATTTACGATCTGAGTGAAAAGCTTCCGCCAACGGAAAAGTATTCATTTGCTTCACAAATAACCAGAGCGGCGGTCTCTATTCCGGCCAATATCGCCGAGGGTTGCGGACGAGCAACCACCCCTGATTACAAACGCTTTCTTGGAATTGCATTAGGATCTTCATACGAACTTGAGACTTTTCTAATAATTGGAAAGGACAGAAAGTGGTTCGACGAAAGTTCACAGCAGAGTATAAACCTTACGAATGAAGTACAAAAAATGTTGCAAGCAATGATAAAACGCCTCTAGTGCTGTATCCTGACTCCTGTACCCTGACCCCTGCACCCTGCCCCCCTACTTAGCCGGAAGGACTTTCGCCTTACACTCCCCGAATCCTATCCTGACCCCATCCTTCTCTGCCCATCCTCGCATGATCACGACGTCATGATCGTTAATAAATTTTCTTTCTGTGCCGTCTGACAATGTGATCGGCTTGGTTCCCCGCCATGTCAGTTCCAGCATACTTCCGTATGAATCTGGTTCAGGACCGCTGATCGTACCCGAAGCCATCATATCTCCAACACGAAGATTACAACCGTTCACAGTATGATGTGCTAGTTGTTGTTCCATCGTCCAGTACATGTATTTATAATTGCTCAGGGAAACGCGGGAAGGACCGTATTTTTCAGGCTGGATCAGCACCTCCAAATTGATGTCAATATTCCTTTCTCCTTCATATTCCAGGTAAGGCAGAACTTTGGGATCCTGCTCATACCCTTTGCACCGGAATGGCTCCAGCGCATCAAGCGTAATGATCCATGGGGAAATGGTACTCGCAAAATTCTTCGCCAGGAAAGGTCCGAGCGGAACATATTCCCATGTCTGAATGTCACGCGCGCTCCAGTCATTGAATAAAACCATTCCAAAAATATGATCATCTGCTACAGAGGTGGTGATACTTTCTCCTGGTTTGGACTCCTTGCATATCACAAACGCCATCTCCAGTTCAAAGTCAAGTGATTTAGTCGGACCGAACACCGGTTGAATTTCATCCGCAGGTTTCATTTGTCCTTTCGGCCGGTAGAACGTATGACCGGAAGCAAAAATGGAAGAAGCGCGTCCGTGATATCCAACCGGCAGATGTTTCCAGTTCGGAAGTAGCGCATTATCAGGATCACGGAACATAGTACCCACATTTGTTGCGTGATTGATGCTCGAATAAAAATCCGTGTAATCTCCCACTTCAACAGGCATCACCATTTCTGCATCGCTCATGCGGAACATTACCCTGTTCTTCATCATCGCATCATCCCTCAATTCCGGATTATCCTCCCGAAAAAGATCAGATAAACGTTGCCGTACCTTACGGGCAACATCCTTACCAAGTGAGATGAATGCGTTGAGAGACCTTCGGTTAAAAACATTTTCTTTCAGTCCGCATGGTTTTAACAATCCTTGCTCATACATAGCTGAGAGGTCAATGACCATGTCGCCAATTGCAGAGGCCGCCCGTGGCAGTGAATTATCTCTCTTGAAGACGCCAAATGGAATGTTCTGTATCGGAAAGTCCGATTGTTCAGAAACGTTTACCCAGGAGCGCAGGGATGGGTCGTTAGGATTCACGCAGCAAATGTAAGGTATAAATAGAAGGCTACAATATTTTGACAATCAATCTATTAACAGCCTCGTAAGTGTAATCAACAGTGTTGAAAAAAAACATAAACTTTCAGTAGCTCAAAAAATTTCAAGATCAGGGAAATCCGTTTAGCTTTGCCACTTATGCGGGTAATTGTTGCGACACTCATTTTTGCGGGCTTTTTTGGAAGTTCGTTTTCGCAGAACCTGCATAAGAAAGATTCGATGTACACAATCATCAACGGGGAAAAGGTGTACAAACGCGTTCAATTCAAACCTGAGTTTCCGGGTGGAAAGGATTCCCTGCTGATCTTCTTCGACAAGAATCTGAATATTCCTGCCGGCAAAAAGGAAGGGGGATCTGTAACGGTATCGTTCATCGTAGACAAACTTGGAAAAGTAAGTGATCCAAAAATTCTTTCCGGAAACTCCGCACATCCTGAATACGACCAGGAAGCATTGCGTGTGATCGGTTTGATGCCTCCTTGGAACCCGGCCATTCACCTTGGAAACAAAGTTTCCTGCATCTTCACCATGCCCATTTCATTCGTCCTGGATAACAAGACCAGCCGCAAGTAGTACCATAACCGTTTGTTACCTTTGCCCCTTGAAGCTCCATCTAACCTGGCTCATCGGGATCCTGAGGCGAATCGGCATTCTCTTGTTGCTTTACTTTTGCTGCCGAATTCTCTTTCTACTTCACAATCATAGCCTGTTTCCTCCGATCTATCCGGTAGAACTCATTTCCATTTTTGGCGCCGGAATTATCTTCGACGTCTCAGCCCTCTTGTTGCTGAATTCCGTTTATATTTTGTTTTCATTGATTCCTTTTAAGTTTCGTCATAGAAAAGGATATACTCATTTTCTTCGCCACCTTTTTTTATGGCCAAATGCATTAGCGTTACTTCTCAACCTTGCCGATATCACCTATTACCCGTTCACGCTAAAACGAACAACCTTCGATATTTTTCAATTCGTTGGAAACGAATCCGCATTCTTTTCTCTCCTGCCCTCCTTCCTTCTCGACTACTGGTATTTATTTCTCCTGCTCATCCTCTTTGTCTGGACCTTATGGTATCTTGAGAAAAGATCCGTAGCCCGCCCACCCGGCGAAATAAGTCTCAGCAGGTATACAGGCATACATTCGCTCATTCTCATTTTGTCCATCCCGGCTTTCACTGTCCTTTATCGCGGGGGTCTTCAGTTAAAACCTATTCACCTGATGGATGCCGGTAGGTATACGGAACCGAAATACATTCCGCTTGTCCTCAACACAACCTTCACCGTACTAAAAACCATCGGCTCCGGTAACATTACCCAAAGAAGCTATTTCTCAAAAGAAGACTGTAACAAGCTATTTAACCCGGTCATCAGCCCCGACTCGGCACAATTCCGACAGAAAAATATAGTGATCATAATCCTGGAAAGCTTTTCCAAGGAATATTCTGCCTTTTTCTCCGGGACGGACGGATATACTCCTTTTCTTGATTCACTGGCAGCGAAGGGGATCGCTTTTACGAATGCATTCGCAAACGGTCACCGTTCCATCGAGGCTTTACCGGCAATCATTTCCGGCCTTCCTTCACTCATGGATGAGCCTTACATCACTTCCACCTATGCCGGGAATACACTGAATTCACTTCCTATCCTTCTTGAAAAAAAAGGATATTCATCTTCCTTCTTTCATGGCGCCAGGAATGGCAGCATGGGTTTCGACAGCTATGCGAAGATCGCCGGGTTCGATCAGTATTATGGGAAGAACGAATATGCAAACGATGCAGATGCAGATGGTCACTGGGGTATTTGGGACCGTCCATTTTTTCGTTTTTTCTCAAAGAAACTCTCAGAACAAAAAGAACCTTTCTTTTCCACCATCTTTACGCTGAGCTCACATCATCCTTTCAATTTACCGGCAAATGAACGATTCCTGGAAGGAACGCAGGAGATTCATAAAACGATAGCCTATACCGATGATGTATTAAAAGAGTTTTTCTATGCGAACCGTAACACCTCCTGGTTCAAAAATACCTTGTTCGTCATTGTTGCCGACCATACCGGCCCTGATGATCCCGGAATGGTAAGAAGTAAGACTAGTCCATATGAAATACCTATCGTCATATATGATCCTTCGGACTCGATAAGCCTTAAAGTTGGAAGAGTAACGCAACAAGCAGATATCATGGCGACCGTGTTTCAAAAGATCGGGTATGACGCTCCTTTTTATTCGTTTGGAGGATCCGCTTTTGGCGAACAGGGTAATTTCGCTTGCTGGCAGGCAAACGGTATGTATACATTCCTGATCGACTCATTCATTTATGAGTTTGACGGAGAAAATACTTTCATCATATCCGGTCTTGGTAATAAGGTCACGCTGGCTGACGTTGCGCCTGAAAAACATCTGCAGTTTGAAAGATTCATCAAAGCGTACATTCAACGCTACAATCACGACATGATCCACAACGAGTTGAGAATAAAATGAAGAAGAAGCTTTTTTTCATCATTAACCCGGTCTCGGGCGTTGGCCGGCAGAAAAAAGTGGAGAAGCTTCTTGATGAGGTTTTGGATCGTACCGCCATTGATTATGAAATTCGTTACACAAAGTCTGCAGGACATGCCACTGAATTATCCGCCGAAGCAGTTGCAGCAAATTTTGATGCCGTTGTTGCCGTTGGCGGAGATGGTTCTGTCAATGAAGCCGGACGCTCACTCATTAATTCAAACACAGCGCTTGCAATTCTTCCTGCCGGTTCAGGAAACGGACTCGCGCGGCATCTTGGCATCCCAATGGATCTGAAAAGAGCGATGAAAGTGGTCCAGGGAATGAAGACCACAAGGATTGACACAGGCTCCTTCAATGACAGACCTTTTTTCGGAATGTCGGGCGTTGGATTCGATGCGCATATAGGCTATGAGTTTTCCCGCTTTGGTAAACGAGGCTTCTCCAGTTATATTAAGGTCTTTCTGCGTGAGTTTCCTAAATATAAGGCGCAGGAAATAGAGATCACGATTGACGGAAAAACCATAGTAAGAAAAGCGTTACTCGTCAGTGTGGCGAATGGCTCTCAATATGGAAACAATGCCTTTATAGCGCCACAGGCGGATGTGACGGATGGTGTTCTGGATATTTGCATTCTGAAGGAATTTCCCCTGCTATCGGTGGCCTCCTTAGCCAGGAGACTCTTCAACAGAACTATGAACAGATCGAAGTATATGGAGGCCCTGCGTGGCAAGGATATCCATATCAGGCAATCAGGAGAAACAGGTCATACGGATGGAGAGCCATTCATTGCAGGTAAAGAAGTGTTTATTAAAGTGAATCCTTTATCTTTAAAGGTTGTTGTACCCTAAATCATTGTCATGAAAGTATTTCAGCTTCTGTTCGTTCTGCTGCCCTGCATACTTGCGGCGCAAAACCCCGTCCCACCAACTACGTTCAAAGAAAGAATGGACGGATTGAAAAAGAAGGAACTCCTGCGACAAAACTCGCTTTTAAATAATATTAAATTTACAAGCATCGGTCCAACGGTCATGAGCGGAAGGGTCGTAGACCTGGATGTGAACCCGGCCGATCCTACTGTATTCTACGTCGCATTCGCTTCCGGTGGTTTGTGGAAGACGGTTAATAATGGAAATTCATTTGAACCTGTGTTCGATAACCAGGTTGTCATTACAATTGGAGATATATTTGTGGACTGGAAAAATAATGAAACGATATGGATCGGGAGCGGTGAGTCAAATTCCAGTCGCTCCTCCTATTCCGGGGTGGGAGTATTTAAAAGTTCTGACGGTGGAAAGACCTGGGAACATAAAGGACTGGAAGAGACGCACCACATCGGAAGGATCCTTGTTAGTCCCGCTGATCCTAATACAATATATGTAGCTGCCCTAGGGCATCTCTACTCTCCCAATAAGGAAAGAGGCATATTCAAAAGTGCGGACGGAGGTAAAACCTGGAAACAAACGCTTTTCATTGATGTGAATACCGGCGTAGTGGATATCACGTTTGACCCGAAAGATCCTAAGATAATGTACGCCGCTTCCTGGTATAAAACACGCAAGGCCTGGAATTTTGAGGAAGCAGGTAAATCTTCTGCAATTTACAAGAGTACGGACGGAGGGGACAAGTGGAGCATCATTTCAACAGCCGCGTCCGGCTTTCCATCCGGCGACGGTGTAGGAAGGATAGGTCTCACTGTATCTCCTTCCAATTCAAGCATCCTTTACGCGTTCCTCGACAATCAATTTCAAAAGAAGGATGAAAAATCAATTACAGCAGACAAGATCACTAAAGATCTGCTGAGAAGCATCAGCAAAGACAACTTTCTGAAACTGGAGGACGGGAAGCTGGATGGCTTTCTTAAGGACAATGAATTTCCGGAAAAATATACTGCAGTAAGCGTAAAGGATCTCGTAAAGAGCGATAAAGTTAAACCTGTTGCCCTGGTAGAATATCTTGAAGACGCAAATTCACTTCTGTTTGATACGAAAATAACCGGGGCTGAGCTATACAGATCGGATGACGGTGGGAAAACCTGGAAGAAAACGCATGACAAAGCGCTTGATGGTATGTACCATACCTACGGATATTATTTCGGCAACGTACGCGTTTCGCCCGTCAATCCGGATGAAGTTTATCTTGTAGGATTCATCCTCGCATATTCAAAGGATGGCGGAAAAACGTTTACTTCTATTAATCGCGATAATACACATGTTGACTACCACGCTTTATGGATAGATCCGAATAAAGCCGGGCATCTTATCTGTGGCAATGACGGCGGTTTGAATATTTCTTATGATAATGGGAAGACCTGGATGAAATGCAATACGCCTGCTGTGGGTCAGTTCTATGCGATAAACTACGACATGGCCACTCCTTATAATGTATATGGCGGACTCCAGGATAACGGGGCATGGGCGGGTCCATCGAATTACAGCTTCAGTTACGGCTGGTACCAGGAAGGCGAATATCCATATAAGAGCTTAATGGGTGGTGATGGAATGCAGGTGATGATCGATCCCAGGGATAATAATACGGTGTATACCGGGTACCAGTTCGGAAATTATTTTCGTATCAATAAAACAAGCAGGGAACCGGCTTACATCACTCCTCAGCATGAACTGGGTGAACGACCATATCGCTGGAACTGGCAAACGCCGATCTGGCTTAGTATTCATAACCCCGACATACTTTACATGGGATCAAATAAATTTCATCGGACCTTTAATAAGGGAAAGGACTTTAAAACGCTCTCAGGCGATCTTACTTCCGGTGGGAAAAAAGGAGACGTAGCTTTCGGTACGCTTACTACTATCCATGAATCTCCTATGAAGTTCGGATTGATCTATGTGGGAAGTGATGACGGCTTGATCCATGTATCAAAAGACGGCGGCTACACCTGGAGCAAAGCAATGGGCGGACTTCCGGGAAACATGTGGGTCAGCAGAGTTTGGGCTTCAACGCATAAGGAGTCACGCGTGTATTGTTCCCTGAACGCTTATCGATGGGATAACTTCACACCGTATATATTTGTTTCTGATGATTACGGAAGCTCCTGGAAACGCATTGGCACGGATCTGCCTATGGAGCCGGTAAATGTTGTGAAAGAAGATCCAAAGAATGAAAAAGTGATCTATGCCGGAACGGATAACGGATGTTATGTTTCCATTGACATGGGAAAGACATTTATGATTATGATGAACGGACTTCCGAATGTTGCGGTGCATGATCTTGCCGTTCATCCCCGTGATAATGAACTTATCCTTGGAACGCATGGTCGTTCAATATATAAGGCAAAAGTTGATATGATACAGGAACTTCGCGATACGGTCCTATCGAAGGACCTTCACATATACGCCATAAAAAAGCAGGGCTGGAACAAGAACTGGGGTAAAAGCTTCTCGGCCTTCGATGAAGTTTTCAAACCGGAGATGAATTTTTCATTCTGGTCAAAGAGCAAGACAAATATCAACTGGGAAATAAAAACCGAATGGGGACAGGAGATCTATAGCAAGACAGTTGAGGTAACAAGAGGTATCAATTTCCTGGAGTACGATCTTTCCACGGATCTTTCTGCTCTGGCAGCATGGGAAGATCAGATAAAAAGTAAGAACAAAGATAAAAAGGACATACCCATGCCTGTGAAGGCGGAGAACGGAATGATCTACCTGGTACCCGGAAAGTACATTTTAACAATAGCAGACCAGGGAAGCGGCGCTTTTGCGATGAAGGAATTTGAGATCACAGGGAAGCCTAAATAAGGTTTTTGTAAAAATTGTATCTTCACACACTAACAAGCAAGTAAACGTATGAGCATACTTGATAAAAATTTGTTTCGACAGGAGAAAAATGAGGCTGAGATCAGCTGGCCGCATAGCGTACTAGGTCATCCTGCCGGGCTTTTTGTATTGTTCTTTACAGAGATGTGGGAGCGTTTCAGTTATTACGGTATGCGCGCCCTTCTTGTACTGTTCTTGGTTTCGGATGCGGCGAAAGGCGGCTGGCACTGGAGCCGTGAGGACGCTTTGCAGCTTTATGCTTTTTACACCGGCTTAGTTTACATAACCCCGGTAATCGGCGGTCTGCTGGCCGATAAACTTTTAGGTTATCGTAAAGCCGTTGTGTTGGGAGCTTTTCTCATGACCTTAGGTCACGCCTCTATGGCGCTTGAGTCCCCGTTTTTCTTCTATACAGGATTGATATTACTTATACTCGGAAACGGAGCGTTCAAACCCAACATTTCTTCGATCGTTGGAAATCTATATTCACGTACGAGTGTGAAGAAGGACGGTGCCTATACAATTTTCTATATGGGAATCAATGCGGGAGCATTCTTCGGGATTCTTTTATGCGGATATATCGGGGAAAAAGTAGGCTGGAACTTTGGGTTCGGCTTGGCGGGGGTATTTATGTTCCTGGGAATGATGATGTTCCACTTCGGTCAAAAGATATTCGGCAATGTCGGGCTTAGCCCGAAAGGGACTGACAATTCGCAAAAGGTAGAGGATACAACGCCATTGAATGTTGTCCGGGATCGTCTGCTCGTTATCACCGTGTTCTCCTTCTTCGTCATATTTTTCTGGATGGCGTTCGAGCAGGCCGGAGGCAGCATGACCATTTTTGCAAAAGACTATACAAATAATTTGCTGGAAGGAAACCAGGCGGGTATATTTAAGATATTCAATACGCTCCTTACTGTAGTTCCGCTCGCGATCGTAACCTGGGTACTTATTTTGCTTGCCAGGTCGGTTACAAAGGATTATCCTCTTGCAATAGTTTTCATTATCACAAGTTTTGTCGTTATCTGGTGCATTGTTATCTGGATGCTCAGAAGAGAATTCCTGATAGATGAGGCGCAGATCCCGGCTTCATGGTACGGAATTCTTAATTCCTTCTTCATAATCGCATGTGCTCCGTTGGTTTCTAAGATCTGGGAAAGCAGATTCAATCCTTCGGGACCGGTTAAATTCGGTATCGGGTTGATCCTTCTTGGATTGGGCTTCGCCGTGCTGGCCTATGGGGGAAGAGATATTCCTCAAGGCGCTCTCACTGCTTCCGTGAGCATGGTATGGCTCATCCTGGCGTATTTTTTACATACGATGGGAGAATTATGCATTTCGCCCGTTGGACTCTCCTATGTGAGCAAGCTCGCTCCTGCCCGACTGGTAGGACTCATGTTCGGGATTTGGTTCCTGGCAAATTTCATTGCGAATACGCTGGCAGGATTATCCGGAAGTCTTATCGACAAGATTTCATCGAAATACTCCATTTCTATTTTCTTCCTCATATTCACGCTTATTCCTATTGTAGCCGGGCTGATCATGCTGGTGCTGAATTCAACGCTTAAAAAGAAGATGCACGGCATCAAGTAATGTCGGCTTACAAAGCGTTCGATATAAAAAAATACCCGGCCGGCACAGCGGTCGATCTGGGTTCACATATCTTTTCTGAAGAGGAGATCATTGAATTCGCAAAACGATTCGATCCCCTGGATTTTCATACGGACAAAAAGTCCGCAAAAGAAAGTGTATTTAAAGGACTCATCACCAGCGGACCACATCCATTCAATCACTTTTACAGGAATGGCTGGATCCCCGTTTTTGGTAAGTCTGTAATTTGCGGACTGGAAGTATCAAACTGGCGTTTTACAAAGCCCATTTACGCCGGAAAAACGGTCACTTGCAAAGTGATCATCAATAAGATCAGGCTGAATTATGAGAAACATCATGCAACGATCAACTGGCTGTTTGATATTCGCAATGAGAAAGGTGAAATGGCGCAGAGCCTGGATATGATGGTGATGCATTTCATGTAGGGAACAGGGAACAGGGCTTAGTATTACTTCTCTAAATACTGCTTTAACGGCTCCCAATAATAATCACACCAGCCTTTTGCGATCGACTTTGCAACTCCCGCAGGGACTCCCAGCTGTATAAAATCTATTGTGGTAAATCCCTTCCCCTGCTTAAGATTGTAAGTTACCGCCGAAAAATGATCCTTCGGCCATTTGGAATCATTAGCGCGCCAGGACTGAATGATCTTTTTGTTTTTGACTAGCTTAATATTCTTCCCGTAAGCGTATCCATCATATACTTCAAATTTCCCTCCTTCTTTTGAAGAAAGTTTCGCTCCGGCACCCGTAAAAGCCGAATGCTGCTTCGAATTCATCAGTGCTTTGTAGATCGCTTCCGCTTTAGCGTTTATCTTCACGCGCTGTTTGATGTCCCTTGTCTTCATCAATACTGTATTTGATTAATTCCCTCTGCAAAGGTATGATATAACATGAGTTCATTCTCCGGTATTTCAACCCCTAAGATCACTTGTATACATTTCTCCGCCATCATGGAGCCAATGATCCCCGGCAAAGCTCCGATCACCCCTGCTTCGGAGCAGGATGGAACATCTTCCGCTTCAGGCGCTTCAGGATAAAGATCCCGCAATTGCTTTCCGCCATGATAATTAAAAACTGCCAGCTGTCCTTCATATCGCAGTACAGAGCCATAAACAAGAGGCTTACCTTGCTTGACACATGTATCATTTACAAGATACCGTGTAAGGAAATTATCGGAACCATCACATATTACATCAAAACGTGAAATGATCTCCGAGGCATTTCTTTCGTCAAGCACGCGATCGAATATTTCAAAGTTGACATTCGGGTTTTTCCTTGTTAACTTTTCTTTCGCAACTACAGCCTTATTCTTTCCAATATCATCGGAATCAAATAGGATCTGCCTATGCATATTACTCAGATCGACCGTATCAAAGTCGATGATCCCGATTGTTCCAACTCCGGCGCCGGTAAGATATAACAACAGTGGGCAACCTAATCCCCCTGCGCCAACGACCAGCACTCTTGCATTCTTGATCTTTAACTGCCCTTCCATGCCAAATCCGGGCAGTATGATCTGCCGGTGGTATCGAACTAACTCTTCTTTACTTAATGATGACATGTTAGGTTTAAGGTTTAAGGTTCAAGGTATCCGCTACTTGAAGACTTCTGTCCCAATCCTTCCATACCGGTTCGTAGCCGTTCAGTTTGATGCTGGCAGCAAATTCTATCGGACTTCTTTCGTCCGAGATCTCGAATTGCTCCAGGGAATCAGGTTCAACTGCATAACCTCCCGGATTGGTCTTTGATCCCGCGCTCATCGTGGTTACACCGAGCTTCATGATATTATCTCTGAATGCTTCAGATTCTCTCGTCGAAACCGACAGATCCAGCTCTTCGTTATATATTCTCCATGCGCAAATCAGCTGTACCAGTTGCCGGTCGGAAACAGGATGCCTTACAAGTCCTTTATCACCCGCAAACGGACGGATCCTTGGAAAAGAAACAGAATATTTCGTCTGCCAGTATTTCTTCTCAAGATGATCCAGGTGCAGGGCGCAAAAAAAAGAATCCACTCTCCAGTCCTCCAGACCAAGCAGCACACCTAATCCGATCTTATGGATCCCTGCCATCCCTATTCTGTCGGGTGTTTCCAGGCGATAAGTGAAATTTGATTTCTTTCCTTTCGGATGATGTTCACGATACCGTTCCGGGTGATAGGTCTCCTGGTAAATAAGGACGGTATTCAATCCGGAGTTACTGAAAGATCTGTAATCATCACTATTCAGGGGTTGTACTTCAATGGAGATGTGTGAGAAATGAGCAGAGATAAGTTCCATTGCGTGACGGATATAATCTACTCCAACTGTATGATTGGCTTCACCCGTGACAAGAAGTACATGATCGAATCCCATGCTTTTCAATGCTTTTACTTCCTTCAATATCTCCTCATCACTCAAAGTCTTTCGTTTTATATCGTTATCCATACTGAAACCGCAGTATGTGCAGATATTCTGACATTCATTGGAAAGGTACAAAGGCGCAAAAAGCTGTATCGTCTTTCCGAATCGTTTAATGGTGAGCGCATGACTCAGGAAAGCCATCTCTTCCAGGAAGGGAGCTGCTGCAGGTGAAAGCATCGCCTGAAAGTCTACAAGTGTCCTTCGTGTGTGCTTTCTAAGCGCCCTTTCAACATCACCTGCCGTCATAGAATAGATGGAAGCAGATATCTCATCCCATGAATGTTGTCCGACTTCGTTAGAAAGATCCGGCACGGTCAGGATTTGTTAAGACTATCCAGGAAGGATGTCATAGGGCTGCTTGCATTCGCTTTTTGACTCTTACTGCCTAATCTTGCCTCAAAGGCTATACGCCCCGCCTCGACCGCAAGCTTGAAAGCCCTACCCATCATGACCGGTTCATGCGCTGAAGCGATCGCAGTATTCACCAACACAGCGTCCGCCCCGATTTCCATTGCCTTCGCGGCATCTCCGGGAGAACCTATGCCTGCATCGATCACAACGGGTACCTTGCTTTGCTCTATGATCATCTCAAGGAAATCGATTGTGCGTAATCCCTTGTTACTTCCTATAGGAGAACCCAACGGCATCACCGCTGCAACCCCGGCTTCTTCAAGTCGCTTGCATAGAACAGGATCTGCATGCACATAAGGTAAAACGATAAAACCAAGTTTCACTAATTCCTCGGCTGCTTTGAGTGTTTCAACCGGATCCGGCATGAGGTATTTAGGATCAGGATGTATCTCAAGCTTTAACCAGTTTGTTTGCAGCGCTTCTCTTGCAAGCTGAGCAGCGAAAACCGCTTCCTTCGCGTTTCTCACCCCGCTTGTATTGGGAAGCAGGTTAATATGATCGTGCATCAGGTGACGAATAATATCATCCGTTTCGCTTTCCAGATCGATGCGTTTTAATGCTACAGTAACAAGTTCCGAACCCGATGCCAGTATAGCATCTTCCATGTGGCTATAGGATCCGAACTTACCCGTTCCGGTGAACAGGCGTGAGTTGAATTCCTTACCGGCTATGATCAGTTTTTTCATATTTCTTAATATTTGACAAAAATGCTTTCGAGGCAAATCGGATATCGTATGACAAATTGATCGACGAAGCAACCGCAACGCCATGCACCCCAATCTTAAGCAAGGAAGGAACATCCTCCACTTTGATCCCTCCTATCGCAATGAGCGGGATCGTATCACCCGATTCACGAAGGATCCTGTTGATCCCTTCCAGTCCGAGTATAGGATTCAATTTTGTCTTGGTTGCAGTGAAACGAAACGGGCCGATGCCCGCATAATTAACTCCCTCCCCGATAACTCTTCTGACATCTTCGATGGTATTACATGTACCACCGATTATCGCTTCCGGGCCAAGTATCTTTCTCGCATCGGGCGGCGACATGTCCTCCATCCCAAGATGAACGCCATCTGCGCCCGTCTTTTTCGCAATATCAACATGATCATTGATGATAAGTATTGCGCCGAAACCCAGGCAGATCTTTTGGGCTTCCGATGCAACTTCAAGTATCTCTTCCTTGGGTCTGTTCTTGATCCGTAACTGAACCCAGCGAATTCCTGACTCGCAGGCTAGAGTAATAAGATCACAGTGGGTCTTACCCTTTACTTCCTGTGTTATATAATGTAATGTGGCTATCTCTTTCATAGATCAGCTATGATACCCTAACAAGGTTTTATTGCTGGAGAGGTATTTCGTGACATAGGATTTTGCCCGCAAGCAAGCAGCATGAAGTTTGAATCCACGTGAAAGTTCAGCCACCAATGCGGAAGAAAATACACATCCGCTCCCATGTTTCGGAGAAACACCCTTTGCTCCTGGCCGGAATGAATAAACCTTACCGTCTGTAAAAAGCCGGTCTCTGCCTTTGTCTGATTCGGAATGGCCGCCTTTAAGATACACGCGACAATGCGCAGCAAGCGCTGTGGCTCCTGCTACTGCATCTTTGTTTCCACTCAATGAGCAGGCTTCTTCTGTGTTTGGTGTGATGAGGTATAATTCTTTAAGTATCCTTTGCAGTTCTGTCTTATCACTAAAACTATGAAACTTAAAACCGGCGGAAGCCCGCATGATGGGATCCCAGATGAGTTTAACACCCAATGTTTTCAAGCGACACGAAATCACGGAGAGCATTTCAAGGTCTTTTATCAATCCTATCTTCACAAATTTAAAATCATACTTTTTTACAAGCAATTCTATCTGCGTCAAGATCTCATTTGTCTCCAACCAACGGATACCCCCGAACTCCGATTCATTCTGATAAGTAACTGAAGTTGCTACAGCCATACCTAATGTCTTGCATCTTTCAAACGTTTTAATATCTGCGAGAACTCCCGCGCCTCCGCAAGGATCAAATCCTGCAATGCTCAGGACAGCTGCTCGTTTAATACCCATTTTTCCATCACTTCTTTGAATTTCTCTACTGCCTTTGCCTCTTCATTCCATAAATATCCTGATAGCGCTATACCATCAAACCCGGATTCGATCACTGTATCTATTTTATAAGGAGTAATGCCGCCAATCGCAAGCACTTCGAAAGGATATCGGTTATTCAGACTGAATCCCCGTCCGGGATAGTTTTTCTTCGATAAGCTGTCGAACATCGGGCCGAGGAAACAATACTTAAACGCAGAAGAAAGTCCGTCCAGGTCAAGCGGATCGTGAACGGATGTTGACAGGCTGAACCCCTTTTCCTTAAGAAGATCCAGCTCAAAGGAATTAGAGACAATTCTCTTCTGTTCCTTAAAGTGAAGACGGTTAATGCAGAATTCCGGCGCAAGCTCTTCATGGAATTGATGCAACGCGATGCGGGAATGAAACGGCTTGTCAATTTCCATGAGCAGTTGCCTGTGCTCATTAAGGGAAGCGTAAGGCTTTCTGAGGTGAAAAACATTCAGACCGGCGTTGAACATGCCGTTAATGCAATTTCCTTCCCCCGGAAAAAATGTTTCTTTTGATACGACAAAAACTTTCATTGGTATATCTCCGAACCTGTTTTAATGAATTCACTTGATTTATCCTTCATGCCTTTCTCTGCATAATCCCTGACATCCTGTGTGATCTTCATAGAGCAGAAATGCGGACCGCACATGGAACAAAAATGCGCCACCTTTGCTCCGTCAGATGGAAGTGTGGCATCATGAAACGACTTTGCTGTATCAGGATCAAGTGAAAGATTGAACTGATCCTCCCAACGAAACTCAAATCTTGCTTTACTCAGCGCATTGTCGCGGTGCTGAGCTCCCGGGTGTCCCTTGGCAAGATCCGCAGCATGCGCAGCGATCTTATAAGTGATCACACCATCCTTCACATCTTTCTTGTCCGGAAGTCCGAGATGCTCCTTTGGAGTCACGTAACAAAGCATGGCGGTGCCATACCATCCGATCATGGCTGCTCCGATCCCGGAAGTAATGTGATCATATCCGGGTGCAATATCTGTTGTAAGCGGTCCAAGTGTATAGAACGGCGCTTCATGGCATATTTTCAGTTGCTTTTCCATGTTTACTTTGATCATGTGCATGGGAACATGTCCCGGACCTTCTATCATTACCTGGACATCATGCTTCCAGGCGATCTTCGTGAGCTCACCCAGCGTTTCCAACTCTGCAAACTGGGCTTCATCATTTGCGTCAGCGATAGAGCCGGGCCTTAGTCCGTCACCCAGGGAAAATGCAACATCATATGATTTCATGATCTCGCAAATTTCTTCAAAGTGTGTGTACAGGAAATTCTCCTTATGATGCGCCAGGCACCATTTAGCAAGGATAGAGCCGCCGCGGGAGACGATGCCCGTGAGTCGCTTTGCGGTCATAGGTACATAACGCAGTAACACCCCGGCATGGATCGTAAAGTAGTCCACTCCTTGCTCCGCCTGTTCAATGAGCGTATCCCTGAATATCTCCCATGTAAGTTCCTCCGGTTTTCCACCGACCTTTTCCAAGGCCTGGTAAATAGGAACCGTTCCGATCGGCACCGGTGAATTCCGAATGATCCATTCGCGCGTTTCATGAATGTTCTTCCCGGTGCTAAGGTCCATTATTGTGTCAGCTCCCCAGCGACAAGCCCATACTGCTTTTTCGACTTCTTCCTCAATTGAAGAAGTGACAGCGCTGTTGCCGATGTTCGCATTGATCTTGACAAGGAAATTCCTTCCAATGATCATAGGCTCGCTCTCCGGGTGATTGATATTGCATGGAATGATCGCTCGCCCCTCTGCCACTTCTTTCCTGACAAATTCCGGGCTGATCTGATCCTCCGTTCGCTGATTCTCGCGGATGGCTATGTATTCCATTTCGGGTGTTATGATCCCTCTTTTGGCATAATGCATTTGGCTTACATTGGCTCCGGGTCTCGCTTTGAGTGGTTTTTTAAGATGTTCAAATCTCAAACTGTCAAGTTTAGTGTCCGTCAATCGCTTTTTGCCATAAGCAGAACTGATCCCGTTCAATTCAACGCTGTCTTCCCTCTCCAGGATCCACTGCTCTCTCAGGCGCGGGATGCCCTGCTTCACATCGATCTGTATATTCGGATCCGTATATGGTCCGGAGGTATCGTAAACAGTCACCGGGGCATTATGTTCCACCATGCCGTTCGCAAGATGAGTGTTGCCCAGGCTGATCTCCCGCATGGCAACGTTTACATTGTGCATAATGCCTTTGATGTAAACTTTTTTAGATCCGGGAAAAGGATCCTGTGAAATGCTGTTCGTCGGCGTTAACTCCGTTTTTTTCATGTCTATATAATTCAAAAATCGTTATTCTCTATTCGTTATTCTTCTACCCGCCTTGCGTTGCCCTGATCAAAATGAGCTTCTCCCCGTGTATCAGTATCCGCTGCTGCCAATCCGTTCTTGGGAGGACCACATTCTCAATTGCAATTGCTACACCCTTTTGCTTTTCACCAAGGATTTGATCAAGGAGATCTTTCACTGATGCGTTATCAGCGAGGGTGATCCGGTCTTTATTTACTGTGACTTCCATTCCTCATCAGGGTTCGACTTTAAGGAGTGGTGACGGAGATTTCCGGCTTTTCCCTTCGGCAGCATTACCTGCATCAGGTTCCAAGGGTCTCTCTCAGTCCTGAAGTGTTCGCCACAGGCGATCTACTTCGGGGCACCCCTAAAGTCGAAGACTAAGGTAACGAGTATAGATAGTGGAAAGCGGTTAGTTGAAAAGTTGTTGAGAAGATTAAAGCTCCTTAAGGACAGGCATTTAGTTCAATTCTTCGATGTCATCTGCATCAAAATATTTTTAACATGAACTGTCTGCATTTCCATCGCTGTGCCGAGGTCTACGATCAATCGTACTTCTGCAGGATCGATGTTTCCATCTGCCATAGCCATCATATAACAGGCCCTGATGACCATTTCCTTTCCCGGATCATTGAGAGAGGGGCCGATCCCCTTCAGGTACTCTTTAGCTGTCTTTTTTTCGTTGCGAACATGGCCAATTTCACTTCCAAGTTCTGCATCACTGATCTCAACCTTTCCCACCTTCAGCATAATGGTCTTCAGCATGGCTTTTTCCGATTCTTCTACTTTTCCATCTGCCAGCATCATCAGGATAAGCACCTTTTTCATCGCTTTCTGATATTCCGCTTCAAAGGTTTCGCCTTGCTTCCCTCCTGCTGAATTCAAAACACGCGTCACAAAGGTATTTTTACAGGATCCGCATTCCACGTACTCTCCCAGGTTGTCCAGGGGAATAACAGGGATGAAATAGAGCGTGAAGAATCTCCTGACTTTGCGATGCCTGTAGGACTGGTTGTTCGCGCACTGCGGACAGGAAAAATTTCCTTCCGCAAGCGTAGATGTTACACCACGGGTACCAAAAATAATAATAGAAATGACGGGATGAGAAGCGGCTTTTTTCATAGCGAAGAACTTAGAGGTTTGTTCGTTCGCTAAACTATGAATAATAATGGAAAGATTCTATTTTGACCAGATCTTCCGCTTAAAATTGGCGTGGGAGAAATCCTCGTTGTTGATCTTTGTATTACCGGCAATTCCTCCAAGGTATCCAAGTGTTACACAGTTTTCGTCGGTTACCTCACTTGTCAGATCCGCCCCGCAGGTATTTCCGGTTTCAAACAGGTAAACCGTTTGGCCCTGAAAAACATACTCTTCAACCTTCCCGTTATCACAAGCGGTTTTATCAAAGTCAGTGATCTTGCCTTTGATGCATTGTGGCGTGCCCTTAGAACAATCGCCG